>ERZ779850.1182-NODE-1182-length-27062-cov-26.323694_pt1 | contig 27062 bp, 25 predicted proteins | sample MGYA00511249_ERZ779850 | MGnify/ENA primary metagenome ERZ779850 (study PRJEB29588, sample SAMEA2162475) | human gut metagenome | biome: human gut; feature: human-associated habitat; material: faeces | place: Denmark | collected 2008/2010 ...
ACATGAAAATATGGGAGGAGTTCTGTGTAAAGGGCTATTACCGGAACTATGACGGCATGAGTCTGCTGAAACACGCTTTGCACAACACCTGCCCCGACATGATGAAGAAGGTCGGCGAGGACGAGAACGGAAACGACATCAAGGCACGCGACAGTGAGGGCATCCAACTCGCCAACGCAAAGATTGACGAAATCCGTAACGGCTTTACTGAGTGGCTGGAGGAACAGTCGCCACAGTTCAAGGAGCGTCTGACGACCATGTATAACCGGAAGTTCAACTGCTTCGTTCGACCGAAATATGACGGCTCGCACCAGACATTTCCCGACCTGAATATGAAGGGGCTGGAAAGCCGGGGCGTGAAAAGCATCTACCCATCGCAGAAGGATTGTGTCTGGATGCTGAAACAGAACGGAGGCGGGATCTGCGACCATGAGGTTGGAACCGGCAAGACGCTGATAATGTGCATCGCAGCACATGAAATGAAACGTCTCCGGCTTGCCCACAAACCGATGATTATCGGGCTGAAGGCGAATGTCTCCGAAATTGCGGCGACCTATCAGACAGCCTATCCGAACGCACGTATCCTGTATGCCTCGGAAAAGGACTTTTCAGCTGCCAACCGCGTGCGGTTCTTCAACAACATCAAGAACAATGACTATGACTGCATCATCATGTCGCACGACCAGTTCGGAAAAATCCCGCAGTCGCCGGAACTGCAACAACGCATCCTGCAGGCAGAGCTGGATACGGTGGAGGAAAATCTGGAAGTGCTGCGCTCGCAGGGCAAGGACGTGTCGCGTGCGATGCTGAGAGGACTGGAGAAACGCAAGTTCAACCTGCAAGCCAAGCTGGACAAGGTGGAACACGCGATAAAGTCGAGGACGGACGATGTGGTGGACTTCAGGCAGATGGGCATCGACCATATTTTCATAGACGAGTCGCACCAGTTCAAGAACCTGACGTTCAACACAAGGCATGACCGTGTGGCGGGTCTGGGAAACTCGGAAGGCAGCCAGAAGGCACTGAACCTGCTGTTTGCCATCCGCACCATTCAGGAGCGGACGGGAAAAGATCTGGGAGCGACGTTCCTGTCGGGCACGACCATCAGCAACTCGCTGACGGAGCTGTACCTGCTGTTCAAATACCTGCGTCCGAAGGAGCTGGAAAGACAGGACATCCGATGCTTTGACGCATGGGCGGCAATCTTCGCCAAGAAGACGACGGATTTCGAGTTCAATGTGACGAACAACATCGTGCAGAAGGAACGCTTCCGCTACTTCATCAAGGTGCCGGAGCTGGCGGCGTTCTACAACGAGATAACGGACTACCGCACGGCGGAGGATGTGGGTGTGGACCGTCCGCACAAGAACGAGATACTGCACAACATACCTCCCACACCCGACCAGGAACATTTCATCAAACAGCTGATGGAATTTGCCAAGACGGGCGATGCCACACTGCTGGGACGCGGAAAACTGTCGGAAACGGAGGAAAAGGCGAAGATGCTCATCGCCACGGACTACGCAAGGAAGATGGCACTGGACATGCGCATGATAGACCCGGAATATGAAGACCACCCGGACAACAAGGCGAGCCACTGCGCAAGGATGATAGCGGAATACTACCATCGGTATGAGGCTCAGAAAGGAACACAGTTCGTGTTTTCGGATCTGGGAACCTACCAGACGGGAGAAGGCTGGAACGTGTACAGCGAAATCAAGCGCAAGCTGGTGGAGGACCACGGCATACCGGCACAGGAAATCCGGTTCATACAGGAGTGCAAGACGGAAAAGGCACGCAAGGCGGTGATTGCCGCCATGAATGAAGGTTCGGTACGTGTGCTGTTCGGCTCGACGAGTATGCTGGGTACGGGTGTGAACGCACAGAAACGATGTGTGGCCATCCATCATCTTGACACACCGTGGCGCCCGTCCGACCTTGCACAGCGTGACGGGCGTGGTGTGCGTGCGGGAAACGAGATCGCCAAGCATTTTGCCGGCAACAATGTGGATGTCATCATCTATGCGGTGGAAAAGTCACTGGACTCGTACAAGTTCAACCTGCTGCACTGCAAGCAGACGTTCATCAGTCAGCTGAAGAGCGGCGCGATGGGTGCGAGAACCATAGACGAGGGAGCGATGGACGAGAAATCCGGCATGAATTTTTCGGAATACATGGCGATACTGTCGGGAAACACCGACCTACTGGACAAGGCGAAGCTGGAGAAGAAGATAGCCTCGCTGGAGGGTGAACGCAAATCATTCAACAAGGGCAGACGCGAAACCGAACGGAAACTTGAATCCAAAACCGCCACATTGTCCGACTCGATAGAGAAAGCCAGGGGTATGACGGAAGACTGGGATAAGTTTACGGCAGCGGCACAGACCGACATGGACGGCAACCGCCTGAATCCGATACAGGTGGACGGGCTGGAACAGACGGATGAAAAATCCATCGGCAAACGCCTGCAGGAGATAGCGAAGAACGCCACGACCGGCGGACAGTACAAGCGTGTAGGCGAACTGTACGGCTTCCCCATCAAGGTGGTCAGCGAAAGGACGCTCAAAGAAGGTCTGGAGTTTATCGACAACCGCTTTGTCATAGAAGGCAATTACAAGTACACCTACAACAACGGGCATCTGGCAATGGCTGACACACATGCCGCCGCCACGAACTTCCTGAACGCACTGGAAAGGATACCGGGCATCATCGACCAGTACAAGGAAAAGATCGCCACGCTGGAGCGTGAAATCCCGCAGTTGCAGGAGATAGCCGGGAAGACATGGAAGAAAGAGGACGAGCTGAAACAGCTTAAATCAGAACTCGCCGCACTGGACCGCAAGATACAGCTGGAGCTGGCTCCACCCGGCGAGAATGTCCCCGACGGAGAAAAGCCGTCCTTGCCGGAAGGAACCGGGACAAAACCGATACCTCTGGAGCCGCAGCTGCAATCTGGCTATGTCATGAGTGATTTGCAAAAGGAAAGCAAACCGAAAGGTTTGAAACTGTAATTAAAAGACGGTTGTCATAAGGCAGCCGTCTTTTATTATGAGATTATTTGTTGCAATTGTAAAGAAATACATTCTTAAATGAATGAAAATTTCTTTCTTACCGTGTCTGTGTGATTTTGAAGTTCAAAAAATGGATGAAATCGCATCAAAATGTTTTGTAAAACGTGGTAACGGACCTAAATCTTATTTGTCTAATATTAAAGGTAGCAATGCCGTTTACAAAGAATTTAAGTCGTTCATAAAACGGTTTTCTTCCATAATGAGAAAGGTAGTTATTTACCCCAATTATAAATGCTTAAGATATGGAAGAGAAACTATCTTTGGTGATAACCTTGCCTGAAAGTCTGGCAGGATTGCCTATACGATTTGAAGTTAATTCGGGTTGTAGAAATATCGCATTGAACTTAGAATCATCAACCCCTATTAAGAAAAAAGTATCTGCTGATATGGAACCAGACAGATTATTTGAAAGTGGATGACGAAGATATTCTATGGATTAAGGCTGACGGAAGTTACAGTTGCATCCATTTTAGGGATGGAAACAAAATGATGGTTTCAATCAATCTGGCCAATATCATGAAAGACCTCCCTCAGAAAAAGTTTATGAGGATACATCGTTCATATATTGTAAATGTCAGAAATGTTGAAAGTATCGCTGGAAACTGTGTAAGAATGAACGGCCAATATATTCCGATAGGTCGCGAATACCGCAAAGATTTCTTTGAGCATTTCTCTTTTATCGGTGTCAGAAAGAATCCGTTGTAATGTTGTTCATAAAGGATTCCGGCAGTTCGTAAAACAAATTTGCCCCACTTATATGCCTCCCGTAAATTTACCATCGTAAACCTACAGGTTACATTAAAACAATTTATTATTAACAATTAAAAAAAGGAGGTCATTATGGCAATTGACACCACCCCTTCGCAAGTAGCAACCAGTGCACTACAAGCGATTCCCTTCGGTTCCATTATCGGAGGTCCGTTGAAAGCTGCAATCGAAGCACAGGCTATGGCAGCCCAGACATCATGGCAGTTTATTCAGGAAGTAGGTCTGACGGTTAATCCGCAGACAAATCAGAAAGAAGCCGTGAACGTATCGTTCCAGTTCATGCAGGACGGACGCATGGTACAGCTGAATGTTCCGTTGCTGACCATTGTACCTATCCCGTACATTGCAATCCAGAACGTGGACATCAACTTCAAGGCCAACATTTCTGCATCATCTTCTTCGGTTCAGGAGAACACATCTTCTGAGGCGATAGATGCCGGGGCAAACATCAAAGCCAAAGCCGGCTGGGGACCTTTCAGCGTGGAAGCAGACATGAAAGCCAACTATTCATCCAAAAAGGACTCAAAGGCTACACAGGATTCACGTTACAGTGTGGAATACACAATGGACGTGGCGGTGAAGGCCGGACAGGACAGTATGCCGGCAGGTCTGGCAAAAGTGCTTGAACTGTTGGGCAGCGCGATGGATGTCAGCAATCCAAAAGGTACACTTGAAGTCAATGCTCGCAAGTTGACTCTTGACCCGAACGGCAATGCGACTTTGATTGTCACTTACAAGAACTGCAACGGTCTGTTCGAATCTGAAAAAGTCAAAGTAACAGATGGAAACGGAAATCCTTGCAACGCTACTGAAACCAATGCAGAGAGCGCAGTCTTTGAATTGAAGGCTATCGGTGATTACACTGTTGAAGTTACTGACAATGCCGACAAAAAGCTGAATGTGAAAGTAGAACAGTAATTCAGATCATTAAAACCTAAAAAAGAATCTTATGGCTCAATTAAGTACAATTATCAGTTCAATCCTCCGCGATATGGTATCGGCACAACATGAAGCCAACATGTATGCCGCATCGCTGGAAGAGATTTACAGACGGGACGGACGTCTGGAAAGGTTCCACCTGCCCGCCATTGCGCTCGGTGAACTCGAGCTGGGTATCCAATATGGAGTAAAGGACGATTCCGCCCAAAAGGAACAGTTTGAAATCAATTATCCGGCATTGCGGACACTCTCGAAAGAGATCAGTTCGCAGCTTGCCAATACCGTATTGGCCAGTGTGCTGAAAACATTTCAGGAAGCAATGCCCGCGAACAGCGCTGAAGGGGAGGACAACCCCGTACTCATGCTGAACAGCGCTCCGGATATGAAACGTGATTTTTGTGCCTATCTGAGTCGTAAGATTCTTAAATCATTCCGTGAGTCGTTCCTCACACTTATCAACGACGACGGTACTGCCAACCGGGGGCAAATCATGAAATGCGTGATTTCGACCTGCGAGGAAGAAGTACTTAACAACAAGGATTTCAATTTTCATTTTGACCAGGCGGGCGGCACTTTACTCCGCGAAAAGGTAAGGCAGGACATCCGCCAGTCGGTCAAGACGGTGCTGGACGAGTCCCTGAAGGATTTGGACTTGAAACGCAAGAAATTCGTTCCTTCTCTTGATGTAACGGTTAATTCGGAAGAAATAGCGAAACTTCCTGACGAATGTGTCCACACACTCCATCTGAAACTTGACCCTCGCGACATCAGGCTATATCAGGATGAGAACAAATAAATTCAATCGTACAACATAAAACCCCATAATCATGGCAAGTGAGAATAACCAAAAGAACATCAGCAGCCAAGTGATGGAACTGAAAGACCTTATTTCCGGCCCATTGGTTGCCACAATAGACGCGGATACCATTTCCGCCAGAAGGTATCTGAGCTACCTGATAGAACTGGCATTTGAAGAATATGACAAGGAGACGGGCAAGGGCGGCAAGTTACGGACACTTGATTTCACATTCACGAGCCAGGATGTGAATGGCACACGTCTGCAAAGAATCAGCATTCCGCTGCTGACCCTTGTCCCGCTTCCTCTGTTGCAGGTAAAAGAAGCGGATTTCGATTTCGACATACAGGTCGTAGATGCGATCAGTGCGGACAAGGATGCCACATTTTCATTTAAGAAAGGTGAACCCCAATCGGAAGGAAACAGCAACGACGGTGTCAAGCTGCGTGTATCTATGGCTCCAAGCAGTGCCAGCGGCAGTGTGAAGACGACAACGCAGCAATCGCTGACAGCCAATATGAAGATAAAAGTCAAGATGCAGCAGGCTGACATGCCCGGCGGTGTGGCGAACCTGCTTCATCTGACAACCAACAATCTTCAGATAGAAGATATAAACGGTCCATCTTCAGAAAAAGAAAATAAGGAGGAAGAAGGAAATGGCAAACAATAATCAACAAGAACAACGTGTTCCGGGGTTTGCCTGTCCGCAATGCGGCAGATTCATTGCCACGAGTATAACAGAATTGCTTTCGGCTACCTATCTGCAATGTCCGTTTTGCCATTTGAGACTGAACATTGACCGTCGGCAGTCTTCCAAAGCATTGAACGCCCTTGCCAAAGTGGAGGCGGCACGTCTGAATGTGGAAAAAAAGAGCAAGTTCAACAGATAAAAAACGCTCATGGAAAAAAAAGGAACATGGAAACGGGTCAAGTCCACCATACACCGATGGTACGTTGCGTTTTTGCGCTCACTGGGACTTCGGAAAGAGGAACCCTATGAGAACAGGCATACCGATACCCCGCCGGATTCTCCCGGTGTACCTCCGGTTCCGATGCCGGACATTCCGCCCCTTTCTCCTGAAGGATTCCCCGAAAGCAGCATTTCTGCCGACATCATCTGCAAACGGCTGGAACATTTGAGCAAAAAACGGCTCTTTTCCGTACGGAAGAACGGCAACCGTGCGGAATGGAAGGTACGTCCGGCAAATTTTGTGGACGCCTATCTTTTCCTGCTCAGCATACCTCGTGTAGAAGTGTCGCGGTTGACAACCCGGCGTATAGGGGACAAGACCGTAATCAGTGTCTCGTTTCAAGACGGAGGAAAAATTGAACTGATCAACAAAAAAATACTCTCGGAGAAAAAGCTTTTCCTTCGTCTGACGAAAGGGAAAGAGTGTTTGTTAACCATATATTTTATCAACTCTTAAAAAATGTAATTTATGAATCCATTTGAAAAATGTCTGGACGGACAGTCCGAAATGCTGGTGGCTTGTGCAACCATGCTGGAAAAGTATGTGTCAAAGTATCCGCAGACAAAAGGTAATGTAAAGTTCAACGATGAAGACATGAAGCTGTGGAAAGAGAAGTTCTACCCGTCATTGGTGGAAAGCGGTCCGCAACTTCCCGACAACCTGTTTTTCGACCCTTCGGGAAAGAACAAGGACATCGGTATCGGTAAGGACGGCGAGTTCAGCGCAACCGAACTGTTCCAGTTCCTTTACCGGGTATATAAAGCCCTGTATGAGGTTACAGCTATGAACAAAGGATTGATATAATGCCGTTTCATATCGTCCTGAGGAGCGTGCGGGAAAAGCATTGAGGGGCTCGCCGCTCCTTTTCATTTTAACAACATAACCATTAAAAAAAAGATTATGCAAACAATCAGATTAAATTCGACCGGTCCGGACGTGGAACTGCTCCAACAACTTCTCTGCAAGTGGGGATATAAGGTGAACGGAACAGGTGTTTTTGACGCGGAAACGGATGCTGCCGTCCGTAAATTCCAGCGTGACGGACGACTGGACGCCGACGGCATAGTCGGCAAACGTACCTGGGACTTGCTTCAGAACGAGGATGCCCGCGCCCTTTCTTCCTATCGCATCAATGATGCCGATTATGAGAGAGCTGCCGGTCTGCTCGGTGTAGAAGTGGCAGCGGTCAAAGCCGTTCTTGAAGTGGAAACTGGCAATAAGGGCGGTTTCTTATCTCCGGGTTATCCGACCATTCTTTTTGAAGGCCACATCTTCTGGAGCCAGTTAAAGGAAAGAGGCATTGACCCGGAGAAATACCGGAAAGGAAACGAGGATATTCTTTATCCGAAGTGGGACAAAAGCCACTATAAGGGCGGCATAAAGGAATATGACCGTCTGGAGAAAGCCCGTGCCATCCATCGTGAAGCCGCCGATTCTTCCGCAAGCTGGGGGCTGGCACAGATCATGGGATTCAATTACAAGGCTTGCGGCTGCAAGAATGTAAGCGAGTTCGTCGGTGACATGACGGAAAACGAGGGCAGGCAGCTGGATCTGTTCGTCCGCTTCCTGCAAGGGAACAAATGGGACAAGTATCTCCGTACACTTGACTGGAAAGAGTTTGCCCGTCATTACAACGGTCCGTCTTATGCCCAGAACCAATATGACATGAAATTGGAAAATGCGTACAAGAAGTATAAATAATCCGGTATGTTACGCCGTCCTGCGTATGTTTATCCTGATGTTGCTTGTTTTGTCGGCAGGCGACATCAGGTCATTTGCGTCTGAGCAAGGGGATTCCGACAGCATCCTTGCCGTCCTTTTCCCGAACGGCAAGGCCATCGGTCAGCCCTATACACGCAACTGCACGGACATCAGGATGGTTCGTGTGTTCAGCGAGGACGAAGCCTACGGCATTTTCAGGCGTCTGTGCGAGAAAGAGTATATTTTTCCGGTGAGTGACGGAAAGTATCATTACCATGCGTGCCTGCTTGCCAAGCCATATACCGGTTATCTGCTTTACAGTTTTCATGTGAAGCCCGACACTTATGAGGTCGGTGTCATTTATGTGCATTCACCCGAACTTCGTAAACTCGGTATAAAGGAGCTTCATTTAGTAAAAGCCATAAAAATAAAGAAATAATCCATTGTTCTTTGACATACATATGAAAAATAAGGGGGGTAGATGATAAAAAGCTCTGATTAGAGGCCTAATACGAACGGATTTTTGTAAATTCGCAAAATTTTTAGAAATCCGAAATGATAATACAAGGTCCTGAAATATATTATGCGGCATCCTGCCTGATACTGGTCGTTACGTCACTGTTTTGTGCGTTGGTGCGTTATTTCCACATGTGCCGTCCGTTTGACGAGGAAGAAACCTATTTTTATCCGGCCCGCAAGCTCATCACAATTATCTATGCCTGTTTTGCCTTGCCTGTGGTATGGCTTTTCCGCATGGACAGCCCGGACGCATACTTCTTTATGCGTGTTTTTCTTATGCTGCTGTTGCCCGGTGCGGGCGTGTTGTCGTTCCGCCGGTTTTTCTTCAGCAAGACAAGACACCGCAGACTGATATTTGTATTGTCCGGTATCATTCCTCTTGTCATTATACTGGTCTGTTGGATATACGGCTGGATTGGTGGAGATACCCTCTACCGCCATCGTGATATGCTTCTTCTCCTTATCGGAGGATATTCCCTGCTGCTTACAGCCATGCTGTTGCATACCACAAGCTGGCTGTTGCGCCAGATTCGCCTACACATGCAGGAAGAATATTCCAACAGTGAAGATTTTCCGGTACGTTTTGCCGGTTTTGTCGTATTCATGCCGGTGCTGTATCTGGGAGCCGCATGGTGGCTGTTTTTTACAGGCGACCATAATTATAACATGTGGTTCCAGCTGGTCATTTCTGTCATGCACATCGTACTTTTGATACGGATATTGCATCCGCAACGAAAAGAATATCGGGAGGTGGTAGAAGAAACGGAAGAACTCATAGTGGAGAAAATAGAAACGGTACTGTCAGATCAGGAAAGCGGCAGCAGCCTGCTGTCTGTTGATGCCAAGGATGAACTGGAAGCGAAAATACGGGCAGCATTGACCGAGGACAGGCTTTACCTGAATCCGAACCTGAAAATCGGCGAACTGGCAGATGCGGTAAAGAGCAACCGGAAATATGTATCCATTGTCATGAAAGAACGTTTCGGTTCCTTTTATAAGGAACTGAACCGGCTCAGGATTGAGGCCGCTGTCCGATACCGGGAAGAACACCCTTCGGCAAGCCGTGAAGAAATTGCTACACATTGCGGTTTTTCCAATGTAAGGACTTACAGCCGAAACCTGAAATCCGGGATGCAGGACAAGAACACAGAAGGACAATTTAAGGAAATTCCCTGAATTGTCCCTCATTATGAGCATTTTTCCTTGAATTGTCCTTCAAATTTTCTAAGATTGTCCTCTCACTTTCCGTTAAAATCCGCTAACTTTGCAAACGGAATTTAATAATTGAATGACAATGTATTTTGATTTACAGCACATTTCAGGAAATATGGCAATCTGTTCAGGCAACATTCCGTTGTCCGCTGCATCGTGCATATACCTGTATTCAAAAAAGTGTCTTGTAAATTTGGATATGTGTGAGATTTGTGTAAACACACACACACACACACACACACACACACACACACACACACATTGCGACCGGCGTATCTTCGCGCGTTAATATACTTATTATCATCAATACATGCAAGGGTGGAAACTCCTTTTTACGGGAGCTTTCCGCCCTTTTCCGTATTCGTATGCCCCGTTTAACCCATTAAAACAAAAGTCGTATGAATACCGAAATAACCATTATAGCAAGTATATTCCTGTTGCTGGGCGGACTGGCAGCGTTTCCGTTTACGCTCGATTACAGCAATACTTCATGGATGCCCCGTTGGATGCGTCCTGATGTGGACTACCTGGAACGTCCGTTCCGCTACGACTATCCCGGACGCGGAATGCAAATAATCTTCTCCCTCCTTGTCCTGTTTGTGGGAGCAATGTCACTGCTTACCTTGCTGGACAAGAACCTGTCCCAAACGGTAACTCCCGGACAGTGGTTCGACAGTATGTCACTTGTGCTTCCTGCCTGTCAGGTATCCTGTATCCTGTTCATGCGTCAGGAATACAACGATCCGTTTGAATATGCCGACCGCCTTACCGGATTCAGCATGTGGAAAGTTACAGCGGCTCTATGCCTGATACCTCTTCTATGGTTGCCATACGTTGCCGGTCTATTAGATTCTTCCATATACCGTTTTACGGTACTTTCCTATAATTTGCTGGCATACACCTTTCTCGTTTACGATTATATACGGGTTTATAGAAAACGTTTTGATTATGAATACACCGGACATGTCGGTCTGAAAGAAATGTATCCGGAAAGCCTGTACCTTTTGGCCTATCCTGTCTGTTCGGTAACCCTGCTCTGGTCCCTATGGCAAAACAAAGAGGTCTGTATCCTCTTATATGGTGTGGCGTTGATTATTTTCAGTCTGACAAAGACAGTATGCCGTTTTCATCCGGCAATCCGGGGAGATGAACATGAACGGTGTGAATATCTCTGGTATCGTCCCCGTGAAGTGACTACTGACCGGGCAAAGAGGATTTGCAGTCAGATACAGAAAGGCAGAGGGATATTTGCCGATTCACGTCCTTATTACGTGGTTGTCAGCCGCCGCTGCCATTCCACCCGTTACCAGTTTCAGCTTACCACTGAGGGAGAACATCAAAAAAGGATTCTTCTCGATGGGAACATACGTGTCCTGATCTGTAGGAAATTCGATTCTTTATCCGCAGCCGGCCTTTACCGGCTGCAACTGGTGGAGCAATACTGGAACACGTACTATAATAATTTTTTCCGTTACGAGTCACGTGCCCGTTCGGAGTTTGAAGAAGAACTGAAATGCGACGGAATCGAGGAGAAGAAAATCGGTTCTTCCATTTAAGCAGCATCAAGTGATAATGACCTATAATATGAAAAAAAGGAACTATATTCTATTACTCTGCATCCTGCTCTGTGCAGCTCCGCTCATGGCTCAGGATGCCCCGGAAAATACGAAATCCCCCGGCTGGTATGCAGGCGTGCAGGGCGGCGTGCCCTTCGGCGTATCCACATTCAGCAGTTTCGGTTTCGACAAGACCCGTGCGGGATTCAGCGGCGGAGTTTACGGAGGCTACCGTTTCAATCCGGTACTTTCATTGGAGGCTCAGGCCATTTTCGGGAAAATGAGCATGAGCCAGAGAGATTGCTGTATCTCCGGCAATTACTGGCTTGGTTCGGACGGTGTCCGTTATTATGCTCCGGTACTCGGAATGGAAGGCTGGGACTATGCCGGCCTGAAAAGCAGTGTGACGACGCAACGCTACGGTTTGCAGCTCAATGCCGATGTGCTTGGCTTTTTCCCGTCCACCCGTCAAAGCCGGTGGAGCGTGGAGGTGTCGCCCCTGCTGGCAGCCGTTGGCACGAAAGCCTCCCTGTCCACCCTTGACGGCGGAAAAGAAGCATGCAAGGAAAATACAGAATGGCATCTGGGTGCAGGCGGGAACATTCAGGCAGGATACCGTTTTGCCTGCGGTATAGGTGTCGGCATTTACAGTGGTGTCACTTACCTTACGGGCGACGGCATGGACGGACTTCCCAAGAGCGGGCACAAAGCCAACTATATATGGGAGAGCGGCATACGTGTCAGTTTCGCGTTCGGCAAGAAAAGCGGAAAGAAAGCAGACCACGGCATTGCTTACCCGACATCTGCCGGTCAGCTGCAGGATGAGAGGGACAATGCCGTAGAAACAGCCCCGGCGGAAATACCGGAACAGACCGTCATGGACAGTACGGCACAGAAAACTGTTGTCACGGTAGCAGACAATTCAACCGAAACCGATTTTGAATTCCCGACTGTCTATTTCGATTTCAACAGCATTTCGCTTCGTCCGTCCGAGACATCCAAGCTCGAAGCGATACTCGGCATACTGAAAGAACATCCCGACATGCACATAGTCGTGACGGGCTGGTGCGACACCCGTGGCAGCCGGAGTGTAAACGAACGCTATTCCATCCGTCGTGCCGAAGCGGTCAAGCTGTGGCTTGAAAGCCGCGGCATCGCAGCCGGACGCATTACAGCCGTAGGGCGTGGCAGCGACGTGAACGAGAAGGACGCGGAGAAAGCCCGCCGTGCCGAAGTGACAGACAAGGAAAGAAAGGAGGACAGACGATGAAAAAGACAATCAGACATTGCCTATATGTATCCCTGCTCATGCTGTTGCCGCTATGGACGGCCTGCGACAAGGATATACACGAAAATGAAAGCCACGGACTTGCCGTCGGCATGGAATGGCTTGAAGGCATCGAGCCGACCGACATCACAAGTCCGGTAAACCTGTGGATATACGATGCGGAGGGGCATGAAGTGGAAGCGCACGAGTTTTCCTCTCCGCAAGAACTGGCATCCGGCCTGTTCAGCCTGCCGGAGGGCGACTATACGCTTGTAGGCGTCTGCGGCCTGACAGAGCCGTTTCGGTATGATTATGAGAACGGTACACGGACAGCCGACATGCTGCGCGTTTCGCTTGCCGACCCGTCGGCTTCGCCCGCACACGCCGTCGGCGGTGTGGCCGGGGCGAGTGTGACCGACACCAGAATCAACCTCCGTTCTGTCATCCGTGTCGCTCCGTTGCTGGCAGAGCTTACCGTCCGTATCAACGGCGTGCCCGAAGGAGCGTCGCTTGCCGTCACGGTACGCAATGCCGCCACCTGCCTTTATCCGGCGCGGCAGGGCGACGACAACAGCTATATCGTACCCTCTGCCGAAAAGAGCGAGGCGCACCTGCCGCAAGCCGTTGCCGACGGGGGGACGCTCTCGGCCGGTGCCCGTCTGATGCCGACGGCACAGGGCGAAACCTGCACGCTGCTCTACCTGGTCATGACCTTTGCCGACGGCTCCCGTCATGAATACACGGCAGAAGCTCCCCTGATGCTTGCCGGGAAACGCTACGAGCTGGCATTGGAATACGACAGGATGCAGCCCTACATGTATATCACCGCCACCGACATTAACCCCTGGGGCGAAGGCTGGATTACGAGTGATGACATCTTTAATCCCGGAATATAATTAACAAATAAAATAAAGATAGAGTTATGATGAAGAAAATGTTATCCGTTGCAGCCGCACTCCTTGCACTGGCGGCATGCACGAACGACCATGAGCCCGGCTATGCTCCGGCAAAAGAGATCAAGGTGAACGCCTCCATCGGGCAGATGACCCGTGTGACAACCGACGGCGACGAATCGGTGTTTGAGACGGGCGACCGTATCAGCGTCTATGCCTGGTTGGGTGCAGCCGACGATGCACAGCAGCTTGTGGTGGACAATTCCGTCAACACCTTAGGCGACGACGGCATATGGACGGCCAGCCCGCAAATGCTGTGGGCAAACAGCAGTTCGGCGCATTACTTTCTGGGCATTTATCCGGTGCAGGAGGTAAGCGACCTGAAAGCCATGAACTATGTACTGACCCCTGAAGACCAGGAGGCAAGCGACCTTCTTTATGCCATGAATGCCGGCACTGAGAACAAGGGCATAACGCCCACTAACACGCCCGTGGCGCTGACCTTCAGCCACCTGATGTCGAAATTAGTCATCAACCTGAATTTCCGCAGCCAGTGGTCCGGAACACCGGTCGTGGAATCGGTCAGAGCCATTGCAAAGGCGGAGGCAAGCGTCAATCTCCTCTCCGGAGAGATTACGCCACAGGGCGACAATAAGGCGATAGACATCCCGGCTTTGGAAACACCGGCAGCCAACTACGCTTGCAGCTATGCCGGTATCATGATTCCTAACAGCAATTTAATTGAAATACAGATCAAGGTAAAAGACATTGACGAGCCATACGTCTATAACGTAGGGGTTTCCATCCCGTTGGAAACAGGCAAGTACACCACCGTCAACCTGACATTGGGACGTGACGAAATCACCTTAGACAATGACATCACCATCACCGACTGGGCTCCGCTCGAAGGCGACTATGGCGGTAACATATTTTTTCCGGGCGCGTAAACCGCTGTGCTGACTATATATTTATAACTGATTAAAAAAGCAAACGTATGAATATAAAGAATCTATTATTGGCGACAACAGCTGCCCTGCTGGCTGCGTGCAGCACCGACAGCGATGTACTGCCACCGCAAGACCTTGGGCAGATAAGGGTAACGGCATCCGTGGGAGCCATGACCCGTGTGGCCCATAGCGGCAACTCGACCACCTTCGAGACGAATGACCGCATCAGTGTCTATGCCTGGTTAGGAGCCGACAACGACATGCAGCGGCTTGTGGTGGACAACTCCATCAATACATTAGGCGGCGACGGCACATGGACCGCCGAGCCGCAGATGCTTTGGGCCGACAATACGTCCGACCACTATTTCCTCGGCATCTATCCCGAGCGCAACGGAGCTACCGATTACTATGCCGACCCCTATACGCTGGACTTCAATAACCAGACCGCGAGCGACCTGCTGGTGGCGAGGACCACGGCCAAGCCCACCGGTTCTGCCGTGAAGCTGGAGTTTGAGCATGTAATGGCCAAGCTCGTGGTAAACCTTTCGTTCCGCAACGAGTGGACAATTGCTCCCGAAGTGGTTTCGGTAACGGCAGTCGCATGCACCGAAGCCACCGTGAATTATTTAGAGAATCCTGTCGAGGTAACCCCGGCCACCGGTCAAAACCTTGTGGTGATTCCCTTCACGGGCACATCCGCCAGCTTTGCCGGCATCATGATTCCCGGGCAGAGCGGGTTCCGCACCATCAACGTCACGCTGGAGAACGGCAAGGTATATACCTATACCCACCCTTCAGGCATAGACCTGCAACCGGGCAGATACACTACGGTGAACCTTGTGCTGGGACGCGACAACATCAAACTGGACGATGCGGGCATCAGCGTGTCGGACTGGGAAAACGGTACTTCCATTGATGGCGCAGAAGCGACCGAAGCCTACTCATACGATTCCAATACCCGAACCATCACCATTTACAGCGGTGAAGGACTGAAGGTAGCGGCAGATGAGGTGAACAGCGGTAATACCGACATCAACATCACCCTCGACAACGACATCGATCTGACAGGCATCAACTGGACGCCGATAGGAACCTATGACAACCCATACACCGGCACCTTCGACGGCGGCGGCCATACCATCACGGGGCTGACCGTTACGACGAATGACCAATATGCGGGCCTGTTCGGCTACATCGGCTCCGGCGGCAAGGTGAAGAACGTGACGCTGAAGGACGTGAAGATAGAAAGCAATAACGGTATGGGTAACGTCGGCGGCGTGGCGGGATGGAGCTATGGCAACATTGAAAACTGCTCGGTGTCGGGCAGCGTCAGCGGCAACTCCACCGCAGGTGGCGTGGTGGGCGCTCAATGGGGCGGTTCCATCACCGGGTGCAGCTCCTCGGCCACAGTGAAGGGCGTGACCTATGCCGGCGGCATAGCGGGATATACGAATAATGGTGCCACCCTGACCGCCTGCTATGCCACGGGCGACGTGACCCTTGTAAGTAACGATATAGGCACCTGTTATGCCGGCGGTGTAGTGGGAAACAACGGCTCATCCAGCACCCTCAAAGCCTGCTATGCCTGGGGCAGCGTGACCGGTAGCGGAAGCGGCACCGTCTATGTAGGCGGCGTAACGGGAAGCAACGATTTAGGCACCCTGACTGCCTGCTACCATGCCAAAGGGACTGTCAAAGGCTCGGACGGAGCCACAGACGGAGCCACAGGCGGCGTGGCGGGACGGAACTACAAGGGCCTCATGCCGTATGGCGGTATCATCACCGCCTGCTACTGGGGAGACAACGGCCAGACACAAGGCATCGGTGAAGACCAGGTAGGTACCGGCGAAACCACCAAGGTGACGGACGGTAACTGGCAGAAAGCCGCTGACGCCATGAACACCGCATTGAATTCTGAAAGCTGGAAGTACGTACTCAACGGAGCGCTGCCGACATTGGAGGAAAAATAAACCGTCGGACGGAATTCCGGTTCCATCCGAAAAAGGAATCTTTGAAAGATAAATAATTAACAACTTAACAGAAAATAGTTCAAATGAAAAAAGCAAACATTTTGACCCTTGCAGTCCTTGCCGCCACAGTGCTGACAGGCTGCTCGAACGACGACGAGCTTACGGGTACACAGCAAAGCGTGCTGCCCGATGACAACGTGATTCGGTTGGAAGCCGGAGTGAACAATATGCAGACCCGTGCAGTAGGCTATGCCGAAAACGGGCTGGCAGAATTTGGGCTGTTCGTGGAGAACGAAAACAACTCCACCTACACATTCAGCAACGTGTATATGAAAAAGGACGATTCCGGCATATGGGCTTCCTATAAAAGCGACAAGACTACCCCGTGGTTGATGCTCTGGCAAAACGAGTCCACTCCTGTCAATGTGACGGCATACGCCCCATATAACGAAAATACCAATTTGAGTAACCAGTTTACCGGAAATGTGGAATCGGACCAGACAATCGAAGAGAACGGCCGAAAGTCGGACGTACTCTACGCCGCCGCCAGTGTCACGCCCAATGCACCGGAGACAGGCAACGACATTTATTATGATACCGACACCAAGAAGCTGAACGTAAAAATGGGGCATGCGCTGAGCAAGCTGACAGTGAATATCCGCTACGGCACGGAGATGACGCAGAATGGTGCAACACCCTCGCTGAACTCCGTCACATTGGGTGAAACCCAGACCGGATACACTATGAACCTTACCAGTGGCAGCGTGAGTGCCACAGGCGGCAAATCGGAAATCAAGATGATGCTCTCCGACGCTGCCGTTGAAGGCTACAGCAAGAGTGCCGAAGCCATCCTTGTGCCGCAGACGGCGGCTTTCACGATAACCGTCATTGTCGATGATGAACGCACCTTTGTCTATAACAATGCGGAATTTGCCTTCAAAGAAGGCAACGCCTATACGCTTAACCTGCTTGTGGGCAAAGACATCACGAACATCGAAAATATTTCCGCTTCCGAGTGGACAACCGATGACAACGGGAACTTGGAGACTGAATAAACACATATAACATACAAAATGACATATCAAATGAAAAGAATGAAATATTTTGGAGCTGCTGCCCTGCTTGCCCTGCTTGCCGCTTGCAGCAACGATGACCTGGAGAATATCTCCTATCCAAACGACCCGCTCGCCGTGCGTGTCAACGCTACGGCCGGCAAGAACGTGATTACCAGAAGTTTTCCGACCGATGACACACAACAGACCGCATTCAAGGACGGCGACCGGATATCTGTCGGAACAGAAGGCCAAGACGCCGTAATCTACACGAAGGAAGGCGCGGACTGGGGTCCCGAAAGCGGTTACTTGAAGTGGACAAGCTCGTCGCTCACTTTCAACGCCTATTACCCGGTTGACAAGAACAATGCCTCCATGACCACCTTCGACGTGCCCAAGGAGCAAAACTCGCTCGAAGCCATTGAGAACGCCGACTACATGACCTATTCCGGCGACCAGACCAAGCCGGCCTCGGCGGACGGAAGCATAACGCTCAATCTGACACGCAAGATGGCACGTGTGGTTATCGGCGATATTAAGTTCCTCGACCAGTACAAGACCGGATACAGCGTCACCGCTATCTCCGTGCATGGCAACACGTCCGGTTATGAGAACGGAACAACGAAAACCGGCGACATTGCAGTAAATGCTTATAAGGATGACAACGGGAAGTTCTACGCCCTGCTTAGTCCTACCACGCTGAATGAGTCGGAAACGTACCTCTCCGTGACGGTAAAGGCAGACGACAGCGACGACACAGAGGTGCTTCTTGTGAAAGGCATACCCGCTTTGTCTGCCTCGAACAGCTATACCTACGCCCTGACGGTGGGCAAGAACATGATTACCATCTCGTCTGTTACGGTAGAGAACTGGTATGACGGAGGGCCTGTTATTGCGGATAATGGAGAAGGTGAAGCTGAGGAACAGAAGGATCCAAAAGTTGATAAAAACAATAATAGCATTACGACATACAAAGAAGGACAGATTGCAGAAAATCCCCAATTGATAGTGGATGCTATCGGTACGGATGGAAGCCTTGCCATATCAGGCCCGATGAATGATGCGGACATTGCCGCCTTGAAGAAATATATGACAAATAATACCGATGCAACGCTCTCACTCGACCTTAAGGGGGCAAAGCTCGCCTCCATTCCAGCCCGGGCTTTTGTGCAAATAACAGGATTGGTTTCCATCAAGCTCCCCGAAGGATTAAAAGTGATTGGTGATTCTTGGAATGGTAGTACGTTCTCTGAATGTACAGCATTACAGTCTGTGGAATTTCCATCCACACTGGAAGTAATGGAGTTCTCTTCTTTCTGGGGCTGTACGAGTCTGACAACGATTGACTTGAGTAAAACGAAAGTCGCCAGCATAGAAGCTGCCTTATTTCGCAATTGTAGCAGTTTGACAAGCGTATCATTCGGACCGGAAACCAGTGTATTCAATAATACAGTTTTCGTCGGGTGCAGTTCTTTGACAACCATAGACCTGTCTCTTTGCGAGGCTGTACCGACCTTCAATTATACTCCAGGTGATGATAGCGAGTCGCCTTTCTATAATCTCGAAAAGAGCAAGATAACCATTTATGTGAAAGATGCAGAAATGAAGACCAAATTTGAGAGTAGCGAGTGGGTAACACGGGTTGGATTTACTGCAGATAATTTTAAAGTCAAGAATAATCAATAAACTCCCGTTCCGGGCGGGAGCATTTGTGCCCGGCAACATCATACAGACACCGCAGCCCGCTACCGTAAGGTAAGCGGGCTGCATTTTCATAGGAGAAATTACAAATAAAATGAGGTAAACTACATGAAACAGAAAACAATAGCAACCAGGCACCTGCGCACCAAGATAGCGGCGGGATATGTGCTGATACTATTCGTCATTTTCGGCATCGTCTATATTTGGCTCAACGAACAGCACAGACGACAGGAATTAGAGATTACAAGCCAAAAGATAAGATGTTTACGCAAGGACATACACGAGGTATATGTAAAAATGGTGGATTTATCCCTTATTGGTGAGACCGTGCTGGACTGGAACGAGGAAGATATGGATACATACCATGAGAAGCGTCTGGAGGTGGACAGTCTGCTCTGCCTGTTCAAGTCCAGCTATCGCAGCGAACGTATAGACAGCGTCTGCCGGCTGCTGGCTGAAAAGGAAAATCTGCTGAATAAAATCATGCTGGTACTCAACGAACAGGAAGAAATAAAAGACAAAATAGCCCGACGGGTTCCAGTGATAGCCCGCAAGAGTTCGCAGGAAGAGCCCCCAAAAAGAAAACGGACAGGTTTCTTAGGACTGTTCGGAAAAAAGGAAGAAGCGAAACCGACTGTTACGACTTCCATGCTCAATACGCTGAACAGTGACGTGATAGCCCGCCAGAAAGAACAAAGCGAGAGGTTGAGCCAATACACCGACAGCCTTTCTGTAAGAAACAGGAAACTGAACTGCCAGTTGCAAGGAATGATTAAGAAAATGGATGCGAGAATACGGACAGACCTGCAACAGCAAGAAACAGAGTTAGCCGCCATACGCAGGCAATCGTCGGTGCAAGTAGGCGGACTGACGGCAGTTGTAGCCTTATTGCTGCTGCTCTCGTATTTTATCATCCACCGGAACGTGAAACGTATTTGCCGGTACAGGAAAGAGACAAGCGAACTGATAGACAAGCTGCAAAAGACGGTGCAACAGAACAAACAACTGCTCTCTGCCCGCCGGAAAATCATGCTGACCGTCACGCATGAACTCCGCACACCGCTGACCGCCATCAACGGTTACGGGGAACTTCTGGCACAGACTGAAGATGAGAACAAAAGAATAGAATATACCCAAAACATAAGGCAGGCAGCCGGTAGAATGACGGATATGCTGAATAGTCTGCTGAACTTTTTCCGGCTCGACAGCGGGAAAGAACAGGCAAACGCTGTCCCCTTCCGCCTGAGAAACGTGGCAGAAATACTCCAGACAGAATTTGAACCGCGAGCTGAAGCCAAGGACCTGACCCTGCACATAACAGGATGCAGCGACGTCATTCTGATGGGCGACCGTAACCGGCTGATACAGATAGGCAACAACCTGCTGTGCAATGCCATCAAGTTTACGGAAAGCGGTACGGTCGGACTTGACATGACTTATGATGACGGAAAGCTTGTCCTGACCGTGCAGGACACAGGTACAGGCATGAACAATGAACAGCGGGAAAAGATATTTGAACCCTTTGAGCGTCTGCCGAATGCCGCCGTCGAGGACGGCTTCGGGCTGGGACTTCCGATAGTCAAGAACACAGTCACCCTGCTGGGAGGAACAGTAGATGTAGAAAGCGAGGAGGGCAAAGGCAGCCGGTTTACCGTGAAACTGCCGATGCCCCTTGCCGACAATATCATCGAGATAGAAAAGCGAAAGGCCGGGATTGCCGCCAGACGCCATGCGGCTTTTTACTCCGTTCTGGTTCTGGACAATGATGAAATGACACTGGCCATGACCAAAGAAATGTACGGCAGCTTCAATATACGCTGCGACACATGTGCCAATACATCGGACCTGATGGAAGCCATACGGGAACGGGATTATGATTTGCTGATAACAGACCTGCGAATGCCTGAAACAAACGGATATGACGTGCTGAAACTGTTGCGCTCGTCGAATGTGGGCAACTCACAGACCATCCCGGTAATCGTCACTACGGCCTGGGGCAATTGTGATGAACAGAGCCTGCTTGACTTCGGTTTTTCGGGCTGCCTCTTCAAGCCATTCTCATTGCCAGACCTGCTGCAAATATCCGAGAAATGTGTCGGTATAAAGGAACAGGAATACTCACCGGACTTATCCCCCCTGCTGGCATACGGCAACAAGGAGGAAATGCTGGATACACTGACCCAAGCTACGGAAAAAGAAATGCAGGGAGTGAAACAGGCCGGCATGATGAAAGACCTCAAGGCTCTGGACGAATGGGTACACCATCTGCGCAGTTCCTGGAGCGTGATCCGGGCTGACAAGCCGCTTTGGAAACTGCACGGGCTGTTACACAAGGAAGGCGGCAGTACGGAAGATGAAATCAGCCGGGCTGTCGATGCGGTTGTCCGCATGGGGCAAAGTATCATAGAACAGGCAAAAAAAGAAAGGAGGATACAGGATGAAGGTTTTTGTGGTTGAGGACAATCCAGTCTATTGCAAATATGTATGCAACCTGCTTGCCAGAGAAGGGTTTGAAACAGAAACAGCTTCATCGCTGTCAGCCGCCCGCAAGCTGGCGGACAAGATGAAGAGCGAGGACACCATACTTGCCGACCTTCGCCTGCCCGACGGTGAATGTACCGGACTTTTGCAGTGGATGCGCAATCAGGGCAAACGGCAACGCTTTATCGTCATGACCGATTATGCCGAGGTACATACGGCAGTGGAAAGCATGAAACTCGGCTCTGAGGACTATATCCCGAAACGGCTGATAGAAGAACGGCTGCTGCCACTTGTGCAGACCATAAGGAAAGAACAGGAACGCACACGACGTGCCCCCATATTCAGACGTACCAGCGAGGCGTATCTTTCCGCAAAGCATCGCGCCAAGATTGTCGCACCGACCAATCTGAGTGTGATGATTCTGGGCGAGAACGGAACCGGAAAGGAGCATTTCGCCCAGTATATACACGAAAAAAGCAAACGGGCGGACAAGCCGTTTGTCGCAGTGGACTGCGGTTCATTGTCCCCGGCATTGGCCCAGTCCGCCTTTTTCGGACATGTGAAAGGAGCATTTACCGGTGCGGATGCCAACCGTACCGGATTTTTTCAGGAAGCGGAAGGCGGTACGCTGTTTCTGGATGAGGTGGGTAACCTGACCCCTGACACCCAACAAATGCTGTTGCGTGCCATACAGGAACGGCGGTACCGACCCGTAGGCGGCAAGGAAGACAAGACAGCCGACGTGCGTATCATTGCAGCCACCAACGAGGATTTGCAGAAAGCCGTATCGGAAAAGCGTTTCCGTCAAGACCTGCTTTACCGCTTGCAGGAATATGCTGTAACAGTACCACCACTCCGTGAAAGCAGTGATGACATCATGCCTCTCTCGGAATTTTTCCGTGAACAGGCTAATGTGGAACTGGAACGCGATGTGAAAGGATTCGACCAGTCGGCACGCAAAGCCCTGCTCGCCCATTCATGGCCGGGCAACGTGCGTGAACTGCGCCTGACGGTACAGGCAGCGATACTGCATACGGCAGGAGATATGGTGTCTGCAAAAGATTTGGAAATGAACCGTGAACATATCTGCACTTCTTGTTGTTCTACCTTAAAAGATGAGGAACTTGAAAAAGAACGCATCTTGCGTGCATTGGAACAAGCGGAAGGTAACCGGAACACGGCTTCACAGATATTGGGTATCGGACGTACGACATTATATCGGAAAATGATGGAATATGGGCTGAAATACGGTGAGAAATAACTCAAAAATGAATATTTCCGCTGTAAAATAATACATTATCCGTACAAATTCCTATCTTTGCGGAGAAGTTTAGGAATAAAACAGGCAGTCGGATCATGTCCGGCTGTCTGCTGATATAGACATAAGAACGCAAGGTGTCTTCAGGCGTAAATCTGGACAATTGAAACTGAAAGAAGCAAATTGCGTGATGCTTATGCTATGCATTGTCATAGCGTGCATTCACGTATATTTCTTTCAGGGGGTGTCCAGCCCTACGCTTGAGATAGCGTGGATAGCACGCTACTTTTTTCTCCAAGCGGGCTGAAAACCAATAAAATCTGATTATGGCGAAAATACAATTGCTGGCAATACTTTCAATGGATGGATGCTTGTCTGATATGGAAACAGAAGGGCGTTGGTGTCTCCGCCCCGACTGGCATGGCATAACGGACATATATGAAAAAGCGACCTTCGAACTTTCACCGGACTATTCCATGACCACATTGATAGCCGAACATGAGAAGCAAGACGACAACACCGTTTATCTGATTGAAGCGACAATTCATAATGCGACTTTTGTCAATGCAATGCTGAACATGCGTATCATTGATGAAATTATCATCTATACCGTACCGTTCATAGCCGGTACCGGTCTCTTCCTGTTCCAAAAAGAACTGCCAATATCTTATTGGAAACTCACAGAACAAACAAGTCTGCCGGGAGCCTTGCGTCACATATACCATAAGGTAGATGTAGAAGAAAATTAGCCGTACCGTGTTCCAAAATGGAACGTGAAATGCGGATTCTGTTGTTCCAAAATGAAACGTGGTTTCATCTTGAAACCGATTTTTGGCCGTTTATGCAATGGCTGAAAAATATTTTTATCTCTATTCTATTGTATAACAGCAGGATACAAAATCCTGCCGTTTTTTTTCTGTTTGCGGAAAAGCATTTGTACTCATAGTTCATGTGCGCACACTGATAATCAAAGTGTATCATTCAAACAGAAAAAAATATGAATTACCTTATATTGACAGAAACCGAGTTTTTCGGTCTTATAAACGGAAATGATGAGACAATCAATCTGAATGCCGCCTATGAGTGTTTTGTCAAGGCGGTTGTCGAACTGCTGTCCGATAACGATACGGACGGAGTAAAGATTGCACTGGCGTATGCCGAGAACGAACTGGAATATCACAACACGCAGTATCTTGCAGACGGAGTGAAAAGCCATACCGACCTGTTTGTCCGTAAAGCCTTGTCTTTTGTCCGCAAGATGCAAAAACAAATTTCCACTAACCGCTTACGTTGCCCGCCACTATCTCCTTCCTATCCAAGTCCCCCTTCTACTGCCAATTCTGTCCCTGCATTGAAATGGACCGGCAATGCCATTGACCTTGTGGAAATGATTTACGGTATCAGCGAGATGGGGTGTATCAATGAGGGGAAAATTCCGTTGAAGGAACTTGCACCTGTCCTATATTCTTTTTTCGGCGTAAATTCCAAAGATTGCTACCGCTTCTATACGGACATCAAACGCAGAAAAAACGACAGCCGTACTTATTTTCTTGACCGTATGCAGGAGAAACTGAATGAAAAAATGCGACGTGACGACGAGCTGGAACGCATGAGGAGATAAACTCCGTTTCCTGAATGTTTTTAAGGGATTGCATCATGCAATCCTTTATTTTTTGCTGTTTATAAAGGATTTCCGCCGTTCACAAAACGGATTGGTAAGGCAGATAGGATGAATTTATCTTTGCCATGTAGGTTTACAACGGAGGGACCGAAAATCCGAATAGTGAAGAGAGTAGGAAGAAAAAAATGATAAGAAATGAAAATATTGTCATGGAATGCTCAAGGCTATGATGGACAGGTGGAAAAGTTCGTATTTATCAGTAATTTGTTAAATACCGGTGAATACGATTTAATATGCATACAAGAAGCGGGACATGTTTTAGGTAGTTTTGATCAATCTGTTTTTGGAACAAATTATCCGATAGTGTACCAACAGAAAGAAAATTCTGAGTCAAGAAGCGTAAATCATTTGCAAGAATACTATGCAATATATTATGAATGGGGTTCTAAAAATAAGAGATGCAGTTTAGTAACTTACGTAAAAAAGTGTTTGTATTCTGAAAGCAGTGTTTACATTCCGCCAATGATTCGTAATATTCGTGGCGGTCTTATTACAACGATCAATACGGTTTATGGATTAGTAAATGTATGTAATATACATCTTCAATCTGGTGATCCAGACTTTGCATGGCAGCAATTTCAAGAAATCTTAGTGAATATGCAAGGAGCGACATATCCCTTTATAATCATTGGTGATTTCAATATAGATGCTATTAGGTCTCAACCTTTTATATCCCCGCAAAATCATTTTTATCCTATAATAATAAACAATCAAATTATAATAACGCAGAAATCTGGTGGATGCTTAGATTATGCATATTCTGAGATATATCCTCCATCAGAATATGGAATACTGGCGCCCCCCGGAAATTTGTCAGATCATGCACCTGTTTTTTATATTTTCAAAATGCAAGTATAATTAGCTGTTTTTTTGTCCGACAAGACAAATGGGCGGAACAGGATTTAACTTGCTCCGCCCGTTTTCTTTTTCAGTTGTCAGCTATGGATTCGTCTGTATTGCAATCTCATAGTTTTCATTCATTTATTCTTGAAACTCACTTAAAAGCAGTACCTTTGCATGAAATTTGTGCAATAGGAACATGGAAATATATAACAAACCACCATTGACATACACGGAGCAAGTGGAATTGCTGAAGTCGAGAGGAATGACCGTTCCCGACGAAAAGCGTGCAGAGAGGCTGCTTGCCAACATCAGCTATTACCGGTTGAGCGCATATATGCTGCCATATAAGCTGCGTGAGAATGGAATGATTCTTGACGCATTCAAGGCAGGCACGACTTGGGATATGGTGTATGACCTGTACATATTCGACAGGAAGCTGCGATTGCTGGTCTTTGACGCGATTGAACGGCTGGAGGTGGCAATACGCGCCCAGATTATCTACCAGTTAAGCCACAAGTACGGGGCACATTGGCAGGACAGGCAGGATATTTTCAATCCGCCGGAAACAATAACGCTGCGTGACGGTAGAACCGTCACCATAGACGTGTATGGTGACATCCAGAAACATATCAAGGAACAACTGCATAACAACAAGGCGGAGGTGTTCATACAGCATTATCGGAACAAGTATGATACGCCGGAAAACCCACCCTCTTGGATGAGCGTTGAAATCATGTATTTCAATCACCTGTCACGGATATGTACAGGACTGAAACAACGTGCCGACATCAACGGCATAGCCTCCTATTTCATGCTCCCGCCACGGATATTCTGCTCGTGGCTTCACACCGTAAACTATGTGCGCAACATCTGTGCGCATCATGCAAGGCTTTGGAACCGCGACCTGAACATCGTGCCGGAACGTCTTTCATTCTCCAAGCGACTTGATTGGATAAGCCATCCCGAAACGGCGAAAAGAAGCAAGATATACTATTTCCTGTGTATGCTGAACTATATGTTGCAGACAGCCAACCCTACATCGCCACTCAAAAACCGCCTGAAAGGACTGTTGGATGAATACGCAGGGGTAATATCCCTGAATGCTATGGGCTTCCCACCCGATTGGGAAAGTGAAAAAATCTGGAAAGATGAAAAATAGTCCGTCCGAAGTATTGCAGATTAAGAAAAAAAACGTACCTTTGCAACATCTGAACAAGATAGTTTGTTAGACTCAAAGATAATAAGCCTCCCGGGCGCGTCGCAAGACAGCATACTTGGGAGGCGTTCTTCATTTTAAGAGGTGGCGGTTCTATGGATTCCGCCACCTCTTTTTGATTATTTCTGTTGCAACAAATGGCTCAGGTTCTCGTCACCCGCAATACGCTCCAGCTCGTCGGCGACAATCCTTTTCACCTCTTCCTTGATGCGGTTGTAGT
>ERZ779850.1207-NODE-1207-length-26830-cov-4.677460_pt1 | contig 26830 bp, 19 predicted proteins | sample MGYA00511249_ERZ779850 | MGnify/ENA primary metagenome ERZ779850 (study PRJEB29588, sample SAMEA2162475) | human gut metagenome | biome: human gut; feature: human-associated habitat; material: faeces | place: Denmark | collected 2008/2010 ...
GCGAAGATACCTCGCGTGGAATAAATTCGCTACACGCACTTCTCCGGTTGTTTACCTAAATTCTAATTCAGATAATGATAATGAAAATGTTAATTTTCTTGTTTCAATAGGATTGAGAAATACGCATAATAGGTCTATTATAATACCCAAAATAGTCAGCGTTATAAGTATCTTGAGTCCATTATAGACTTGTCTCTTTGCTTCTTTTGCAATATCAGATAAAGTCTCATCATTATCAACTCTATCATCTATTTTCCCATTTATAAATGATACTCCCGCAAAGATTAAACCGACTAATGCAGCAATCGCCTGTGGAGCTGTAGAGAACAGCCAGTCTAAAGCATTCCTGTCCATAATTAACGGATTTCTTTATAACAAAGATAATACGATATTTATCACCATATTATCCTCAAAAGATAATTTACTTACATTTCGTGCTATCAACAAGATTTTATCCATTTCCCATAGATGTAGATATTCCGCTCAAGATAAAGCGTGTGCAGGTCATACGAGATGACCCACAGACATAACGAGCGGTCACCTCGAAGACTGAATGTCAAATCACGGAAAGCTGCTTTCGGGAAGCGGACATTGTGCGTGTAAAACCGGCCCTTATAACCAGCTGGCGTCGCTTCACACAAGTAGATACTAAAAGAACGAAACAACCAGCGGAGAATCCTCCGCCGGTTCTCAGGATACAGGCTCTCGACGTAAAAGCGATGGTAGTAAATCATCTCCTGCTGCTGTCAACGTAAACGATACCTCCGGGCAAAATAGGCAACAACTCCCGGAATGTGCTTTTTGTAATAGGGCTGATTCTCCCGGCACCACATGGCAAGTTCCTGCTTCGTGGCAAAGGGACGATGCCAGCTGCGTCCCGACATAATACGATCCAACTCGGGAGCCAAGCGCTCGACAAAGTCTCCAACGGTCCAGCCTTCCCAGATGTGCTTCTGAAGGTCAATCATACCAAATCCATTTTGAAGTTTGACATACGGTTTTAGAACCGGCCCATCCAGAAATGGAAGGTGCCGGCCACGGGCTGATACACAGCGGCGGGACCAACCGAAAGTCTTTTTCCGGACGATAAACCCGGACGGGTAGAGATCGTGCGGGAAAGGGCTTCAAGGTGCAGGCACGCTACTATCTTGGCCCGAGGTCGGCACTTGTGGATTCTTCTTCAGTTTCTCCGTCATCCGTTATGCTCGTTCCCACCAATCACAATCCTAGGTGTACGTCGCAGTGCATTTTGCAGATTGCGCTGGTTGATCCGGTAAACGAGCATCAGCAGATCATAGGCGCTGTACAGGAATTGCCGCCGATAGATCTTGGGGCGAATCAGCCGTTTCTGACGGTAACGGGTCAGCGTTTCGGGGCGAATGTCGAGAACTTCGCAGGCCGCATCGGCCGTCAGGAATAACGGCTCGTCGCTTTGACTGCACAAGTATTCAAAAAGCAACAAACTTTTGCTCAAAAGAAAGTTCGTCTTGATGAGACGTTCGAGCTGTTCGGAGGGTACAAGCCGATAGATGCGGGGATTTTGTTTGTTTTCCATGGGTAACAGATTTATTGATTCAACGATTCGAGTTTTCCGCGGCGGCGCATCTTGCGGATGAACTCCTGCACCTCGGAGAGCAGGTACATGCGCCGGGCTCCGATGTTGAAGCCGACGAGCAGCCCCTGTTCGCGGAAGCGGCGCACCTGGCGTTCGCTCTGGCGGAGCAACTGGCAGACCTCCGCAAAATCGAGGATTGGATCGCCTTCGAGTTGGCTCCGGTGATCCTTCATGAAGTGTACGATCTCGAGGATCTCTTCGACCGTCCGCAGGATGCGGGACAGGTCATCCGTGTGTTGATTTTCCATCTTTGTCGGGTTTGGTTTCCACGGCAAAAATGAGACAATCCCGGAACTCGTTTATCAGTGTTTGAATCAATTATATGTTTTTCAGATCCGAAACCCGGACGTCTCTTGTCCCCGGCAGTCCATCAGATAGCAGGAGCAAAACCTCCATAACTTGCCGGTATCGGCAAAAATCATCATTCTGGGATTGGAAATCACCACTTAACTTGCCGATAAGACAATAGCTTTTTAGGTTCGGTTCTTACTGCAAAGTTCGGCAAGGACACCATCTGAAGGCTCATGTTATTCAAAGAAAGTATGACGAGCAGCATTGCTTCCAACATCATCGACAACAAAACGATGTTCTGTGACCAACTGTTCAGACAAAAATGGTCTTCCAAAATCAGAAAAATATAATAAATATGCAAACAAATTCGTTTGCGTTTTGTATATTTGCAGATGAAGCCATGAAAAACAGAATTGACATATTGAAAGGCATCCATCCGGGCAAGATAATCGGCAGGGATTTGAAGAAACGCAATCTCAGCCAACGATTGTTTGCTGCCTCCATCGGAGAACACAGTCAAACTCTCAATGCCGTCATTACGGGGCGACGCAATCTGACGGTTGAGATGGCGTTGAAGATCGAGCAGGCATTCGGATACGAAGAGGGATTCCTGCTGCTGCTTCAGACATACTACGAGATCGCCGAATACAAGAATGGTCAAAAGAGCCGTGCCATATCCGGGACACCGGCAATTCGTCGATCCCTATTCTGGGATACCGATTTCGACACACTGGACTGGGGGCGATACCGTGAATCGGTCATCGCTCGTGTCCTGGAGCGAGGTAATGACGCGGAAAAAGCAGAGATTGCTCAATTCTACGGCACCACTCTCGCTGCCCTCGAAACCGATTCTCCAAAAAACACATACCGTATAAATACGACATCACAAAATGGCCGACAATAGCTTCCTTCACTATGAAACGGTAACGCCGCTGTTGAAAGAGACACTCGGAATACTGATGAGCGAGGAATCGTTTGCACCCTTCCGTCTGGTCGGAGGTACAAACCTGAGCCTTCGCTACGGGCACAGAAAATCGGTCGACATTGACTTGTTTACCGATGCCGAGTATCGCAGTCTCGATTTTCGGGTATTCGAACGCTTTCTGCAATCTCATTTTCCATATTATGATTGCAGCGACACAACCTCTATTATTGGCTTCGGCCGCGGATACTACATCGGACCGTCGGAACAAGAGGCCATCAAACTTGATTTGATGTATACCGATCCGTTTCTCAAAGTTGCAGACTGTATTGATGGTGTTCGGATGGCGAGCATCGAGGACATAATTGCCATGAAGATGAATGTTGTATCGCGAGGTGGACGCAAAAAGGATTTCTGGGATCTGCACATGTTGCTGACCGAATATCCGCTGGCAGAGATGTTTGCACTACACGCCCGCAGACACGAATGGGAGCACAACGCAGACGAACTTCTAGAGCGTCTGACAGACTTTCGCATGGCTGATGAGGATCCTGATCCGGTTTGCCTGCGGGGACTGGACTGGAGCGACATCAAACTCGATCTGGTCGAGGCCGTTGAGGTTTTTGCCGAAAACCGATAATCAGTTTCTCAATCTCAATACAATTGCCTACAGAACGAAAGCCCAGCAACCATCTGTAATTAGTACACTCGTCTGAAAAAATGAACCACTCATGCAGCATCACCTATGTGTGCTCCACAAGATGACACAAAAGGTCCTCGGTAGCCGAAAGGTAGCAAGCATGATGTTCTCATGTTCGAAAGGCGCAGGATCACTCGATTTGGAAATATCCGATTGGGATCCAGGACCAAACAAAAATATAATCTATTGATTTATTTATATTTACACACTGTATATTACACACAAAAATCGGCAAAAAAATCCGCAGGTTCGTTTCCAATTCGGTTGCAAAATCCGGGAATTTTTCGTAACTTTGTAACAACCAAGTGAATACAAGGGAAAACAGCGAAAAAAGGTTGTGGCCTATTCGGTGTATCTAAAAATTTTTACAATCTTAACACGTTGACATATTGGCGATTACGATATGGGTTCAGTTATCGTTCTCTCCGCCAAGAGGATGAGGATGTTGCTAACGAGCAACATCCTCATTTTTTTAGTTGCACATCCAACTGTTTGATCGTTTGTCCGTTCAGCGTACTTTTCCGTTGAATATGACTACTCTGCAGCGACAAACGTCTTCATAACATGGATTAATCAAATAATGAAGTACTAACCTTAGCAGGCAAACACAGGGATCTTTGACAGCCAAAATCGGCAAGCAAAGCAAGTCGTAATCCCCGCAAGGGAATGCATGGACAGAGGAGTTACAGCGACAAAAACAGTGGAGCAAAGCTGCCTCAAAGAAGCCTTAAATTATAGTGGGTAATGACTACTCCTGTGACGGAGAATAGCCATCGCCGTTGTCACCAACGTGCAACCTCACCCGCAAAGTGCTCACACAAATCATAAATCGTCAAACAGTAGCAGACCACAACACCGTAACCTCTCCGCCAGGAAGAGAACAAGCCGAATCCGCAAAGGATTCGGCTTGTTCGCATTCGTATGTGCGGCGGAGATCCTGCCCCAGGCCCCATGCGCGTCCCGGTGCACCTGAACAGGGGGGCACTCAATACTCCTCCAGCGTCCCAAGGTTGTCGCTTGTGACGAACCAGCGGGTATTTGGCCGCACGCGGACCTCCATGCGGGTGGAGGTGCCGTCGGCCGCGGTGAACGAGCCCGAGATTTCCCCTGACCCGAAGAACTTGCGGCCGTCATAGATCGGGTCCGAACCGATGTATTCCAGGTTGTCGTATCCGTACAGCGATTTCAGGGTACTGGCAAACACCGGCGACGCTTCGTCACGTATGCCGGATACACCCATGTACGAATCCAGCCTGCCGTCAAAACAGTAGGTCACCATGGCGCGTTCCTCCCTTCCTGCCGACTCCAGATCAGCCGTCGTATCGTAAAATCCGGTATAGGTCGTCCCCGTACCGAAGTCGGCCTCCAGCTCCGAATAGATGAACTTTTCCTCAAACAGTCTGTTTGAAACGAAGTTGCCGGTGATGCGGTAGCTGTTTTCCGCAAGGCAGGTCACGGTAAAGAGGAAAGACTCGGGCGTATAATCGGGCCAGGGCCGGGATTGCGTCCCCTCGACATGCCATACGGCCCCCACGGCGTCGAGCGCCGCCCCGCCGGTTGTTATGCGGAACGAGTTGCCCCGCCACTTGTTCACGTAGATCGTACCGGCCGACTCGTCATACTCCAATTCGGCCACTGAAAAATACTTTCTCCTGATCTCCTGCTGCAGCGCCGGATCGCCCGAAGCCTTTGCGTACCTATTTGCCTGGAATAGGTTGTCGAGTCCGTAGACCAGATCCTCCGCACAGGTGTAGACCAGACTTGCATACTCCCGGAGCGTCTGTTCCCGAACCGGATTCGATTCCGGGTCGTCGGTCGTATCCGAGCAGGACGAAAGTGCCCCGGTAAGGCTCAACAGCACAACGGCGGCGAATGCGCAGGGGTCGATGGTTCTCGCAAACATGGTGTCGCAGGATTGAAATGAAACTTTGGATAAAGTTACAAAAAACAAGCAACAAACAAAATGCGGAGCGGTGAGAGGTCGCCCTTGACCAACTCGAAATCGGGAGCCGGAGCTCCCAGCCGGATGAACTCGCCCTCGAGCTGCACGGGCGCACCCTGAAATTTCGTCTTGGACATGATCGTAACTTCGTTTAAGGATTCACACTCCGTCGAAACGGAAAATCCGCCCGACATATCGTCCTGCAACTACGATCCGGAATCTCCGCCACCGGTCAATGTCCCTTCAGGCGGTTGAGCGCACTGCGCGCCTCGCCCAAGGAACCGAAGTTGGACTGGATGACAAAGCGGTTCATGCGGTGATGTCCCCCCCAGCGGCGCCGACCCGGCGAGACAATGGCGTAGCCGTCGTAGAAGTCGTAGCTCGTCTCTTACTGGAGCGGGATGGCCCACGCCTCAAGGTCGTTCAGATAGCCGTAAAGGCCCGTGCCACGGTCCTTTGAGAGAAACAGGTCACCGTATAGACTGCTCCGGTCTTTCCGGTCAGCACGAAGCGGGGTTCAGCATTCGGTTCTTCAATGTCATCTGCAAAAAATGGAGAGAAAAAATCAACCCCCGACGAGACGAATGCCCCGTCGAGGGTTGATTCTGGATTAACGGTTAATCAATAGAGCTGGATACCGGCAACAACGGCACGGGGAGCCGAGCTCGATTCGTTTGCAAAGTTGAGGCTCGTCGAGAACGTGATCGACGACGAAGCTGTCTGACCCGTCACGCCGAGCGCGTAGTAATCCGAATCCGGCACCGTGATAGTGAAGGGAGGATTGTCCGTAGCGCCGTCATTGGCCGTCAGCGCCGTACCGTCCGACGTTACCGAACCGCCTACGTTCACGTGGTTCACGTGAACGTAGAGCGTGGCGGACTTGCCCTTCCAGGCCTCGGCGTAGAACGAGAGACTCTTCGATCCCGTGACACCTACGGCCTGCGAGGTGAAGTAGCCGCTCTTGCTGCTGGTTCCGAGCTTCATGCCCGAAGCCTCCATACCGTTAAAGGTGGTCGAGTTGCCCAGCGTATAGGAGGCCGACGGAGAGTCGTCCTTCGTGCCGGTGAAGATGTCCATCAAGGTGTATGCACCCTTCGTATCGTTACCCGACGAAACGCCACTCTGCGTCAGCGCCACGGTGCGGGTCACGACAGCCGAACCGGACTTCATCAGCTTGACTGTCAGCGTGGCATTGATCGCCGACTCGGAGGTATTCTCTCCGTCAAGAGGGGGAGGGGGAGGCAGATGATAGGACAACCTTCCGAAATCCTGTAAATTATCGATTTACAGGATTTTTTGTTTTTAGTCATCCTGCAAAAAGGCATCGAGAAACAGCCGAGCTGTGGACTATTCGGTGTACCTGGTTTCAAATCCAGACACCTTGACAAACCGATCCATTGCCGACGGCGGGACCGATGACGGCTCCCGGCTGCCGACTCTTCCCTGTCGGATCTCCCCTGCCGGATCTCCCCTGCCGGATCGGGAACCGCATCAGCATTCCGACCGCCGGTCTCCTGCCCCGAGAAAGCCCCCGTACTCTCGAAACCGCACGCACAAAAAAAACACGGAACTCCATCCGGAATTCCGTGTCTTTCAGCATGCTCCCCAGACGGTTCAGACCCGTCACGGGATCAGTTTGAGGTTATCAGAGCGATTTCGACAGCTCGATGTTGTCGAGGAACCAGCGGTTGGCCGTAGCCTCGGGCCACTGTGTCTGACGGATCGTGATGCGCGTCTCGGGGGTGATGTCGATGCCCTCGATGGTTACCTCGGCGCGGATCCACTCTAAGACGTGGCCATTCTCCCAGCCCGATTCGGGAATATCATAGGTAGCCATCTCCTTGTCACCGTTCGAGATAATCACAACCAGATTGACCGGATCAATCTTAAAATTAGTATCTGAACCCTGGCGCATCGGGCACCAGTCGAACGACAGCGTCAGCTTCGTGCCGGCCGGGACGTTGTCCATCGACGGGAGGACGATACCGGCCTGGTAACCCGTCTTGCCGAACTTGAGGTAGTTCCGCTGCAGGTAGATGCACTCGCCCTCGGTCTTCGTCGTCACACGCAGGAACTCATAGCCCTTGGCCTCCAGCGCATCGAGCGCCGAAACACCGTCAACTTTCGGAGTGGGCAACTGCGGACAGTAAGCACCAACATCGTCGGTCTCAACCGATTGTCCGGCCGGTTTTCCCTTGTTGTCACCAGCCAGCGCCCACGGATCAAGCCACTCGAAGTCCTCGGCATAGTAGATCTCCTTGAAGATACCCTTGTCCTCGATCTCCGACAGCGTGATGCGGATCACGGGAGCCGCCACGCCGGCAAAGTATCCCCGCGCCGTCACCTTGTGGCCGTTGAGCGCCGCAAGGTTCATGCTCTCGGGAGCGTTGGTCACGGCAACCGAATACTGCGCACCCTCGACCACGATGTTCGTGCCGCTCAGCACGCCATCCACCGAAACATAGGTGCGGTCCTTGGGGTCATACGTGTCGATCTTCGAGGTGATGTCCTCGGCCGCCGGGTAGGTCACCTTGCCGCCCGTCGAGAGAACCTCCACCTGGTCGCACTCCACAATGGCGAGCGACTGCGTGTCGGAACCCTTCGTACCGCGCAGCGAGAGCTTGTCGCCGATATTCACCGCCGTGGAGTTGATGACGTAGACATTGCCCGAATTTTCGGTATCGCTGACCACGAATCCGTCGGTGGTCAGCGTCATGACAATCACATTGGGAAGCGACACCACGGTCTCGTCGGCCAGCGCCGCAATCTCCGACGGTGCGTAATCCTTCACGTCACGGTACTTGTCGCCGTTCTGCGAGATCAGCACCTCGGCCCGGCTGGCCAGCGTGCTGCCCTTGAAAACGAGGGTCGTCTTGCGGGGGTTGTCCTCGGCGCCATCGCGCATGTTGTCCGTCACCGAAACCGTCACCTCCGTTGTTCCGGCGCCACCCTGCGTGGGCGAAATCGTCACCCAGTCGGGAACCTCCGAGATCCAGTTTGCATCGGAATACACGGTGATCAGCTTCTGCGAGGCGTTCTGTGCCTCGAAGGTCAGCGTCGTGGCACTCGCCAGCACCGCCTTCGAAAGCTGGTCCTCCTCTTCGCTGCAGCCCGAAAAGCCGCACAGGGCCAAAGCTGCGAGAACCGAAGCCGTTATCTGTTTTGCCAGTTTCATAATCTTCTCTTTTTTCTGTGTCCGTCTTAGAATGAAAGTCCGTCGTTCCAGCCCGGATTCTGCGTGAGGTTCGGGTTCAGCGAACGCTCGTTGATGGGAATCGGGTAGAGGTAGTCGCGCTCCTCGTTGTAGGGGGTGCGCTCGATGTTCTTGTGATAGGAGACGTAACCGCGCGTGCCGCCCGAAAGCAGGATCTCCGTACCGATCTGGTAAACATACACGCCATCACCGGCCTCCGGTTTGGCCGAACCCTCGTTGTAAAGGATCAGGTCGGTCTTGCCGTCGCCCGTCAGGTCATACTGACCGGCACCCGGGAAGTACATGCCCGTCAGGGCCTGGTCGAGGCACGGTCCGGCCTTCCAGCGGACCAGATCCTCGTAGCGCGTACCCTCCTGGATCATCTCGATGGCGCGCTCGCGGCGGATCTCGAGGATCACACCCTGGTTGGCGCCCGAGACGTTCGAGAAGCCGCCGTATTCGCTCGACAGGAGGTACCAGTCGGGGTCGGCATTGGCCTCGGCCAGTTTCAGGTCAGGCATGTCCACACGGTCGCGGATCTTGTTGATCGAGATGTCGAGGTCATCCTGCGTCAGCGTACCGAGTTCGGCCTTCGCCTCGGCGTAGTTGAGCATCACCTCTGCCAGACGGTAGACCGGAATGTCGCACGTCGAACGGTCGTTGCGGTCGACGTTGCCGCCCGAATCGTCGGGGTTCTGCACGAACTTGATCGGCTGGTAGCCCGTCACCGAGCATCCGAAGTCGGGAGCCAGCACCTCGGTCTTGCCGATGCGCGTGTAGCCCGGCGTGCGGATCGACTGGGCCAGACGCGGGTCACGATCCTTCGTCTCCTCGACGAAGGACTCCTCCTGCCAGCCCGTCCGGTCGGTGAAGCGCGAACCGTCCTTCATCAGGTACATGTTCACCATCTTGCGCGTGTAGCCCGGGCGTCCCTGGGTCGGAACCAGCGTGAAGGCCGTGGCGTTGTGGTGAATGGCCAGACCGTAGTCGAACTTGATGGCCAGGATGTACTCGTCGGGGCTGGCGTTCTCCTGAGCGAAGAGCATCATGTAGTCCGAATCGGGGTTGCCCGTCGAATAGAGCTTGTAGGGGCCCTGGTTGATCACCTCGCCGGCAGCCTTGGCAGCCAGATCCAGGTAGTAGGTGTAGTCGTTGGCGCCGTCGATCTGCACGTCGTGGTACTTGCGGTAGGTACCTTCGTAGAGGCAGAACTGCGCCTTGAGAGCCAGCGCCGCCCAGCGGTTGACGCGGTAGGTGCTCACCTCTTCCGGAAGCTCGTTAATCGCGAAATCGATATCCTCGATCATCTTCGTCATGATCAGTTCGCGCGAATCACGCGGATTGTAGAGTGCCTCGTCGGCCGAACCCAGCTGTACGTCGTACCAGGGCACGTCGCCGAAACGTTTCACCTTCTCGAAGTAGAAGTAGGCACGGAAGAAGCGGGCCAGCGCCGTATAGTGCGTAACGGCATCCTTGTCGTCACACTGATCGGCATACTCGAGCAGCGTGTTGATGCGCCGCAGGTCGGTCCACGTCCAACCGCCGCCCGAGTTGGGAACGGTGCGCTTGTTGCCGCCGAGAATCTCGTCGGAGAGGGTCTGACAGACCATCAGATCGCTCTGGTCGTCATAGGGATCCTTGTCCAGCATGTTGTTGTACAGCGGGTTGGTGAACAGCTGGAGATCGGTCTCGGTCTTGAAATAGTCCGTCTGAGTCATTTGACTCATCGGCTTCGTGTCGAGCAGATCACAACTCGACAGTCCCGCTGTCAAGGCCACGGCCAATATGATAATTCGTTTCATGAATGATCGTAACGTTGAAGGTTAAAAAGTGATGTCAATACCGAACATGAACGTCCGGGCCCACGGGTAGAAGGCGTTGTTGTCAACGTCGGAGCTGCGGCTGAAGGCGGCCTCCGGATCGACATAGAGCGTATTCTTCTTCAACGGGGACCAGTAGCAGAGGTTCTCACCCGAGAAGTAGACGCGGATCTGATCGATACCGATCTTGCTGGTCAGCGTCGTGGGGATCGTGTAGCCCACCGTAAGGTTCTTCAGACGCAGGTAGCTGAGGTTCTGCAGATAGCGGTCGTTGACCTTGCTCAGGTAGCCGCCCGAGGCCGAGTAGGCGCGGGCGCGCGGGAAGTAGGCATCGGGGTTGTCCTCCGACCAGACCTTGTCGATGAAGTTCATCGGCAGGTAGCTCAGATAAGGATAGGAGTAGCAGCCCCAGAACGGCATCGACTGTCCGTGGGGATACCAGTAGTGGTTGCCCGTGCCCTGGAAGAAGACCGACACGTCGAATCCGTACCACTGGAAGCCGGCGTTGAAACCGTAGGAGAGCGACGGCAGCGAGTTGCCCAGGATCGAACGGTCACCCGGATCGTCCACCGTGTTGCTGCCGATGCCCCAGACACCGTTGCCGTTGGTATCGAGGAACTTCAGGTCACCGGCCTGCCAGCCGCCCGTCAGACGCGACGAGCTGTAGCTCAGGTCGACCTCCTTGGCATAGGCCTGCGCCTCTTCGGTGGTCTTGAAGAAGCCGTCGGTCTTGAAGCCCCAGATCTCGCCGATCTCCATGCCCTCGTAGTAGTCCATCGAGAGCGACTTCTCCGGGTTGTCATACTTGGTGATGATACTCTTGTAGTCGCTCAGGTTGAAGCCCACGTTGTAGCTGAAGGGCTTGCCGGCCAGCTGGAACTGATCGCGCCAGTTGACGGTCAACTCGTAACCCTTCGTGCGGAGGTTCGCGGCGTTCATCTTGGGCGAATCGGCGCCGTAGACGGCCGGCAGGGCCTTACCGTCAGTAAGCATGTTCTTCGTGTCGCGGATGTAGACGTCACCCGTAAAGCTGAGTCGGTTGTTGAACATCGACAGGTCGAGACCCAGGTCCCACTGCTCGGCGGTCTCCCACGTCAGGTCGGAGGCCACCGGGGCGCCCAGCGACGAGTAGCGGCCCATCGTGCTGCCCTCGCCGAAGGTATAGCCGGCAAATTCGTTGACCGAAACCAGACGCAGGTAGGTATAATAGAGCTGGGTGCTGCCATCCTTGACAACCTGGTTGCCCAGGCTACCGAACGAGGCACGCAGCTTCAGGTTGTCAACCACGTCGCGGGCGGGCTCGAAGAACGACTCCTCCGAGATACGCCATCCGACCGAAGCCGAGGGGAACCATCCCCAACGGGCGCCGCCGAGGAAACGCGACGTTCCGTCGTAACGGGCGCTGACCTCGACGAGGTACTTGCCCTTGTAGTCGTAGTTGACACGGCCAAAGAAGCCGGCCAGTGCGTAGTCGTTCTGACCACCGCCGACACCCGTCAGCGTCTCGCCGTCGGAGTTCTGGCCGACGAGATCCAGGTCATCGAGGTCCACCGAAAGGAGATTCTGGCCCCAGGCCGAAACATTCTTGTTGTCCCACTTCTCGTAGTTGAAACCGGCGGTTGCCGAGACGTGGTGGTTGCCGAAGGTCTCGTCGTAGTTGGCGTAGACATTCGTCGAGTAGTAGTTGTAGGTCTTCACGGCCTCGTCGAGCTGGTCCTGACCGGCGCCCGTGGCGTAGGAGAGCAGTTCGCCGTCGGGATACTCGCGGTACCACATGGCCGAGCTGCGGCTCGTGTTGCGGTCCTGATAGAGGCGGTAGGTGAAGTCACCGGTGATGCTCAGCGTCTTGAACGGCGTGATCACCAGGCGCGTCGTGTTGGCGAAGTCGCTGTGGCGCTCCACGTTGCGGTGCGTACCCTCGTTGAGCATGATGTGACGGCCGTTGGCCACCTTGTAGTTCAGATAGGGCGTGCTGTAGAGCCACGATCCGTCGGGGTTCTGCATCGGGAAGCAGGCCAGGGCGTGACGGGCACTGTAGGCGATGGTGTTCTGCACGTCGCCGTCGCCGATCGACTTGTACTGCGAGCTGTAGAACGACGTGTTGTTCGACAGCTTGGCCCAGCGGTTGATCTTGAAGTCGATCTTCGAACGCAGGTTGTACTTGTTGTAGACGTCGGGGATGGCGCGCTGCATACCCTCCTGACGGTCATAGGCGCCCGATACCAGGTAGGTGATGTCCTTCGTGCCGCCGCTGATCGAGATGTCGTGCTGCTGCACCGGACGGCGCTGGCGGAAGAGCATGTCCCACCAGTCGTAGTTGCCGTAATAGACCCACTGCTTACGACCGTTGCGCGTATCCTCGACCACCCACGGACGGTCGGGATTTTCCGTCTTGTCGTTCACACGAGCCAGCAGCTGCTGCATGTCGTAGGCCGTGTAGTCGACGTAGTTCGTACCCGAATCGGCCTGCCAGAACTTGTTGACCGTGTAGACCGACCAGTAGCCGCGGTTCTCGTAGTTGGTCGAGGTCGTAGGCTCCTCCCAACCGAAGCGGCCGCTGTAACGCACCGTGGCCTTTCCGTCCTTGGCCGAGCCCGACTTGGTCGTCACCAGAATCACACCGAAGGCGGCGCGGGCTCCGTAGACGGCGGCTGCCGAGGCATCCTTGATCACCGAAATCGACTCCACGTCGTTGGGATTGATGCGGTTCAGGTCGCCCACCGCACCGTCGATCAGCACGAGCGGGTCGGCGTCGTTGATCGACGTCACGCCACGGATGTTGATCGAGGCCGTGGAGCCGGGACCGCCCGACGAGGTGGTAACGTTCAGACCGGCCACCGAACCCTGCAGCATGTTGGACAGCGAGTGCGAGACACGGTTCTGGAGATCCTTGCTGCCGACCGTCGACACGGCACCCGTCAGGTTGACACGCTTCTGCGTACCGTAACCGATGACGACGGCTTCGTCGAGCATGATGGCATCTTCCTGCATGTAGACGGTGACGATCGACTGACTGGCCGGAACATTCACCTTCTGGTCGATGTAGCCCAGCGAGGTCACATGCAGCGTCACGGGGGAAGAGGATGGGGCGTCAATCGTAAACTCTCCGTCTACGGAGGTCGTGACGCCTTTGGAGGTTCCGTCGATCAGAACAGCCACGCCCACAAGAGGTTGCTGCTGAGCATCGAGGACTTTCCCGGATATCGTTCTGCTCTGTGCCAGAAGGGTCAGAATACCCCCTCCGATCGCCAGAAGCAGCGATAAAACCAAGGGTTTAAATACTCTCATAAATGCTTGTTATTAGGTTAGTAATTGTGTGGGTTCGAGCGGTTGACGGACTTCGCAAACCGGGCCGTCCGTCTCATTGCTGATTGCGGTAGGCATCGATGGTGAACTCCTTCGGGCGCTCCATCTGCTCGGTCCAGGAGTTTCCGAACTCGTCGCGGACGGTGATCGTCAGATCGACATCCGCATCGTCGGCCGTAACCTTGAAGAAGTGCGAGAAGTTCTCGGTGATGAAGTTCGGTGCCGACGTGAGACCCGAATCGTTGAACCGCGGCACGGTCATTCCGGCGATGTGGAGCGGGTCGTAGGCCCAGACGGGGGTGTAGTCGAGCTGTTTTCCGCGTTCATCGACCACCGAGAGCGTCCAGTTGCGGTTCCAGTTCCAGATGTTGATCAGCACCTCGTTCTTGGCGCCTCCGGAGTAGGCCTTGATATACTTGTCGAACTTCGAGGCCACCGACGACGGGCATTTGGCGATGTCGGCCGCCGAGAACGACACGCGGTTCAGGTCGTAGCTGCGGAACTGGTAATCCTCGGGCCAGCCGGTAGCCTTGTAGCGATACGAGATGTCGGTTCCGTCGATGTCCCAGATGGCGTAGCCGCCGGGCGTACCGTCCTGACCCAGGTGCACGCCCGGAGTCAGGTAGCCCGACCACCACCACGAACCGCAGATCGATCCCGAGTTATGCTCGTAGAAATTGCGCCCGGAGACGATCTCGTCCTGCGGCGTCACGTTGAACATCATGTGCGTATGACCCGTGACGAAGTGTACCTCGTACCCCTCGAGCTGCCGGAAGAGCTGCTCGGTGCTGGTGGCGTCGTGGTCGATCTTGAAGGCATTCGACGAGGGGTAGAAGAGCTGGGCGTGGAGGGTTACGACCAGCGGCGTCGACTTGTCCACATACTGGAGATCCTTCTTCAGCCAGGCCAGCTGTTCGGCCGTGAGGTTCTTCTTGTAGTTGCGCGAGCTGGTACCGTCGTAGCCGCTGCAGTCGATGTCGTCGAGCACGATGAAGTGCAGCTTTCCGATGTTGAACGAATAGTACGTCGGCGCGATGTCGTTGACGTACTTCACCGCTGCGTCGTAGTCCGACGTCGTATTCATGTCGTTGTCGTGGTTGCCCATCGTGTGGAAGATCTGCAGTCCCTTGAGCTGCGTGTTGACCAGCCCCAGGTACTCCGGGAAGTAGAAGTTGTTCGAATACCAGTAGAGATCCCAGGTCATGTCGCCGAGCGTCACACCGTACATCAGCTCGCCGCTGTGCGCCGACATGTAGTCGGTCAGATCGGCCGTGAACTCTTCGAACTGACGCTTGTCGCCCGTACGGTTGGCCAGGTGCATGTCGCCCAGGAAGAAGATCTTGCAACGATCCTGCCCGTTGATCTTCGTGAGCGAGAAGTCGATCCGCTCGAGGGTCTGGGCATCATTCTTCAGGAGCTTGTGCAGCACCGGCAGCACCCCCTGCGACTGGGCTTCGTAGCCGCTGGGCACCGACATGAAGACATAGCCCCACTTCTTGGCGGACTTCAACTGATAGATACCCTCTTCGTTGGTGGTGGTCACCTCGACGCCGTCGGAGACCACGACGCCCGGCACACCCTCCTCACCGGCCGTAATCCGGCCGTAGACGGTCGTTCCGGCATCGGGCGTGAAGTCGTCGGGCAGCTCCTCGACAATATTCAGATAGAGGCGTCCGAAGGATTTCCGCCGCTGATCGCGCTTGATAAAGACGTTGTAGAAGCCCGCCACGCACTCTGTCGACAGTTGGACGGAGAACTCCTGCGAGGAGCTTGCGATGATGGGGCAGAGATAGGAGACACCGGACTCCGATTCCAGGACAAAAGAGTCGGAGGTCAACGGAGCCTTGCCGTCTTTCACCTCAAAGACGCAGGTTCCGCCCAGCGTCACATCCACCGAGGCGGGCAGGGTAAACGACACGTCAAAAGCGTCATTGGGCCCAGATGTACTCTTGCTGCTCGAACTGCAGGCAAGCAACAGCACCACTACTCCCAAGACGGTCAGCAGAAGAGATGTAGACTTTCTCATTTTTTAATTTTTTTAAAAGCCCGTCCTCACTTTCAAATACCTATTTTTAATAAACACGACGGAAAATCCCAAATTTCCGAGGCAACCAGCCATTCAACAAACCGCTCGTCATGGAGTCGGAGTTATCGAACAACGGGTATCTTCGGCAGCAGATTTTCGCAGCAATGAACGCTATCGTGTTGATTATAATAGCATTACAATCAGCAAAGGATCAGTCTTCGTTCACTAAAGTGTTTCAAAAATACAGTGACCTTGTTTCGAATGTGTTTCGAATATATTTCAAAATTAAATCTTTTTCCTCAAAAAACAAAATTATGCCGGATTTTTATAAAAATCCAGAAGAAAAATTGGATATAAAAAATGAGACAATACTACATATGTGTAGGGAGAGGGTCCGACCGCGAATCTGACATTGAACCACGAAGTCAGGGATTAAGGTGTCCTGAAGAGGATCTGAATCAGGGGATGAGAGCAAATCGAAACCCGATTATTTCGAAACGAACAGCCAAAGCCCCACGGAATGCCGGGGAGAGGATGCCATACGCGGCGGCAAGGGAGCAGCGACACGGTCACAAGAAGATGCCGCGGCAAGGAGACAGTCCGCACCACGAGGCCCGGAAATCGAGCAGCACGACCGATCCCGCGTAGTCCGACAACCGGACCGAACCACCCGTCATCTCGTGCCGTTCGAAACCGCAGGTCAGCTCCCCCACCCCAGATCCAGCCTCTCCGGGGGCAAAAGAGCGTTGGATGCCGGCCCATTCACACAGCATCCGGATTTCTGACGCTTTCGGCATCCGGTCGTAAGGGATCGACGAGGTTCGTTCTCGACACGGGCGGGCCCCGTCATCCGTACCAGGCTTCCGATGGCAGACGGGAGAGCCATGCCGAATCAACTTTCCCGCCACTGCCCCCGGAATTATCCCCCCCCGAGCCGGAAGCCCGCAATCGAAAGCGGTGGATCCGGACTGGTTCCTCAACCGAAACAAACCGGCAGCAATCTTCCGCAACCGAAACAAGCCGACAGCAATCTTCCACGACCGAATGCTCCGAAACCGAAAACAAACCGGTTCAGACATCACCTGCCCGGGTGTGGATTTTCCGGACGCAAGGGACTCTTTTTCCAAAAAAAACGTATCTTTGTCCTGAGCCCGATCCCGATCGGGCCGACCCTTCCCCAAACTGATACCAAAACATGACTCTCTTCGAAGAAATCCGGCACTTCGTCGCCCGGTTGCTCGACATCGTGCAGTTCACCGGTTCGTGGACCGAGACCATCATCAACGTCACACTGCTCGTGACCACCCTCTACACCATCTTCTTCCTGATCTACATCCCGGTTCACTACCCGCTCCGCCGCCTCTTCAAACCGATGGGATTCCCCACCACCGAGGCCCTGGCCATTGCCTGGAGATGCCGCAAAAGGCCCGCCCTGTTCCTGCGTTTCTACATCGAGACCGTCATCATCGAGGGCTCCACGACCCACATGCCCCGCTGGCGGTGGATCGAACTCCGCCGGATCTTCGAAACCCGGCTCGAACAATACAACCGGCTGGGAAGCTTCACCGTGCAGTCGGCCTCGATCTCCGACATCATCTCCGAAGAGAAAAAGGAGCTCATCCGCCGCTACTTCGACCTCTGCACCCCCGGGAGCAAGCGCTCACCGGGCAATCTTCTCTGGCGACGCCACGTCAGACGCAACCCGGAGTTCTCACCCGAAGCCTTCGCGGCGAATCTCCAGATCACCAACGGATTTCTCGCCCCGATGGCCCGCATCACCGGCCTCAACGACCGCTTCGAACAGAACTGGCAGAGCATCATCAACAACTACCGCCACATGACCTCCCGGCCCGAAACCCGTATTCCGAGCCATGCGGCCAGTCTGACCTACACGTGGCTGATGTGGGGCCCGAGCGTCCAGATCTCATGCCGCCACGATCCGGCCTCCTCCGGGAAGAAGGAGAAGGAGCCCTCGAAAAGCCTCGGCATCTACGGTTGCGGCGACGAGGCCAACAGCGTCCATATCGTCATTCCGGCTGCCATCCGCGACAAGATCTTCGCGAACAACCGTTTCTGTGTCGAGTGCAGCATCGTCGGACGGCTGCGCAACCCGCGCTACTACGTCAACACCGTCCGCACGGACGTCGACCCCGTTTCGGGCACCTTCCTCGACCGCATCTACTACGCGCACCTCTCCACGCCCGAATACATCGTCGAGCTCGAACAGGCGGAGCCTCTCCTTCGAAAGGCAGGCCCGAGCAGCCACGGCTACTTCACGGCCTACATCTGGGCGATGTTCTGCCTCGAGTCCCCCTCCGCGACACGACGCTTCGATCCGGCCAACGCGGTCGTCTTCTTCGAACACACCAATCTGGCCGACCCGGACAACTACCGTTTCCTGAGTGAATGTCTGCTTGCCAAGATCCGGCACTTCTTCGGACAGAGGCCCGCTCCGGACCATCCCGAGACGCCGAACGGGAGATACCTCTACTGCTGCTCGATGAACGACGACCTGAACCGCCGCATCGAGACGCTCATCGATAAGGACGAATTCTTCGGCATCCGGAAGGGCAACTTCCGGCTGCAGGAGATCCTCGAGACGCTCGATGCCCACTACATCACCGGCCACCTGCAGATCATCCCCGAACGGCGCTATCCCGACGTCATCCGCCTCAACTATGTCATCAACCGGGAGAGGGAGATGCAGCGGCTCTGCGACCTGCTGGCTGACAAACAACTGGTGGTCGTCGGCTCCGAAAACGAAAAACGGGAACTCTGTGCCGTGGGGATTCTGCAGGGCGATCAGGCCGACCGCCTCGCATTCTGCGCCATCGCCCCGCGGGCCCATGCATCCGAAAACGAGCTGCTGGAGTTTGCCCTCCACGTGCGCGACAGCCGCACGACGGAGGAGCCGATTCAGTAGAGTTGCGACTGTGGTTCGAAATCCGGTGCGGCAACCCGTCGCGCCAACTGCCGGTAATAGGCCAGACTGCCGGTGAGCGGCACGCTGAGGTCTGGAGTTAGTGCGGCCAGGACCCGCTCGACATCCGGCGACGGGGCGGAGGGATTCTTCAGCACCGAGAGGTAGAAGAAACGCCGCAGATGGGCCGCCACGATCGACGAGGCGATGCTCCGCTTCGTGAAGCGAAGATTCAGCGTCATGGTCCGGCACGGATCGGCGCCCTCGTCCAGCGGGGGCTGGACGTAGTTCATCCGCAACCGGCGGAAGCCCCGCCGGTGCCACCAGATCAGACGGCGGCACGGATCGATCCCGGCATCGGCCAGATCCCGTGCATACGCCTCGCGTGTCATCAGTTCCGGCGCGTTCTGCTCGCAGAAAAGATAGAGCGGTCGCGACGGCAGTCTCCGTTCGGAGAGCCGGCGACGGGCTTCGGCCGCAGCCTCGTCCAACAACGCCGTAGCGATGCCCTCTCCGCGTCGAAGCGGATCGGTGAAGAGATAGACCACATGCAGCGAGGCACAGCCGGCCTCCGGAAGATGGAAGAGGTCGAAATTGATTCCGCCGACCAGCGCGCCGTGTTCGTCACGGGCGGCGATCCACAACTCGGCAAAGGCTCCGTAACGCTGCTGCAACTCCGGATCGGTATTGAACGAGAAGGCCTTCCGGAATCCGGCATCGCTCTCCCTCTCGTCGGGAAGCGTAAAGATCCGGTCATAGAGAGCATACAGTCCGGCATAGTCCGGGGCGAGAGGCCCGTCGACCACACAAAAGCGAAATCCGGAATGATTGAGCGATTCCATCCGATCCAGGTTTATTGCACACAAAGATAGGCATCCAAGGCCAAACCCGCAAATCTCTCCGGCGCAAAATCACCCTGCATCGGATCGTCGTGGAGATCCGGTTGGAGAATCCCGATCGATCCGGGATCCATACCGCGGTCCAGGCGCCGGATCGACCAACCCCCGTTAAAAAGGAACACCGCCGGATCGACCGGCAACGCCCTGTCGGGAAATGTTTCCCCCCGTCGGATCGGCCGGCAATGGCCCCTCGAGGAGTCGATCGCAGCCCTTCCCCTGCCCCTACGGCACTATTTTCGGGCCGGAGAGAGGGCGAATGCCGGAAATTTCAAATTCCTTTCAGATTCGGAGGCCATCTTTGCAACGGGAAATCGTCAGACCCTTCCGAGTGAAGCCGGAGATCCGGAATCGACACTCAGCAGCCCGCCAACGACGCCCCGCCGGAATCGACCGGTCCGACACAATCTACCGGCCCAATTTGTGAAACCTGAAAAATAAACCCCAAAACGCCCATGCAAAAACACGCCCTGCAGCTTCTGATCCTCACGCTTGTCCTCCTCTCCGCCGTCCCGACCGCCTCGGCCCGCAACCTCGGCGAGACCCGCGATACCCGCGAACTCCGCTCGCCGAAAAGCGAAACCGGCAGCAGCCGGATCTCCGAGATCATCCGCCCCGACTCCTCGGGCGAACTCCTTGCCCGCCTGCGCAACCTGCCCAACATCGAGGTCGGGAAGGGAATCACCTTCCGCCCGCGCAACGACCGTTTCGAGGTGACGATGCGCTTCCGGATGCAGAACCTGCTGGCCCTCTCGTTCGACGACGCGCTCTCGCTCACCGAGACCGAAGCCCGTGTCAAACGGCTCCGCCTGCGTTTCGACGGATACATCTACTCTCCGAAACTGGTCTACTCCATTCAGCTGGGATTCACGGCCTACGACGCCGAAGTGCTGCCGGACGGCAAGATGAACATCGTCCGCGACGCCATCGTCTACTACGTCCCGAGCCCGAAGTGGAACATCGGCTTCGGCCAGACCAAAATCAAGGCCAACCGCGCCCGGATCAACTCGTCGAGTGCCCTGCAGTTCGTCGACCGCAGCATCGTCAACAGCCAGTTCCACCTCGACCGCGACTTCGGCCTCTTCGGCGAATACCATCTCGACCGTCCCGCCGGATTCGATCTGGGCTTCAAGGGCTCCGTGACGCTTGGCGAGGGGCGTAACTGGGGCTCCTCCGACAACGGCGGACTCGCCTACACGGGGCGTCTGGAGCTCTATCCGCTGGGCCATTTCGCCGCCAAGGGCGACCTCGTCGAGGGCGACTTCGCCGGAGAGGAGCAGCCCCGCCTGCTCGTGGCCGGAGCCTACTCGTTCAACCACAAGGCCTCGCGCCTCGACGGACAGCGCGGAGCCATCATGCCCGATGGTGCGACCCGCGATATCGGCTCCTACTTCGTCGACCTGGTCTTCAAATACCGCGGCTGGGCCCTCTGCACCGACTTCATGGGACGCAGCTGTGCGCAACCGACCTTCGGTGCATCCGATCCGGCGGCATTCGTCTACACCGGCCAGGGGCTCAACGTCCAGGCCAGCCGTCTCTTCGACCGCAAATGGGAGGTTGCCCTGCGCAACTCGACGCTCTTCCCCGCGTCGGCCATCCAGTCCCGGACCGGATACCGCACCCACAACCAGACGACGCTCGGTGTGACGCGCTACATCATCGGCCACTCGCTCAAGGTGCAGGCCGACCTCTCGTACAACACCTACGACCGGTTTGCAAATGCGGTCGGCGGGGCGCTGCGCGACGGTTGGGAGCTGCGTTTCCAGCTCGAACTGGGGTTATAGGATCCTGAGGGCGATGCGGGCACAGGCCTCGGCGTCGGCCAGGGCATGGTGGTGGTTCTGCAGGTCGTAGCCGCAGGCCGCGGCGACGGTATGCAGCTGATGGTTGGGGAGCTGCTGCCCGAAGACCTGCCGTGAAGCCCGGCACGTGCAGTAAAACGTATAGCCGGGATAGGGCATGCCATAGAGGTCGAAGGCGGCCCGCAGACACCCTTCGTCGAAGGGCGAATTGTGGGCCACGAGCGGAAGCCCCTCGATGCGGGGAGCGATCTCCCGCCACACCTCGTCGAAGGCCGGAGCCGAATCCGTATCCTCGCGGGTCAGGCCGTGGATGGCCGTCGTGAAGCGGCTGTAGAAATTCGGGCGCGGACGGATCAGCCGGTAGATCGAATCAGCAATCACCCCGTCACGCACCACCACGACACCCACCGAGCAGACACTCGTCCGCTGGCTGTTGGCGGTTTCGAAATCGATGGCGGCAAAATCTCTCATCTTCACAATTTTTTCGACCGACAAAGATACGGATTTCGTCGGATAGTTGTACACGCCCGCACAAAATCGGGAATCCGCCGTCCACTCACTCCCCTCGTCCCCTTTGCCACCCCTCGGCCGCACCGACAGGCACCACCCCCGCGCCCTCTTCGACCGACTCCACGACCGACTCCACGGCCAACTTCATAGCCGTCTCCGCGACCGGCCATTCACAAAAAGGCCCCGCCCTCGCGACGAGGACGGGACCGGTGAATGAAATGGAATGGTTTGAAGAGAGAGAGCGATTAATAGACGGCATTCTGGGGATCGAACTCGGTCCAGCCGTCGAGCCAGTCGTCCGACGACGAGAAGGCGCCGATGTAGCTGACCTTCTCGAAACCGTCGGCCACCAGGGCGTCGGTGAACGATGCCCCCGTCAGCAGCGGGCTGCCCGCCGCGGGACGGCAGTCGAAACCCGCCTCGAGGCTGTTGGGCTGCGTGAGCTTCAGATCCGAAAGGTTGTCGTAGATGCGGTTGTTGAGGGCTGCGGTCTGGAAGTAGGCGGCCGAGAAGGTGCCCAGATCCTCGCCGAACTTCTTGTTGGCGTCGCTTGCCAGCTGCGTCATGCCGGCGAAGACGACGTTCAAGATCTTGAACTTGCCGTCGGTGGCGTCACCCTGCGTGTCGGAGCCCTTGTCGTTCTCGACGATCAGCCCGACGGGGAAGCCCATGGCCACGGAGTTGAAGCACGAGAGGTTCGAGTTGCGGCGGATCTGCATGGCAGCCTGGAACTGGCCCAGTTTCGAGCCGTTGTCGGGCTTCATGTTGCCGCCGTTGATGTAGTCGGAGGTGTTCGTGAAGTCGGCGGCCTGCCCGATCGGACCCACGAAGGTCACGTTCGAGAAGACGCACGACGTGCGGGGCGTAGCGGCCGAGCCGTCGGCATTGTTGTCGCTCTCGAAGCCGTTCGATACGGAGGTGTCGGCCAGACGCGGGTTGCGCACCCCGAGGCAGAACTGCACCTTGCCCGAGAAGCCGTTGTCCGTATCGAAATCGTCGTCCCAGCCGTGGTAGGCTACCAGGTGGTCGCAGTTCACCGCACCGCCGAACCACTCGTAGGAGTCATCGTTCGAATAGGAGACCTGCACGTGGCTGACCTTCGTACCCGAACCGACCGACCCGAAGGTTATGCCGTTGATCTCCTCATCCTCGCGGTAGGGGTAGCCGGCAAACTCGACCCGCACGTAGCACAGTTCGCCCGAATTGTCAGCATTGTCCTGACCGCCGTGGTTGGCGCGCGGGCCGCCCTCGATGGTCATCTCGCCCATGTTGTTGACGGCACGGCCCAGCAGGATCAGACCGCCCCAGTCGCCCGGACGGCGCGATCCGGCCGGACGGTCCGACGTGAAGACGATCGGCGCGCTCTTCGTGCCGACGGCGTGGAGCTTGCCGCCGCGCTCGATGATCAGCGAGGCCTTCGTCCCCGAAACGCCCTTGATCACCGTTCCCGGTTCGATCGTCAGTTCGGCCCCGGCCGGGATGTAGACCCAGCCGTAGAGTTCGTAGGTGCCTTTGGGGAGCGTATAGTTGCCGACCGGGATGGTGAACTCCTGATCGCCGTTGCCGATCTGCGTGCCGTTCTCGAAGAGGATGTCGCTCAGCGTGCCCGTCGGGTTCGATCCGCCGTTGTCGCCGTTGTCATCGTTGCAACCCGCTGCTGCGAGTGCCAGGGCAGCCGTGGCTGCCAGAATTACCTTTTTCAACATACTTCTTTAACTGTGAGTGTGAATATTTCGCTTGTTTGATCGTTCCCTCCGGGTTCAGAAGCGGGCCGAGATGCCCAGCGTGAAGCTCTGTCCCGGACGGTAGCGTTTGGTCGTCTGTTCGCGGTGGTGGGGCCGCCCGGCATCGTCGGTGAACTCCGGGAACTGGCAGAAGCGGATCTCCTCGTTGAGCAGGTCGCGGGCGCTGAACTTTAGCTCCCAGATCCGCCCCAACCGCTTGCTCACCACCACGTCGAGGGCGTTGCGCGGCATTTCGTACATGTCCGGGATGTCGTTGTCGACCGATCCGCCCGACGAGAGGTCCGTCCGGCCGATGCCGACGATGCGCTTGCCGATGCGGTTGTAGAGCACCCCGACCGAGAGCCCCAGCCGTTCGGGCTGGTAGAAGATGCCGCCGTTGACCAGGTAGGGCGACTGCCCCTGCATCGGGCGGTCGTGCTCCATCGACTCCTCGGAGAAGTTCACCTCGCTCTCGATGAGCGATGCGTTGAACGAGAGCGAGAAGTTCTTCAGCCCGATGAAGGCCAGATCCTTGCGGATGTCGAACTCGACGCCGTAGACATTGGCCCGGTCGGCATTCTCGAAGGTATAGGTGTAGCTGCCGCCGGCATCGAGGATCGCCGTCTCGATCGGATCGCGGAAGTGCTTGTAGAAGAGCGATACGGAGATCGTCTCGCCCGCCGAGGGGTACCATTCGTAACGCAGGTCGGCATTCTGGACGTAGGCCGCCGTCAGATCGGGATTACCCATCACGCTGCTGAAGAGGTCGAAGTCGTAGTAGACCGACGACGACACCTCGCGGAATTCGGGACGATTGGTCGACATGCCGTAGGCCGCCCGCAGCTGGTGACGGTCGGAGATGCGCCACGTGGCATTCACCGACGGGAAGAGGTCGTCGTAGACGTAGGAGGTCACCTTCGAGCGCCACTCCGAGATGCGGGTGTAGCTGGTCAGATCCATGCCGCTGTGTTCGAACCGCACGCCGGCGTAGAGGCTCACCGGCCCCAGCGGCAGCTGCACGGCCGCATAGGCCGCCGCCAGCAGGTTCTCACCCTTGTAGCTGTTGCGGTTGTCCGTATCGTCGTAGACGTAGAGGCGGTCGGCCCCGTAGTTGGCATCCTGGAGGATGTCGTCGACCACGTCGCCGTAGGGGAAGTCCGCCGGGAGGTTCTGCGCATTGTAGCGGTAGTAGAAGGCCCGGGCGCGATAGTCACGCGTGCGGTACTCGCCGTAGATGCCCGCCCGCAGCATCGGCGCGAAGCGTTCGCCCTCGCGGAAGGTGTGTTCGTAGTTGGCCGAGGCCGAGATGATGTGCTCGACCAGCTTGGTGAAGTCGCGCTGGATCTCGTTCTGGTCCAGACGCATCTCGCCGTAGTGCTCGTCGCCGTAGATGTCGTTCTGCAGCAGGTTGATGATCCGTCGGTCGGGCAGATGGCGGTCGGCATAGGAGTAGCCCACGTTCCAGTCGATGCGGTGGCCGTCGGGGGTGTGGACACCGGCGATCTGGCCGTTGTAGGTCGTGCGGCTCGAGTGGTAGTACTCGGCCTTTTGCTGGTCGTAGTGCGAGGAGATGTTCTGCCAGCCGTCGCGGAAGGTATATTTGTCCTGCCCGATCTGGTTGAAGAGGTTGCGCAGCGAGTAGCGGCTGTGGGGACGCAGGTACGAGAGGTTGAGCATCGCCCCGAGGTGGACGTCCGTACGGTACTGGTCGTCGGTATATTTATAGAGGTATTCGGGTTGGTCGTCGCGTTTGTTGTAGATGCCGTAGCGCGAATTCTCCATGTCGGTGATCGTCCGCTGGACGTAGCTGTAGTTCAGCGCGCCGTTCATCGCCAGGCGCCGCCCCTCGGCGAGGTTCCACGACCGCCCGAACGAGAACGAGAACTTCTGGTCCGGGACGGGACGGCACGTGCGGACCCTCCAGTCGTTGTTGAAGCCGAAGCGTGTCATGCGCGTCACGAAGTCGGCGTCGGCATTGTCGTAACGGCCGTCGATCCCTCCGGCGGCCATGCGCCGCGAGCTGCCGAAACCGAACACCTCCGATGCGAAGCCCTTGTTGAAGAGGAAGTCGCGGAAGTGGGTCGAGGTGTTCAGACCGATCGAATACTGAGCGGCAAAGGTGTTATCGTCGAGCTGGTCCTTGGTCTGGATCTTGATGAATCCGCCCGTGAAGTCGGCCGGAACCTCGGGCGAGGGGGATTTCAGGATCAGGATATTCTCGATCTGCCCGGCGGGGATCACGTCGAAGGAGAAGGCCCGCGAATCGGCCTCGGAACTCGGCACGGCGGCGTTGTTGATCCAGACGTTGTTGTAGCGCTGCGACAGGCCGCGCGCGATGATGAACTTGTCGTCGATGAGCGAGATGCCCGGGATACGCCGCACGACCTCGCCGGCATCGCTATCCTGGGTCTTGGCGATCGTCTGGCTCGAGACGCCGCTGACGACCTGCAGCGAATTCTTGACGTCGATATTGACGGCCGATTCGGTGTTCGAACGGCGCACGGCCGTGACGACCACCTCACCGACCTGTTCCGAAGTTTCGGTCAGCTTCACGTCAAGGCGGGTATCCGCGCCGTCGCGGACCTCGACACCCGTCAGACGGGCCGTGGCGTAGGTCAGCATGCTCACCTCAAGGGTATGGGTACCGGCCTCGATGCTGCCCAGACGGAACGAGCCGTCCACATCGGTAGCCGTACCGCGGGTCGTTCCCGCCAGGAGGACCGTGGCGCCGAGGACCGGTTCACCGGTGGCGGCATCGGTCACCACGCCGGAAATGGATCCCTGGGCCAGCAGGGTTTGAATGGAAAGAACAAGCAGGGCCGCCGTAGCAGCACAAGTGCGTAGGATTCTGTTCATGCAGTCGTTTTTTCTCTCTCTTGATTTCACGCTGCAAAACTACCCCACGGCTGTTACACCCTCGATACGCCTCTGTGACAACCCCGCAAACGATCCGTTGCAAAGCCATTACATGGTACGGCCACCGCAGCGGCCGTCGGACACCGTCGGGCACCGTCGGGCACAAAAAACCGCATTCCGTTGTGGAATGCGGTTTTCGTGATATTCAGACTTTTCGGGCGATCCAAGCGGTTTTATCCGTTGCCCGCGGAACCGGCCCGGAAACCCGGAGAGACCCGGCCGCCCGCGAAACCCGACTCTTAGCCGG
>ERZ779850.1218-NODE-1218-length-26630-cov-12.023293_pt1 | contig 26630 bp, 26 predicted proteins | sample MGYA00511249_ERZ779850 | MGnify/ENA primary metagenome ERZ779850 (study PRJEB29588, sample SAMEA2162475) | human gut metagenome | biome: human gut; feature: human-associated habitat; material: faeces | place: Denmark | collected 2008/2010 ...
AAGCCCTAAAATGAAAACAAGAGCTAAACAAGTGCAAATAAAACCGCTTATTTACAATTGATTATAGTGTACTTGATGTTTTCAGTTGTTTTCTTTCTTTTCAGTTGATTGGTTCTTTTTCGGTACAATTTTGTTTCTCGTTTGTTTCTCAATATCGACATTTATTCATCTCTTTGCAACAGAAACAAAATTGTGAAGGGATCGATATGCCACGAGTAAAGAAGCCTACAAAAGTAAAAGAGCCTGTCCTCCTTCGGACAAAGAAGCTGGCAGATGGAAGCCAAAGTCTGTATCTTGATATATACCGTTTCGGAAAACGAACATACGAATATCTTAAGTTGTATCTCATTCCGGAAACGGACAACAATGCCCGTCGGCAGAATCAGGCGACTATGAATGCCGCCAATGCCATCAAGTCCAAACGTATTATCGAGCTGACCAACGGCGAGGCCGGTATAGAAACCAAAGAGAGAGTTTACCTGCTTGACTGGATGAATACCTACAAGGAGAACCAGGCCAAGCGTGGCAAAAAGGACGGTTATCAAATTGACATCACTATACGTATCTTAAAGGATTACGCGGGAGAACGTATGTTGATGGATCAAATAGACAAGACATTCTGCCAGAATTATCTTGACTACCTTCAGTCCGAATACCGTTCCAGAGGTAAACGAGTGTCGAATTACACACTGCATACTTATTACCGGGTATTGAACGGAGCCTTGAATGCGGCTGTCAGGGCCGAGATCATCAAGTCCAATCCTTTCACGAAAATCAGCAAGTCGGAAAAGATCCGTCTGCCTGAAAGCAAACGGTCATACATGACCATTGAAGAGGTACGTGCATTGATCGCAACCCCGATGAAAAATGAATCCGTGAAAGGTGCCTATCTGTTCTCTTGTTTCTGCGGTCTGCGAATCAGTGATATAATCAAGTTGCAATGGAAAGATGTATTCGTTGACCGTGGACAATACCGTCTGTCGGTTTCCATGCAGAAAACCAAGGAACCGATTTATCTTCCGCTTTCCCCGGAAGCGTTGAAGTGGATGCCTGCGCGTGGAGACAAAACTCCTGATGACCATGTGTTTGACCTGCCGTCCCCAGCAATGGTCAATATTCTTATCAAACCATGGGCAAAAGCGGCGGGAATAAACAAGCGTTTTACATTCCATTGTGCAAGACATATTAATTCTTCTTATTCATTGAAAACAAGAAACTTACAAAGGTTGTCATCTTGATAGGTAACGACTTGGAAACCAGCGGGCTTCTCTATTCTGCAATGTTCTGCATCAATCAAAAGAACGCTTTTCTCATTTGCAAAAGTAGTGTTTTTCCCTCTCATTGCCAAAACTATTCCTCTGAAAAATAGCGAAAATCAAACATCTTATCATTATTGTACAGAACACTTCCCCCGTCTTTAATTCCGTACCGTTTCCATATTATATTTGAGCCTGCCCTTTTGCAAAATGGCCGACTGGAAAGTTCACCTGTCTGCCTGCATGACGGCAAGCAGGCACGCCGGCAGACAGGTCGGCAGGCAAGCAGGAAGGCAGGTCGAAGTGCGTGCGGGCAAGCTTGCAGGCCAGCGTGTGTATGTCCGCACGCATTTGCATTCACGAAAACCCACATACAGGCAGACCTGCTGGCATTCATATGGTTATAACCACTCTCTTAATCCTCTATCCCCTCATTCCCGTTCTTCTTTTGGTCAGCTTAGGTATCGGATAAAATACTTTGAGAGCCGAAATAACAGCACAAATTCCAATCCGTTTGCTGACGGATTACTGATTTCACGAGAAATCAGCAAGGTGTCCTTCGAGTTACCCGAAGGCTTTTCGGTTACTGCCGAAAATAGCAGCAGCAAGGTATGTTTCGAGTAACTCGAAACTTTTCGGGTTACTCCCGAAAACCTTGCTGCCGGGTTGCCTCTCCGAAGTCGGGCAACCTATTCAAACCTACGGTGTGTTTGGTCTATTCCTTGTATTTTATACCGTACAATCTTATCTTGTTGTACAACGTGGTACGCCCGATGCCGAGCAATTTTGCCGCCAACGTGCAGTTGCCCTTTGCCTGTTCCAAGGCTCGGAGTATCCGCGTCTTTTCCATGTTGCTTAACGACAAAGTATCATCAGCCACCGATGGAATTTCATCAAACTCCAATGTGTCCACCATGACCGTATCACCATCAGTATGCAATGCCGCCATACGCACGACCCTTTTCAGTTCCCTCACGTTGCCGCCCCATGTATAGGCGAGCAGCCGTTTCTTTGCTTCCGTGTCAAAGCCTTTCACATGCTTCTCAAATTCCTCGTTGGCGAGTTGCCGGAAGAAGTCAGCCAATGGCAGGATATCCTCACGACACTCACGTAGCGGCGGTATCTGTATGGTGTATTCTTTCAACCGTTGGTAGAGGTCCGCCCGGAAACGCTTTTCGGCGATGGCTGTCTGTAAGTCCTCGTTGGTGGCGGCAATGATGCGCACGTCCGCCGCTTTGTCCTTGGTGCTGCCCAACGGTCTGAAACGCTTGGACTCCAACGCGCGGAGCAGCATCTGCTGCACCTCCAATGACAGGTTGCCGATCTCGTCGAGGAACAACGTGCCGCCATTCGCATCTTCCCAAACGCCCTGTCTCTTGTTGTCGGCTCCGGTGAACGCCCCTTTCTCGTGTCCGAACAGTTCAGACGCGGCAAGCTCCTTTGACAGCAGGCCGCAGTCCACAGGTTTGAAAGGCTTTCCCGACCTTTTGCTCCTTGCGTGTATCTTTTCGGCGATGTGTTCCTTACCCGTGCCGCTCTCGCCCAATATCAGGACGCTCATGTTCGTGGGGGCTACCAGCCTTATCTTGTCGTATATCGTTTTGAAGGCTTCGCTTGTACGTTCTAGAATGGGCGCGTCTTGCCGTTTCATCCTTTTCTGTAAACTGCGGAGCAATGGCGGCAAGTTCATTTCCAAAAGGTCTTTGGGGATGTAGTCCTCCGCGCCCAGTTTCATAGACCTGACGGCGGTGGGCACTTCGTCATAGTCGGTTATGACGATGTAGGGATTGTGCCTGCCTTGCTTCCGCAGTTCTTCCAGCAGGGCGATGCCGTCACCGTCGGGCAGGCGCATGTCGGCAAGCACGATGTCATCCTCCTGCATCTTGGCAAACAGCTTCCGTGCGCCGTTGCAGTTGAAGGTGCTGATGCCTTGGAAGCCTTTGCTTGCCAACAGACGACACGCATAGTCGGCAAATATTGGGTTGTCCTCTATCACGATTATCCGTCCCATTGTTCCGCCTCCTTCCTTGCCAAATCAACAATCAGATTGCCTTGTGCCAATACAGCACCAACGGTTGCTTTTAATTCTTCATCCGATATATTTCCCTTATGGATGGCGTCATACAGCATTTTCAGCGGCTGTTCCGCCTTTATCAGCATCCACGAGCTTTTGAGGTGGTGTACCCAGTTATCCAACGCCTCCATGTCCTTTGCTTCCGCTGCCTTGCGTACCTCGTCCATATCGGATTGCGTCGTGGTTGCCAGCTTTTCCAATATGTTCCGCTTCTCGCTAAAGGCAAGCAGGGGCGACAGGTCTATGCGGCTTGTCTTGTTCCGCTTGACGCAACTTTCCGTAACAGCCAGCAGCTCGTCTATGGAGCAAGGTTTGGGCAGCATGGCGGCAAATCCTTTTGCTTTCAGTTCTTCTTCCTCCACATAGCCTGCTGCGGTGGCGGCGACTACGGGGATGGTTTGCGAATTGCCGATTTCCGATGTGCGCAGGAGTTCCAGCACTTCGTAGCCGTTCACTTCCAGCATTTTTAGGTCGGTCACCAGCAGGTCGTAGTCCTTCGTGCGCATCAGGTCTGTCAATTCGCCCACGCTTTGACAGGTGTCGCATTCCACGCCATTTTGTCTGTACATATCATGCAACATATTAAGCAAAACCAAGTCATTGTCTATTGCCAATATGTTGCAGCCGGAAAGCGATGCACAGTTACATTGTTTCTTTTCGCTTATTGCTGTTTCCTCCGCCTTGGGCAAGGGCAGGCTCATGGTGAAACGGCTTCCCTTACCCGGTTCACTTTCCACGTTGATGCTCCCTTTCAGCAGCTTCACCGTATCGGCTACGATGGCAAGCCCCAGCCCAAAGCCGTCTTCCGTCACGGCGTTGCCCAACCTTTCAAACGGGGTGAATACCCGTGCTTGTTGTTCTTTTGTCATGCCTGTTCCCGTGTCCGATACCGACAACGTGAATGTACCGTCCTTATAATCGGCACTCAATGCGACTGTTCCGCTTTTGGTGAACTTGATGGCATTGGATAGTAGGTTGCTGCCAATGCTAAGTATGCGGTTCTTGTCGCCGCTTACAATCTCGTCCACACGGTTCTCCACCGTGAAAGCAAGATGTTTCCCGTCCGCCAACGGCTCGAACTCCGTTTGCAGGGTTTTGGCGATGGCACATAGCTTAAACGGTTTGACGCTTGGCGTTTCCTTGCCGCTGTCCAAACGGAAATACACCAAGAGGCTGTTTATCATCCCTGCCATTCGTCCGGCGGCATCATGGATGGTCTGTGCGTGGCGCATCCGGCTGTCCGCCTCCGTGTCGTTCAGCAGCAGTTCGGCGTTGCCGCTGATGGCGGTCAATGGTGTGCGCAGTTCGTGGGTGACATTCTGGATGAGGTTACGCCTTAGCTTTATCAGCTTTTCATTCGCCTCGTTGCTCTCCTGCAACTCGCCGATGAGCTTCTCACGCTGTTTCCTTTCGTTGTCGTTGCGTTTCATTTCCCGGTGGATGGCGAGGTAAGACAGGAACAACAGGACGATGGCGACGGATATGGTGGCGGTGAACAGCCGCAGGGACAAAGCCTGCGCTTGGGCTATCTTCTGTTCCCGTTGAGTAAAAGCGTTTTGCGCCTGCGTGTCAAGGTCGCGTATCAGCCTGTCCAGTTCCCTGTTCAACGCCCGGTTGCGGGTGCGCAGGCTGTCGGCGTAAGCCTCTATTTCGGCTGACTCCCTCTGCCGGATGGTTATCAGGCTGTCGCTGAACTGGTGCAGTTCCCTGGCGGAAGGAAGCACCTGTACGGTTTTCTTGCCACCGAAGAAGCCTGCGATGCCTTTCTTTTTCTGCGCAACTGTGCGCACACGGGTGGCACGCTTCGCCACTTCGGGCAGGTGGTTCACCAAAAGGCTGTCCGCGTCCCCTTGCCGCTCCACTGCTTCCACGATGTGCAGCAGGTGGTCTTCCTTGTCGGACAACAGTGAGCGGAGCGTGTCTATCTGCGCCGTATGCACATACGCCGTGCATTGGGGCTGCAAGGCTTGCAGCAGGCTGTCGGCGCGCAAGCGTTGGGCGTGGTAGTGGCGGCGGTCTGCCTCGTCCCAGCCGATGACGCCCTCGCCCAGCAGGGCAAGCCGGGTGATGCGGCGATGGGCGGTGTTGATGTCGCGGCTCACTTGGCGAATATCCTCAGTCTCTGCTTCTATTTTATGTATCCGTTTACGCTCGTGTAACATAATGGCAATCATGCTTATCCCAACAACGAGCATCACAACATATCCGAGAGCAATTCTAATCTGTAACTTTTGTTCAAATCTCATCTTTTTTGTTTCCTTTTGATTTTCCGACAATCAGAATGCTGACCTCATACAGCATCCAGATAGGCAATGCCACCAATGAAAGAGTGAATATGTCTGATGTCGGGGTGATGATGGCGGAGATTATCAGGATAGCGATAACTGAATGCTTGCGGAAACGCCTCATGAATCCGGCGGACAATATGCCGAGTTTGCCCAGCAGCCAGCACAACACAGGAAGTTCAAATACGATACCCATCAGAATACACATCATCAGCAATGTCCCCATGTAGGACTGGAGCGTTATCATGTTCGCCACGTCATTGCTGACCTGATAGGTTCCCAAGAAACGGAAAGTCAGCGGGAATATCAGAAAATAACTGAGCAATACCCCAAGAATGAACATCGCATACCCGCTGCCAACCACACGAAAGGAATATTTCCTTTCATTTTCGTATAGTGCCGGAGAAATGAAATGGAAAAGCAGGTACAAAGTATAGGGAGAAGAGAACAAAAAACCGATATAGACGGAGGTTTTCATGTGGATGACAAACTGTTCCGCCAGTCCGGTATTTATAAGCTGAATAGAAAAACCAGAACTTTCTGCCCCAGTAGTCCATCCCGCAATACGATTGAACAGACGGTAGGTGATGAACGCATCGTTTTTAGGGGCAAGGATGACCGAAAACACTTCCTCCTTGAACAGAAATGCCACAATGCCGCACAGCACAGTCGCAATGGCAATCTTTATCAGGGAAGCCCTCAATACATCCAAATGCTCCCAAAACGACATCTCACCGATTTGAGCTTCATCTTCCGCCTGTGCCATATTCTTATTTGACCGGATTTTCATCCTTTATCTCAAGGTCGTTTTCCACGCCTTTGACACCTTCCTTAAAACTGCGCACTCCTTTGCCCAGACCTTTCATCAGTTCGGGGATTTTCTTGCCTCCAAAGAACAGGAGGACAATCAGCACGATGAATATTATCTCTTGTGTTCCTATTCCAAACATCATTTTTGATTTTATGAGATTATTATTTTACCACATCATTAATCCAGTTTTGGACGGTATTCCGGCTTGCTCCATTTAGTATTTTGCCGTCCTGCCATTTCAAATCAGGATAGGTTTTTCTTAATTCTTTCACGCTGTTGCTTATGCTGCTTCCGCCGGAGGTAGCAAACGGAACGAGCATCTTACCTGTCAGGTCGTGGCTATCGATGAATGTGTTGATAATTCGCGGAGACTGATTCCACCAGATAGGATAGCCGATGAAAATGACATCGTGGGCAGCGACATCAGCTTTTGTACCTTTCAATGCCGGACGTGCCTGCGGATTGTTCATTTCCAGCGAACTGCGAGACCGCCTGTCGTTCCAGTCAAGGTCATCGGCGGTGTAGGCTTGTTGCGGAACAATCTCGTACAGAGTTCCGCCTGTGACATCCGCAATCGTCCGGGCTGCTTTGGCGGTCGTGCCTGTAGCGGAAAAATACACGACTAATGGTTTGTTTTCGGTTTGCATATTCTTTTCTCCTTTGTTTTGGGCGCAGGCGGCAAAGCCCATGGTCATTACCGCCGCCAATGTCAAAATAATCTTGTTCATAAACCTTTCACCTTGTAATGTTACTTTGCATATTCCTCTTTAATGATACGCAATGCCTTGATAGCGGCGGGGAAGCCTGCGCGGGTAGCCGATATAGGGCAGGCACTGGATGACGGCGGCGGCCACCGTTTCGGGAGAATTGCCCGCGTTGATGTTGCCGTGATAGTGCGAGTGGAGCTGGCTTTCGGCTTCCAAAGTGGTCAGTACGCAATAGCCCAACAGTTCGCGCGTTTGTAAATCAAGTGCGCCACGGCTGTATATTTCACCGAAAAAATAGTCGGTCAGGAACTGTTCTACATACTTGCCCATATCTCCGGGCATACCTGACATGACTGACGATACACCGCCCGGATATTGCTTGTCCTGAATGGCTTTGCCCGTCTCATGGCGTGTTTCCTCCGTCACCGTGCCTTGCTTTTCCAAAGGCAGGCTGATGCCACGCTCCTTGAACACGTCGTTTACCGTAGCCACGGCATTCAGCATCTTGGGGAAACCGATGAACGGGGCAGTGAGATACATCACTTCGCGCAGTTCCTCTGGGGTAACACCTACATTGAGGGCCGCTCCGGCGTGAGCTTTCAGTTGTGGAAGCGTCTGCATCGTGGCGAGGGTGATACATGTAATCATCTCACGCTGTTTCAAGGTGAGGTCTCCTGTCTGGAACACCTCGCCGAAAATGAATTTCTGGAGGATGTCCATCATCTCCGGATCCGTACCCTGTCCGGTCAGGGCTTCACCGCCAAAAAGGGTATGGTAGTTCTGCTTGCATACTTCGATTCTGTCCATATTGTCTGTCGTTTGTGCCATCGCGGACAAGCTTCCTGCCAGCACGAGGGCGATTATACCTATTACTTTTTTCATCTTGTTCTCTGATAAATGATCATAAACTCTTGCCCAACTGGTAGGCTTGCTGCGGATAATCCGTATTTCTGACACTGCCTGCTGTCCACACTCCTGATGCTATGACTTCGCCTACACTTGTCCAGCCGAGATAGTCCATCAGCGTATGGTAATGCACCAGCATCGGTTCAGCCTCTTTTCGGGAGGTATCGGCGTAAGTCATCAGGAACGCGGCTTTTTTGGATGCTCCCTTTATCTGTCCGTTGATGGCGTAAAAGCGGTCTATCACCCGTTTCATCTGCGCCGAGATGCTGAAGTAGTACATGGGAGTGGCGAACACCACCATGTCTGCTTCTATCAGGTGCGGACGAAGTTCCTGAAAATCGTCATTGAATATGCAGGGACCGTTCATGCCGCAACGGTTGCAGGCGCGGCATGGCTCCACCTGTTTGAACGCACAGTCGAAGCGGAACACCTCGTGTCCCTTTTCCTCGGCTCCTTTAATGAATTGTTCCGCCAGATATGCAGAATTGCCATTCTTGCGGGGACTTCCCGTCAATACTACTATCTTCATCTTGTCTGTCTTTGATTCGTTATCGTTTATGTGGTTGAAAGCCTGCACCAACCCCGTGCCGGCTACCGCCGTGCCCAACGCCGCCAGCGCAGACTTCTTCAAAAATTCGCGTCGTTCCATAGGTGTTCGGGATTACAGTCCTGTCATCTTTTCCTGGTCTTCCGGATAACGCCCTCCGACTATCTCAATGCTATCCAAACGGCGGCGGATATCCGCCAGCTCTTCGGGTGTGAACTGTATGTCAGCCCCTCCGATATTTTCTTTAATACGTTCTACGCGCTTTGTTCCCGGAATAGGGACAATCCATGGCTTCTGCGCCAGCAGCCAGCCGAGGGCGATGCGGGCGGGAGTGGTCTCCTTATGCTTTGCCAAAGCCTCCACATATTCCACTAATTCCATGTTATGCTTCAGATTGTCGCCCTGGAAACGAGGGATGGCGGAGCGGAAGTCGGTCTTGTCAAACTTCGTGTCCTTGTTGAATCGTCCGGTCAGCATCGCCTTACCCAGAGGACTGAACGGCACGAAACCGATACCTAATTCTTCCAACGTGGGCAGCAGTTCCGCTTCGGGCTTCCTGTACCACAGGGAATATTCGCATTGTACGGCGGTCAATGGGCAAACAGCATGGGCACGGCGCACGGTGGATGCGGCGGCTTCGGACAAGCCCCAGTGGAGCACCTTGCCCTCCTTTATCAGTTCGCCGACAGTTTCAGCCACTGTTTCGATAGGCACATTCGGGTCAACCCTGTGCTGATAGTAAAGATCGATATGGTCGGTACGCAGGCGGCGCAGCGAACCTTCCACTGCCCGGCGGATGGTCTCCGGGCGACTGGAGAGACCGACGGGGCGTGCCGAAGTGTTCAGATCCGGCGTTTCTGTCAGGTCATAACCGAATTTGGTGGCGATGACCACTTTGTCACGGACGGGTTGCAACGCCTCGCCAACAAGGTCTTCATTCTTGGTATAGCTATACACCTCGGCGGTGTCGAAGAACGTTACGCCCAAATCTACCGCCTTGCGAATTGTGTCGATGGCATCCTTGCGGTCGGGATAAGGTGGATAGCTTTGGGTAAAGCCCATGCACCCCAAACCTATGGCGGACACTTCCAGTCTGTCTTTTCCTAAGAATCTTGTTTTCATCTTTGTTCCTCCTTTTTATTATATGTTTTACCGAAGCTGGTGCATTTGCCGATGGTCTCGCCGGTACGCAGGTAGGTGTAGTTCGGCATTTCGAACAGCACGGGCTTCAGTTTGTCATAGTCCGGTTTCCCTTTCTCATTCAGACAGTCCTCGTCCACATAGGTGTTCGTTATCTTGCAGATGAAATTGTCGAAGGTGTCCGTCTCGTAGTTGTCCACCACCTCGCACTCCATCACCAGAGGACTTTCGTCGATGACAGGCGTTCCGGCTTCACCCAAGTGGTACACGAACACATCCGACTTGTCTGCCTTTGCTCCGCTTGTGCAGCCCACATAGTCGGCACGCTCCAGCATCGCCTCGTTTACCATATTGACCGATACTTTGCCTGTCTGCTTTACACCTTCGTTGGTGTAATGTTTCTTAAACATACTCAGCATGATTTGGTCGTGCCCGATGATGCCCACGTGAGCCACGAGCAGCCAATTTACTTTTCCATTCACTTCCGTACCCACGACAACTGCAGGCGTGGGATAGAGTGCCAATGTGTTTCCGATGTTCTTTTTCATTGTAATATTATCTGTTGTTTTCAATGTTTGACATATTTGACAGTCCGTTCAGTATTTCTACTTCATTCGGTTCTAAATTTATCGGCATTTCTGCCGTTGCTGCAGTTTCTACAGCAGGTGCTCCGGCAAAGAAATAATGCAGGAGCTGTTGCGGGGAGACTTTATGGCGGTCCGCAATGAAGCAGACCGCCTCGTCCGCGCACAGTTCTTTGGGAAAGTCTGTTTTCTGTTTCATTTTTTTGTTTTTATCTGATGCAAAATTACACTGTAATCAGAAGGTGTTATGTAACCATAAACGGGCAAATCGAACCATTTTCACAGAATTTGCCGTATAGGTAAGAGATTGTCTGTTAAATGCTTTATCTTTGTATCGTTTTAACCGGAAGAAATATATGAACACAATATTGAAAGTCAAGAGCGTCAATGACTACAGCCGCTACCTGGGATGCGCCGAACAGCATCCCCTGGTCAGTGTCATCGACTATGCCGAGGTGTCTCCGATACGCCACAGTCTGAACAATTACAGCGTATTTGCCCTGTTTCTCAGGGATGATGCCGATGTGGTGCTTGACTATGGCTGCGGCAAGTACGACTACAACAAAGGAACGCTTCTGTGTGTCGCTCCCGGACAGGTCGGAGGCAAGGAAGACAACGGCGAATGGGTGGCCATCACGGGATGGGCACTTCTTTTCCATCCCGACCTGCTGCACGGTTTCCCTCTTGAACGTCATATCCGGGATTACTCATTCTTCGATTATCGTGTCAACGAGGCCCTCCACATGACGGACGAGGAACACGACTTGCTTGTGTCGCTGATGCGTCAGATCCGGGATGAACTCGGCAAGAAGCCGGACGAGCTTCAAAACGCAATCCTCGTCGGCTACATCGAACTCATGCTCAATTTCTGCCAGCGTTTCTACAACCGTCAGTTCATCACCCGCAAAGTGGAGAACTCCGACATTCTCATCCGCTTCAACAGCCTGCTCCACGATTATTTTGAGGAGAAACAGCAATTCGTCCACGGATTGCCCACCGTGCAATATTGTGCCGACAAGCTGTGTATGTCGCCTAATTATTTCGGGGACGTAATCCGAAAGACCACCGGCGACACGGCGAGCAACCACATCCGCCGCTTTGTCATCCGGCTTGCCAAGAACGGGCTGGCGGCGGGCGAGACCGTCTCGCAGGTGTCCGACCGCCTCGGCTTCGAGTATCCCCAGCACTTCAGCCGGATGTTCAAAAAGCAGGAAGGCATCACGCCGTCGGAGTATGTCGTGAAGATGCGGTCGTAATGTCCAGGGTCATCTTTTATCAATAGTGTCCCTCTCAAACAGCCGCTCCGCATTCCCCCACAAGAACATCTCCGTATATCCGGCAAGTTCCCTATCCGAAGCAAGTGTCTGCTTCAGCCTTTGCAGGTTGGCTTTCAGCACGGCATCGGGCAGGTAGGGATAGTCCGAACCGTAAAGGATATGGTCGGGCGTGGTGATGGTGAGCAACGACCGCAAGACTTCGAGGGTGGGACTGCCCGCCAAGTCGAAGTAGAGGCGCGAAAGGTTGCCTTCCCAATCTATCGGCTGCATGTAGCCTTGCTTCACCATGGCAGGGAGGATAGACTTCATGCGCGGCAACGCCAACGGCAGGAATGAGCCGCAATGGGGTACGACCACTTTCAGGTTCGGGTAGCGCACCAGTACGTTCCGTGCCAGCATGTTTACCACGGCACGGGTGGTCTCCGCCGGATATTCGTACATCGCCAACGGCGTAGTCTTAATGATGTCCTCCGCGTAGGGCGTGGGACGGTGCGGATGGATGATGATGACGGCGTGACGCTCGTCCAGCACTTCCATCAGCGGGTCCAACTCTTCGTCGCCCAGGTATTGCCCTCGGCTGTTGGTCGCCAGCTTCACGCCGTCCGCGCCCAAGGTGTCGAGCGCATAGATGGCTTCACGAATGGCAGCATCCACATCAGGCAATGGCAGGGCAGCGCAGAACCTGAACCGATCAGGATATTGCCGCTTCACCTCCGCCGAAACCTCATTCACCCGGCGGATGCACCGGGCACTTTCCTCTGCATCACCGTAATACGGCTGCGGGGCAGGCATGGTCAGCACGGCGGTACGGATGCCTGCACTGTCCATAAAGGCAATGTGCCGCTCCGCACTCCATGCGGGCAACGGGAATGTCTCTTCCAACTCCGCCCCGTGCGCTTTCAGCACTTCCATGTATTCGGGGATGATGATGTGGGTATGGACATCGAGCGTCTGTCCGCTAAGGGAAACGGAGCTGAGAGACATTCCTGCGAGCAACAAAGTGAGCAATCTCATTTCTCCAACCGATTATATTCTTCATCAGTCACAGGTTCCAGCCATTCGTTGGAAGAGTTTTCTCCCGGCACTTCAAAGGCAAGATGCGCGAACCAGCTGTCCGCTGCCGCCCCATGCCAGTGCTTCACATTGGCAGGTATGTGGATGACATCGCCCGGAAGCATCTGTACCGCAGGCTTGCCTTCCTCCTGATACCAGCCCTTGCCGGCCACGCAGACAAGCATCTGCCCGCCGCCTTTCGTGGCGTGGTGGATATGCCAGTTGTTGCGGCAGCCCGGCTCGAAAGTCACATTGCTGAACGGTATCTGCTCTTTGGATATCGGAGTCAGATAGCTGTTGCCGATGAAATACTGTGCATATGCGGAGTTAGGTTCTCCGATTGGGAATATCATTTCCTTCTGAAATGCCTCCCTGCCGTCCGCTGCGGTGTTTCCTGTAACTTTTTCTTGTGCCATAATTCCTTGAATATTAATCATTGTTGTTATCAATAATAAAAACGTTATCTTTTTCATAAATCAAAAGTGTTAAATGTGTCTATTATTCCAGTGACAGGGTCACGGAGATTTTCCCGGTACCGCCGAGCAAGTCCAGCATTTCCTTGCGGGTCGAAACCCCGTCAACCTTGCCGACGCGCGTGAAGTTCCATGAATTGGTGTCGTAATAAATGACGAGGTTATTCCCCAAATAGAGGATGATGTCGCCCGGTCCGGTCGTGGTCTGACGGTCATTGCGCGGCAGGTTGATGCCGAGTGAACCTACCTTTTCCATATCGCCATAGTCGTTCATTTCCACGGTGATGTCACCTTTGGCAAGTTGCTCTCTTAGTGCCTTGGCTGAAGAATTATCCTCCAATGTGGCAGTAAATGTCCGTCCGTCTTCCACGGTCAGTTTGATAGTGTTGCTTTCCATATTCGTCTTATTTTGATTGTCTGTCGTTTTTGACTGCGCTTGAGCTGCCGGAGTAAGGACCGACAGCATCAGGCATATCATCATAATCAGCTTTCTCATAAACAAGTCCTCTTTTATAACGTCAGTCCAGCCTTACCAGTTCGTACTGCTGGCTGCCAAGCCCGATCTGCTCGGCATAATCGAGCGTGTGCATTCCCTGACGAGAGTCAATGCGCTCTATCAGATGGATTTTGCCGTGGTCTTCTGAGGAACGCACAAGGTCAGTGCAGGCCTTGTCCGATGCAACTGGGTCGAGCGAGGCAAGGATGCCGATGTCACCCATCTGCGGGTCGGCAGGCGAGGAATCGCAGTCGCAGTCCACGGAAAGATTGTTGGCTACGCTGATGTAGAGGATGTTGTCTCCGCAATGGTCAGCCACAGCTTTGGCTGCTTCCGCCATTGTTTCGAGGAAATCTTCCTGTGAGGGATTGCCCCAGCTCGTGGTGCTTGTCCCGGCGGAGTGTATCCAGCGTTTCCCGTTGGACGAGGCGATGCCGATGGAAATGTTCTTTATCGCACCGCCGAATCCTGCCATCGCATGACCCTTGAAGTGGGACAGGACGACAGTGAAGTCGTAGTCCGTATAATGCGAGCCTACAATGTCATACGCTATGTGACGGCCACCTTCCACCGGCAGCCGGGTTTCCCCCTCAGCATCCATGATATCCACTTCGGCAATGGCAGTGAAACCGTGGTCTTCGGCAGCCCGGAGATGGGCGGCGGTGTTGGAGCGTCCGCCTCCGTAAGCCGTATTGCATTCCACGATGGTTCCGTTCACTTCGTGCACAAGGTCTCTGATCAGCGAGGGCTGGAGATAGTTGTGCCCTCCTGGTTCTCCGGTGGAAAGTTTTACCGCTACCTTGCCGGTCGCCTTGCGCCCGAGCGCTTCATACACAGCCATAAGCCCTTCCGGCGAAATGTCGCTTGTCATATATACTGTGGACGTGGCTGCCGTATCCGGGTTTTCCGGAACGGGAGGTTCCGGCTGGCTTTCCTCTCTGCCGACTTCACTTGAGCAGGCGAACAGAGAAATCGACATGGTTACAGCCATAGCCGTAAAAAATAGTTTCAAGTTTCTCATCTTTACTCTGTTTTTAGTGATTATTTCTTGTCAGACAGCAGGGTTCCACCCACGCCGATATTGTCCGGCTCGTTCTCTTTGATGAACACATAGAACGCTTGCGGCGGAAGATTCATCACCCGCGAGGCTGTTTCTGTCATCTCTTTCGTCATTACCGCTTTCTGCTCCTTGGTCAGTTTGGCGGCTTCTATGGTAATTACTGGCATAAGTTTTTTGTTTTTACAGGTTCATACTCAAATCATCGGCATTTCCCAGGAGCCGCGCGTATCCACTCCTGTCTTTTCCGCCGCTTCCTCCATTCGGCCGATTTCGTCTGCCGTGAGGGAAATCTGCGAAGCCTTGACCGCATCCTGCACCTGCGACACTTTCGTCACTCCGATTATCGGTGTAGTTCCTTTGGCGATTGCCCACGCCAAGGCTACCTGTGCGGGAGATACGCCGTACTTCTCGCCGATGACGCGCATCACGCTTACCAACTGCTCTATCTGCGGAAGCATCGGATTGTAAGTCTCACCACGCTGGCTCCCTGCGGGAAGCGGATGCTGCGTGTCGTATTTTCCGCTCAACGCGCCCTGCTCCAGCACCATGTATGCCCAGAAGTCGATGCCGTTCTCCTTGCAGTAGTCCAGGATGCCGGCTTTCTCCGACGAGCGGTAGAGCAGGCTATAATGGTTCTGGACGGCGGACACATGCACACCTTCCGCCGAAAGGATTTCTTCCGCACGCTTTATCTGCGCCAGGTTGTGGTTGGAAACTCCCACACGGCGCACCTTGCCACTCTTTACCAGCGGGATAAGATAAGGCGTCCAGCGTTCCACGTCTGCCGGATTGTGAATCCAATACATGTCGATGTAGTCCGTGCCGAAACGGGAAAGGCTGCTCTCGCACATGGCGGCGACGGGGTCGGCTGCCGTCTCGTCGGCAATCTGCGGAGTGAACTTGGTGGAGATGAGCACGTCATCACGCTTGCATTCCTTGGTGAACGATGACAGGACGGTTTCCGATGCGCCCATGCCATATACCACAGCCGAATCCCACAGATTCAACCCGTTCTTCATTGCCTCGTCAAATACAGGGCGCAGTTCTTCCACGCCCACATTGTTGCCGAACACTTGGTCGCCTCCGGCCATTCCTTTGCCCCACGACCATGTTCCCAGTGCGATTGTTGGATAATCCTTGTTCATAATTTATTCTCCTTTTAATTAGTGAATTTATACGGTGTTCAATTATATTATTCCATAAAGTTGTTAATCCGGTTGGCTGGGTTGAGTGGCATCTGATCAGACAACACCAGTGACTTGACCATGTGCAGCGTCCCCTGCTTGTATTTCTGGAAATGCGCGGAGGCGATGTGCTTGTCGTAAGCCTCCTTGCTTGCGTATGTTTCGAGAATGGTGATTTTGCACGGATTCTCTTTTTCGCCTACGGCGTACATGGTCAGCACGCCCGGTTCGGTGCGCAGGGAAATTTCGCCCACCTCGGTTACATATTTCATATACTCGTTGAGGAACTTCGGCCAGACTTCGATTTTCGACAGGCGTACGATACCGTCGGCTGCCATCTCTTCCTTGGCGCACATGCCCGGCTGTTTGTCCAGGTTAAGGCATTTGCCGATGATTTCTCCGGTAGCGAGGTAGGAATAGGTAGGAAACTCGAACAAGACGGGCTTCAGACGCGTATAGTCGAGTTTGCCGTCCGCGTCAAGCACACCGGGAGCGGCGTATGTGTTGGCTATGGAGCAAACAAAGTTGTCGAAGCCTTCCGACTCATAGGTGTCCACCACATTGCATTCCATCGTCAATGGCGAGGCATCAATTACGGGAGTGCCGTTTTCACCCCAGTGGTATTCAAACACCTCCGACTTGTCAACCGAAGCGCCGCTCACACTGCCCACGTAATCGGCTTTGGGCAGCATCTCCCGGCTCACAAGGTTTATGGACAGTTTCTTGGATGCCTTTATCCCTTGGTTGGTATAGTGGCTTTTGCTCATGCTGACGAGTATCCGGTCGTGGCCGATGATGCCCGTATGCCCCACGACGAGCCAGTTCACTTTCCCGTCCACCTCCGCACCGATGACGGTCATCGGCTTCGGGTAGAGGGCAAGCACGCTTCCTATGTTTTGTTTTTCGGTTTCCTCTATATTGGAGGAATGAGTTTTCCTCTCCGCTGTACTGCAAGATAGCAGTCCGAACAAGAGCAATGCGGTGAATAAATTCCGTATCATATTCATTGTCTTTCAAATCTTACGTTCATACTCTCCGTTCCTTGCAGCAGGCTGATGCCATCACCATCGATATGCCCGATTTTGATGAGCGAGTTGTTTGCCGACCAATCCTGGCAGAAGATGGCGACGTTGCCCCACGGCTCGTAGATGGTGATGTCGCCCGGCACGGGGTCGCAGCCGCTCGGCGTGTCATCGAGACTGAGTTCGGGGTCGGGATAGAATATCTTTTCCACCCCGTTGTTGTAGTCTTCCAAGGTGACCTCTATCGGCAGGCGTGAAAGAAAATCGCGGGCGGCACCGTTATCCTCCATCGTAGCGGTAATGGTCCGGTCGCCAACGATGATGTTGATGCCAAGGCTTTCAGCGGTATCTTCCCCATCCCCGGTTTCCCGGCTTGCGCCAAGGCTTTCCAGCCACTGCGGAATGCGCGTCTCCATACTGCCCAATGAGCTTGATGTGAGCAACAGCGATTCTTCAAACACAGCATCGGGGACAAGCGTTGCCGCATCCCTTTCGGAAGTGCCTATGCCACTGCTCCCGCTGCTGGCGAAAAGGGCGATGCGCTTTCCTGCCAACAACTCGGCGTGGTTGTGCAGGAAAGTCTGCATCGGGGTTGCCATGTGGCTGTACCAGATGGGGTAGCCGATGAACACGATGTCATACTCATCGAAACTTTCTACGGAGGTGGTAATAGCGGGATAATTACCCTGCCCGATGGCATCCAGTTCCTCCTGCGCACGGTCGAGCATCGCGTTGTAGTCCTCCTCGTAAGGCGTTTCCGGCTCTACCGTTATCATGTCGCAATCCAATGTGGATTGGATAGTCTGCGCCATCCGCTCCGTGTTGCCTGTGCGGGAGCAGTAAAGGACGAGGTATCGGCCGTTGCCTCCCTCCACGTTTCCACCTTCACCTTCATTTTCATTCCCCTCATTGCCTTCTTCCCCCTCATTTCCTCCGGGAGTGGTCTGTTCCTGCCCGTCTTGTATCGGGTCGTCTTCGCTGCAAGCCGATGTGAAAGCAAGCACCGCCAGCAGCATCAACGGAAGTAAAAATAACTTTTTCATACGCGCTACATTTTAATTGATTATCAACATTGCAAAGATACAGCGACACAGGACGCGGCGGGATAAATATATCCTCGGTGTTTGTACCACTTTTACTGAAAATAAAATCCCCCGCATCGTTTCCGTCCAGCCGTAAAGCGACACGAAGCAAGATTCGCACGATTTCCACTTCCCTACGGACGATTTGCCGTAAGAATCATTGAATCTTGCTTCCCGTCGTGCAATTTGCCGCAAGAATCGTTGATTCCTGCTTCCTGTCGGACGATTTGGAGCAGAAAACGATGTTTCTTGACACTTTTCTTCCGACGGCAAACCGAAATCCGATGATTTTCCGTATATTCGTGACCGATAACGGCTGGAAACGGCGTTTCCGCCAAGTATGAACCTTAAAACAACAAAATATGAAGGAAATAGGGACAATCAGTTTAGGTCGGATGAACAACGGCGCACATTTCTTGTATATAAGCAATGTTTTGGCACGTGCGAAAGCCGATGCGAAGGTCAGCACGAAAGCCGCTACGCAGGTAGCCGCGCTCGAGACCGCCGCAGCGCAGGAGGACAAGGACTTGAAGCTCTCGCAGAAGAGCCTGCTGACGGACGACATCGCCAAGGCAGACCACGACCGCGACCTGCTGTTCGGCGGCTACAAGCGGGCGGTGAAGGGCTTCCTCAACCTGCCCGTGGAGAACCTGGCGCAGGCGGCAAAGGTGCTGAACCAGCACATCATCGACTACGACATCGACCCGCAAGGGCAGCTGGACAAGGAAACGGGACTGTTGGTAAACTTCATTGCCGACTTGGAAGGCAAGTATTCGGAACAAGTCGCCGCCCTCTCGCTCACCCCATTCGTCACCAGCCTGAAAGAAGCCAACGAGCGTGTCCGCACCCTCACCGCCAACCGCACGGAGGAACGGATGACCATTGCCGTGGGCGCGTTGAAAGCGTCGCGCAAGGCATCGGACGAAGCGTACCGCACGCTGGTGAAATGGGTAAACGCCCTCGCACTGATAGAGGGCGAGGCGGAATATGCCGACTTCATCGACTACGTGAACACTGAAATCACGCACTACAAGCGTGAAGTCATCGGACAACAGGTGAAAGCTCCGGACACTTCGGGCGGAAGCGATACGCCTGTTACTCCTCCGGAAGAGGATGAAGAAGATGACGGGAATCATCAATTAGGATGATATCGAATGGAAATAAGGAATGCTGCTCTGTGATGCGGGGCGGCATTCCTTATTTATAGCGGAGTTAGGAAGATTTTTTGGCGTGGGCAAGGGATTGCCGGATAAAAACAGAGCGGGGACAGCCCTTATCCGCGCCGATAAGCACTGTCCCCGCTGTTTTCAGATGCGACTCCTATTATTTATAGGATTCCTTATAGACGTTCACGATGTCTTCGTCCGTCATCTGCACGCGGTCGCTGGTGAACATCACGCCCATCACCTCGCGGGTGTTGCGCATCAGCGTCTCGAATTCGTCGGGGGTGATGCCGTAGTCGGACATCTTCAGGTCGGCAACGCCGCAGGCCTCCTGCAAGCGGTCGAGGGCGGTGAGGAAGTCTTCGGGCTTCGTGGCTTCGGGCATGCCCATCGCCTGCGCCATGCGGACGAAACGGTCGTCGCAGGCGTGGTGCTCGATGAAGTATTTGTAGTAGGCACGGCTGACCATAATCAACCCTGCACCGTGGGGCAATGCCGGATGGTAGGCGGAGAGGGCGTGTTCCAAAGCGTGTTCGCTCGTGATGAGGGTGAGGCACATTACCACGCCGGACAGCGTGTTGCCCAGTGCCACATGGGTGCGGGCTTCCATGTCCTTGCCGTCTTTCACGGCACGGGGCAGGTATTTGGCGAGGTTCTCAATGGCGGTGAGGGCATACATATCGCTCATCAGGTTAGCGCCGCGGGCGATGTAGCCTTCCGTGCTGTGGAACAGGGCATCGAAGCCTTGGTAGGCGGTGAATGTCGGCGGCACGCTTGCCATCAGTTCCGGGTCCACGATGGAGAGGACGGGGAACAGAGAGGCATCGCCCACAAACGCTTTCTCGAAGGTATCCTCTTTGGTGATGACTCCCGAATTGTCCGTCTCCGAACCCGTGCCCGCCGTGGTGGTAATGGCGATGATGGGCAGCGGTTTGACGGCGATGGGTTGTCCTTTACCGGAACCGATGGGCACGTAATCCCACAGCTCGCCGTCGTTGGTAGCCATTACTGCGATGGCTTTCGTGCAGTCCATCACGCTGCCGCCGCCCAACGCCACGAGGAAGTCGCAGCCGTTCTCACGGGCAACTTTTGCTCCGGCATTGACATCGGAAACAGTCGGATTCGGCGTCGCTCCGTCAAATACCACAGTTTCCACGCCTGCCTTGTGCAGTTGCTCTTCCGTGCGGGCCAGATAGCCGTTGGCACGGGTCGATTTGCCGTTGGAGATAACGATGAGGGCGCGACGTCCCGGCATCGGTTGTTCACTCAGTTTGTTCAGCATCCCTGCCCCGAACATCACGCGGGTAGGAACGTACATGTCGTAAGAAAGATTTGTTTGCATATTTATATTTGTTATGAGTTAAATGTTATTGTATTTTTATTTGTCTATCTGGCTTTCCGTGAAGGGGTCGGCACGGTGTCCCATCAAGTCTATCTTGGCGTAGGCGGCATCGAACTCCTCCATTTCGTAGGGAGTCAGCCGCACAGAAGCCGCGCCGAGGAAGTCATCCAGATGGTCGGGGTTGGTCGTGCCGGGAATGGGGGCTATCCACGGCTTGCGCGAGAGCATCCATATCAGGGCGAATTGTGCCGGGGTCACGCCTTTGCGTTTCGCCCATTCCTCGACGAGATAGACCAGTGGCATATTGTGCTTCAATGCTTCGGGCTGGAACTGTGGCAGGTTATATCTTCTGTCGCCTTTCTGGAAACGGCTGTTCTCGTTGATGACTCCTGTAAGGAACGCACGACCCAGCGGACAGTAAGGCACAAAGCCGATACCCAATTCTTGGAGCGTGGCGAATATTTTCGTTTCAGGCTCGCGCCACCAGATGGCGTATTCGCTCTGTATGGCGGAAAGCGGGCATACGGCGTGTGCCTTGCGGATGGAGCGGGCACTTGCCTCCGATAATCCCCAATGTAATACCTTTCCCTCCTGCATCAGGTCCTTCACCACGCCTGCCACCTCTTCCATCGGCACGTTCGGGTCCACCCGGTGTTGGTAGAGCAAGTCTATATGATCGGTACGCAGACGGCGCAACGAGCCTTCCACTGCCCGACGGATATGGTCGGGACGGCTGTTCAAGGCGGTCGGCTGTCCTTCCTCCACACCGAAGCCGAACTTCGTTTCTATCTTCACCTTGTCACGGAACGGCGCGACGGCTTCGCCCACCCATTCCTCGCTGGTGTAAGGTCCGTACACCTCCGCCGTGTCGAACAGCGTCACGCCTTGGTCGTATGCCCGGCGAATGAGGGCTATCATATCTTTCTTTTCGTATTTTCCGCCGTAATAGCCGACCATCGGCAGACAGCCCAATCCGATGGCAGACACTTCCATTCCGCCGAGATTGCGGTGTTCCATATCCTTGTCATGTTTCTGCTCGTCGTAAGACCCGTTTGTCTTGTTCTCCCTTGCAGGCATCGTCCCGGCAAAGACTTGCCCGATGCCTGTCATTGTTCCGGCTGCCGCCAAAGCGTAGCCGGACGCTTGCTTTATAAAATTCCTTCGGTCCATAATTTCTTGTTTTTAATCTCTATGCAAAGGTAGCAGTGAACATACAAAATGCCTGTAACGATAACTCGGAGGTATGTACCCGTTTCACGGAAAAGACGATGGTTTTACAGGCTGGTCAGCACCGGATTCTCCAAATAGTTGAAAAGACGGTGTACCTCGCTCGGCTTGCGCGGGTCGAGCATCTGCTGACGAGCAAGGTCGAGCGTGGCTATCCGGCGCATATCCTCTGCCGACAGCTCAAAATCCCAAATGGCGAGGTTCTCTTCCATACGGTTGCGATGCACAGACTTCGGAATAATGCTCACGCCACGCTGCACGTTCCAACGGAGGATGACTTGCGCCACTGTTTTGCCGTGTTCTTCCGCAATGCTTTTCAACACGGGATGGGTAAACATTCCGTTCATCCCTTCGGCAAAAGGTGCCCACGCTTGCGGCACGATGCCGTACTTGCGCAAAATGGCAAGTTCCTCTTCACGCTGATAGAAAGGATGCAGTTCCAGCTGGTTCACCATCGGCTTGATGTCAGCCGTATAGCAGAGGTCGATGATGCGGTCGCTCTGGAAGTTGCTTACGCCGATGGCACGGATGCGCCCTTCCTTGTACAGTTCCTCCATCGCCCGCCAAGCTCCGTAGTAATCGCCGAAAGGCATGTGGACGAGATACAGGTCGAGGTAGTCGAAGCCTAGGTTGTCAAGGGTCCGCCCAAAGGCTGCTTTCGTCTGTTCGTACCCCATTTCGTTGATGAAGGCTTTGGAGGTGACGAAGAAATCCTCTCGCGGGACTCCCGATTTGCGGATTGCCGCACCCACTGCCGTTTCATTCTTATAGGAAGATGCCGTGTCTATCAACCGGTAACCGGTGGCGATGGCATCGGATACAGCCTGTTCACACATTTTGAGGTCAGACACCTGAAATACGCCGAATCCTTCCATCGGCGTTTCTACTCCGTTGCTCAGTTTGATGCTTCTCTTATCCATAATAATATCCTTTCATTTTATTGGTTTCAAATATTCTGTTGAGTCTACTTTTTCATGCCATTGGATATGCCCTTTTCCCGACCTGTCCGTTATTGACAGATGAACCAGATGGCTGTCGGGAGTCGCTCCATGCCAATGCTTTACGTTGGGAGCTGTCTTGATGACATCCCCTTTCACCAGCAAGCGTTTCGGTTTACCCTCTTCCTGATAATAACCTTTGCCATCCAATATCAACAATACCTGAGAGGCGTCAGGGTGAATGTGCCAATCATTGTGACAGCCCGGCTCAAAGGCCAGTTGGTTTATATCGTATTCCGCAGTTTGCAGTAAGCCGGATATATAGACGTTCCCTGAATAATGTTCTGATACTGTTTTCTTTCCGAGATTGAAAATCATATCATCCTTATTTATCGCGCCCTTTTGGGAAGCAGTGAGTACAAATTCCTCTCCGGGTGCCAATATATGGATGCGTTCCGGGGTCACGATACGCCCTACCAAATCCTTCGGGTCAGCGTTGAACGACTTCATGTCCGGCGCATCCACCGTCCCCCAGTGCGAAAGCAGGAGTTGTGCATCCGGATAAGCATTGGCTATCTTAACTGCATTATCCAAGCCAATATGCCAGCCGTCGTCCGAGAAGTCGAAGAAGATGACATCAGGGGCGGGCAGGCGGAGGAACTCCGGAAGGAAGCGCGAGTCTCCCGGTGCCCAAATCAAACCATCAGCGGTTTTGATAAGGAAGCCGCAGTAATCTTCCCGTTGAAATACGCGGTCAAAACCTCCGAACTCATTTTGCCAAGTATGCCATGCAGGTGTCAGGCTGACCGTGATATCCTTTATTCGGAAAGTATCCTCCAGTCCATGTCCGAAAGAGGGCAGCCGCATATTTTTCATCAACGAATCCACATAGACCGTAGAATAAAACGCTCCGCATACATCCGCCAGCCGCTTGCAGGTAGGTTTGCTGAAATGGTCGTTATCGCTGTGTGTTATCAATACCGCGTCCAACGCCGGCACCTCTTCCGGTAAAATGGGCGGCTCTATCAGGAGTGGCATATCGAAGCCTGCCAGCATTGGATCGACCATGATACATGTGCCCCTGCTATTGATAAAGAACCCGGCGTTTCCCAACCAACGGATGACAGTCTGGTTACTTGGGGCGAAAGCCTCCTTGCCAAAGTGCTGCGTGGCAAGAGGATAAGCCTGTCCTTTCTCTGTATATCTTACCTGTGCGATTGAGTGGAATGCACATAACAGACAAAATAAAAATATTATCGTAGCTTGCATGTATTGATATTGTGTAAATTACAGACTTACTTCCCCATTGTCTCCTTCACCCTCGCCAGCAGGTTCGGGATATCCAGATGCTGAGGGCATTTTGCCAAGCACTCTCCGCAACCTACACAAGATGATGCCGGGTCGCCGCGCTGAACGGGGGACATCGAGACGGTGTAGTCCGACCACGCCCGCTGCTTGTTTTGGTGCAGAACGTAGTTGTTGTAGACGTAGGCGAAGATGTAGCCAATGGCCACGTTGTGCGGGCAGGGGATGCACTGGTAGCAGCCCGTGCAGTCAATGTGACCCGGAGCGTGGCGGTAGGCGTAGATGGCTGCTCCCAATGCCTCGCGCTCGGCCGGGGTGAGCATGTTCGGGCGGGCTTTGGCGGCATATTTCAGGTTCTCCTCCACATCCTCCATGCTGCCCATGCCGCTCATCGCCACGCTGACTTCGGGGATGTCCCACAGGTAGTCCAACGCCCACTCCGCATCGGGCTTGTGGATGCCTGTGGAGGCAAGAGCGTCGCGCATCACCTGCGGTACATTTGCAAGGAATCCCGTGCGGACGGGCTTCATCACCGCCAGCCCCATACCGTTGGCGGCGGCGTATTTCGGTCCGAGTACACCCGCCTCGTATTCATAATCCAGGTAGTTGTGCTGGATAAGGCAGAAGTCCCATGCCGGCGTGTATCCCACCACCCGCTTGAACAGTTGCAGGCTGTCGTGGAATGAGAAACCCATGAAGCGTATCTTGCCCTGCGCTTTCAGCCGCTCCATCTTCTCGATGAGCTTATACGGCAGCACATAGTCCTTCCACGCGCGGTGCATAATCATGTGGATGTGGTAGAAGTCGATGACATCGGTGCCAATCGTGCGGCGCGACTGGTCGAAGAACTTCTCGAAGTCGTCCGCGCTTTGCATCTCCCACCACGGCATCTTGGACGTTACATATACCCGGTCGCGCCAGCCTCCGGCAAGTGCTTTGCCAACCGCCTGCTCACTCTCGCCGCCGAGATAGACGCGCCCCGTGTCGATGTAGTTCACGCCTCCTTCGATGGCCCGGTGCACCATCGGGGTAGTCTGGTCGAAGTCCACATGCCCGTTTTTCATCGGGAGGCGCAGCATGCCGAAGCCCAAGGCTGACACATTCACTCCCGTGCGCCCCATCGGGCGGTATTGCATCTGCGGGTTATAATTCAAAATATTCTTGGTAAGCTGTTCCCGCGCCACTTGCTTCTCGGCTTCCTGCGCTATGGCTTTCGGACCGCTCATGGCTCCTACTGCTGCGGCAAGAAGCCCGCTCTTGATGAAATCTCGTCTGTCCATATTCTTACTTTTTAGTTGTCCACACCTATCAACCATGCCGGATTACGACGTACCAGCAAGTCGATATCACTTTGAGATACTCCGACTGATTGCAGTTTCACGATGCAATCCCTCATACCATCTATGGGATGCGGCATTACCGCTTGTCCCAAATCTGTGGAGATGAAGCTACGTGCCGGGTCGATGCGGACAAAGGCGGCAAACTCCTCGATGCTTTGCCGCTGGTATTGGGGCATCTTCGTACCCTCTCCCCATAGGCAGGGCAGGTAGCAATACTCTATATAAGCACCGAGGTCGATGCACCGCCTGATTTGGTCGGGCGTCATTGTCCAGATGGACGAATTGGCATGGGTAACGACGATGCGCTTCACGCCGACTTCGTGCGCCTTGCGGACAAGCATAATGCTCTCTTCCGGCGAAGCGTGTCCGGTGGCAAGGATAATGTCCGCCTCGGCACAAATCTCCATCACTTTGACCACTTCCGGCAGGACTTGTCCGTGCTCATCCAGTACGGGAATACCCATTTCCTTCCGTCCTTCACTCTGATACTGATAGGCGGCATCCAAGGTCGGCATCCAGATGCAGCGGCACAAGCCCCCGCTCGTCTCTACCGCCTTTTGTGCGGCAAACACATTCACCTTGTCGCCGTGCACCCGATTCATGCAGAAACTGCCGAAGCACTCCGCACCCGGCAATGCCTGACGGATGAGATACGCCCGGTCGTGGCAACTGAAGTCATTGGACTTGAACATCACGGCACGGTAGCCAGCTGCCATCGCGTCCTTCATAAAACCGTATTCATCCACTGACCGCTCCCGCGAATCGGGCATGGCGTGGAGGTGGATGTCGCACACGCCTTGCAACAAGCCGTCATTGGCAAACTTGTTGTCGTTCTTTTGCTCCTGCAACAGGTTCATCGCTTGGCTCGGTACAACGGTGGAGGCTAGCAAGGCTCCTCCTGCCACTACGGAAGTCTTGATAAAGTCTCTTCTGTTCATTGTATTATTTGCATTCATATACATCTTCTTTGGGTACAAAAGTAGCGGTATATGATGCAAAAGGGCGTAACAATTCCACGGAGGATTGTGATGGTTTTACTGATTATGATTTAAATAGGAATGCCATAGGCTTCCTCATCAACGCCAAATGCTTCCACGAAAGCACAAAGTGATTGACTTTCGCCAACCATGCCTTTACTTTGCATCGCCAAGCAAAGTGATAACCCGAAATGTGGAGGTTGAGGACAACAAAATGCCACAAGCTGCCACATTTCTACATATCTATCGCATTACGGAGAATACCCTCTTACTTTGCAGGCAAAACCGAGTATCAACATTAAAACAGTATCGACAATGGAAATTTTGATTTTTCAGAAAGAGGCGTTTGAGGAAATGGCGGCAAAGTTCAGCCGCTTCTCC
>ERZ779850.1245-NODE-1245-length-26088-cov-7.199746_pt1 | contig 26088 bp, 23 predicted proteins | sample MGYA00511249_ERZ779850 | MGnify/ENA primary metagenome ERZ779850 (study PRJEB29588, sample SAMEA2162475) | human gut metagenome | biome: human gut; feature: human-associated habitat; material: faeces | place: Denmark | collected 2008/2010 ...
GATAAACGCCTGCTTATCTGTTTCACAGGCAACAAGTCGCACGCAGCCGTCGTTGCTCGAGAGCACCACGACCGGTCGCCCCACGAGATCGGGTCGGAAAAGCCGCTCACAGGAAGCATAAAAGTTATTGCAGTCGCAGAGCCCGTACATGGTCGTCTATTTGAAAGTTTTGATAACATGACGGACGACACCCCAGACAAGAAATTCATTGTCTGCATCAACCCGGATCGGCTGATATTTCGGGTTTGAGGGCATAAGCCATGCACAGCCTTTTTCAAGCCGAACTCGCTTAACGGTGAACTCGCCGTCGACATAGCAGACGGCAATACAACCATCATAAGGGGGCACCGAGCGATCGACAACCAGCAGGTCCCCGTCGCCAATCCTGTCACCGGCCATGCTGTCGCCCGAAACCCGCACAAAAAAGGTCGAGGCCGGATTGTGGACGAACTCCCGATTCAAATCAAGCGGTGCATCGAGAAAGTCATCCGCAGGTGAAGGAAAACCAGCCTTCACCTCTCCGCCGGCAACAGGAAACTCCTGATGCGTCGAAAGATCTGGGGTATAAAACGTTAATATATCTCTCTTCTTATCCATGCTCCAATAACGGAAATCCGACATCGAAAGTACGGAGAATTTCCATTATTGTTTCGAGTTTTTTTGTATTTTTGTTGCGGCTCCGTGTAATTCGTGGAGTCGACATATTGGTAGACGTTTAATTACGATCTTCTTTCATACTCAAACTTCGCAACTTTGACCAATAGAAAGAGACGTAACGGGACGCCTAGTGAACGTATGTATTGTGCCTGCAGGCCATTGGCTTGCTATGTGTATGATACACGTTTCGCATGGGCTGTCCGTGTTACTTATTTCTATTGGGGGCAGCGAAGGCCTGAGTATGGGGTAAGTCAATACGGCAACCCACGTTTTTTATGGCTTTCAATTACGACTACACGGGCAATCCAGCCCTGCTCGACCGCCGAAAGGTCGCCTTCTTTGCCTCGCGCGTCGTCTCGCCGGCCGTCGAGGAGCAGGCCCTCCGCTGGGCCAAAACGTGTTGCACGACCGATTATGTGGTAATCAGCGGCTTCCAATCACCACTCGAAAAATCCGTCTTTGAACTTCTGCTGAAAGCCCGCCACCCGGTGATCTGGGCGCTCGGGCGAAAGTTATATCGCCACTACTCGCCGGAAGTCATGGAGGCTCTTGCGGAGCAGCGCATCCTGATCTTCGCTGTACGCAATGCCTGCCGGACCGGTTGGCAGACGGCCCAGACTCGCAACTACACCATCGCTTCGATGGCCGAAGAGAGTGTCTACGCCCTCCGCACGGACGGCTGCTCCAGCTCACTCGAAGTCCTTTACGAACTAGAGCTAGGGAGAAAACCGGTGCGCTGTTTTCCGCAATAAACCGCCACCACTACAACCGTCCGTTTCGGCCTGTCAACGACGCCCCCGCGCCAAACAATCATTTTCTCGCAGACAGTACACCATTCATGCGTTTCAATCGTCGTCTTAAAGTACATTACGGACCTTCTTTCTCAAGGGAAAAGAATCTGATAATCTTTCAATATCCGGTTATAGTTGGCCATAATTCTTCCAAATCGAGCGAGGACGGGGGAGTAATCGAATAGTCGAATTCATCTCATTCCACGAGACTTTATCTCTTTTCGTGGTAATCCTGCTCAGTGTTTACTTGCCAAATATTTGTTTTGTCGGTGATGTTATGAAGAATGTTCTCTACGGCTGCCATCGCTGTGAGCATGGAGTGGTCTATATTGTTGTAACGGTGCATCCCGTTGCGCCCTACAAGGAAAAGATTTGGAATGCGATCTGTCCATTCCCGGATTACATGCATGTGTTCATAAGTTCCGAAATAGGCGGGATATGCCTTCGGCATACGCACGACGAGGGCATCAAGCAGGTCTGCACGACGGATCAATCCGATATGTTCCATCTCCCTTGCCGCAAGTTCGATAAACTGTGCGTCGGGCATCGTCCAGTAATTGTCACCTTCATTGACGAAGTACTCGACGCCGATCCACACGGTGTCGCTGTCGCGGACCATATAAGGGCTCCAGTTGTTGAATATCTGAACGCGGCCGGCCGTCACGTCGCGTTCCTGAATATATATCCAGGTGTCGGGGGGATAACTTCTGCCGTCTGTCGATGTGAGATTCATACGTTTGAGCAACATGCCTACTGTCATAAAATCGCGGTAGACTAGACCCTCCGCTACTTCACGCACTCCGGCAGGCACGGAAGTATCCATCGCTGCAATGAGGTCCCGAACCGGCATCGTAGAGATCAACCAGTCGGCATCTATGCGCTGCTCGTGGCCCTGCTTGTCGATTGCCGTTACTCCTGTAATGCGCCCGTGATCGGTATGGATGGCCGTTACTTGGCTGCCGAGCATCAGTGTGCCTCCTGTTTGCTCGATTTTATCGGCGGCCACTTCCCAGATGTGGCCCGATCCGAATTTGGGATAGAGGAAGTGATCGATCAGGGAGGTCTCCACCTTCTTCTGATCTGTGGCAGTTTCTTTTCTGTGCCCCATTTGACGCGCCAGGTGCATCAGTGCGGTGCCGATGGAGAGACCTTTGACGCGCTGGCTGCCCCATTCGGGGCTTATCTCGCAGCAAGGCACACCCCATAATTTTTGGGTGTAATCGCGAAAGAATGTTTGGTATAGTTCCCGACCGAAGCGATTGATGTAGAAGTCCTCCAGAGAATGTTCTTCGCGTATGGGGAACAGGCGAATCCATGCGTAACTCGCACCGATACGCATCAGACGTCGCAGCCCCAGGTTGCGCATCGTCAGCCAGGTAAGAGAGATCGGATAGTCGAAAAAACGGCGTAGAAAATAGATCCGCGACAGGCGGCTCCGCACCAGTATGATGTTGTCCTCCTTGTCGGGTGAATGTATCGCGCCATCCTCTACGGGCATGAGCTCCTTCCACCAGTTCATGACGGTCTCGGACTTGGAAAAATACCGATGCCCGCCGATATCCATGCAGTTGCCTTTATATCGCACGGTTCGGGAGATGCCACCAACGATACTGTCCTGCTCGATGATAACCGGTTCGATGTCGCTGCTGCGAAGCAGCTCCAAGGCTGCAGTCAGTCCCGCGGGTCCTGCACCTATGATAATTGCTCGTTTTCTATTCTTGATTTTTTCCATGAAACAAGAGGAATTTTCGCGCCAGGAAGTTCCATAAGAACCCCACGATGGCAGATACTATCTTTGAGGCCAGGTAATGCATCCCCAGCATTTCCGTGGCTCCCCAAAGTATCGCTTCATTCAGGCCGAGTCCAAGGAGCCCGATCAACCCAAAGAGGGCGAATTCGGCAATACGGCTGCGCAGCACATGATCGTTGAACACCCACCAGATGCTCAACATATAATTCACCGTCAAACCGGCAGCAAAAGAGATACCCGCTGACAGAAGATAATGCACCCCGCACCAGTCGGTAAGAGCCCACAGCAGCCCGAAATCGACCGCGAAAGCCGCTCCGCCGACGAAAAAATAGCGGAACAACTGGACAAACAGCATGTCGGTGGACGCTCTGAACAATTTGTCAATCATCGTATAGGGAATTTCTCCTCTGCCGCCTTTCGATTAAAGTACAAGAGGTAGGTCTGCGGAGTCCGGTATGCGGCCACACAGACGAACAACTCTTGATTTTTGACGATTGCAGGATAAAGGAACTGTGCCGTTGCTGCGTATCCCAATTGATCGAGCACCACATAATCAACTTTGGACTGGATGAGTCCGCGGATGAGTTTGGCATCATCCTCGGTATACAGGAAATTGCAGACATGGCACTGGGCGTAAACATAAAAAACAGACGGTTTGCGGCAGCATACGACCGTTTGTGCCGGAAGGCGGCGTCGTACGTCCCGTGCCGCATCGATGAAGCCGGACAACTGCGGGGGCATTGCCCTCCGAGACTCTTCGGCTACAGCTTTGAGTCTCGGGCCGGCCAGCAGGAATGCTGGAATCAGCAGCCATAACGGGCTGAAAGCCTTCTTTATTCCGAGCCATCGGCTCAGGCCGTTTTCGACCAGCGTATAAACCCCGACCACCAGTCCGATCTCTAACAGAGGCAATATGGTAGTGATATATCTATTGCCACTTGGGGCACTCCACAGGCAGATAATGCCGATTACGGCCGCCGAGTATGCCGTCAAAAACCAGAAATAACGTCTTATCCGCCAGAATCCGAAGAGAATAAGGACGATTATCAGCAGTCCGGCCAGCCATTCGCTTATCGTGGAGACAGTTCCGTAATCGATCTTCAAGTAAGGAGTTACGGTATTGGGAATGGCTTTGGTAATGAGCATCTGTAGGGTGTCGATCCCTCGCCGGATGAGCTCACCCGGCGATACCATGCCTTTTTCGGGTTGCCACAAATCCACGGCCAAAACCTGATTCAGATAGCGGCTTCCTCCCAATCCAACCAAACGGTTGCGAATGGCCCAAGGCAGGGTTGTCACGACAAAACCGGCGATAAAGCCCATTGCCTGCCGCCACTTGCGTTGGCAAAGCATCCAGACAACAACGCCCGCAATCAGCGTGATGCCCTGTGTGCGGATCATGTAGCCATAGCCAGCTACGATAATCAGCAGGTAGAAATAGGGATTCTTCCACCAAATACGTTTCTCCTCACTCCTGTCGAAAAGATAAAGCAGGTAAAGCGCAAGAGCGAAAAACAGCAGATAAGCGGTTTCGCTCATCATAATGGTCGCAAACTGCAACACCCGGTAGTTGAGCAACGCTATAAGCACAGACGTTAATGCCAACGGTTGGGGAATCACCTTTCGCAAGAATAGAAATAACAGGGCTGCAGCCCCGAAGAGCATGAGGCCGTTGAGGATCTTCTGCGCGACAATGCTATCTGTCATCATCCTTACAGGAGCCATAATCAGTGGATATCCCGGTGGAAAGTTGCTCGTCGGAGGATGACCGAGGGTTCCCAGTTCGGTATAACCTTCGCCCTGAGCCAGCGAGGTTGCGTAGATGTAGTACTGGCTGGTATCCCCATTCATGTCGAGCGAAGGCTTGAACGTATAGGCAAAAACCGTAGCACAGACGGCTGCGATCAGAGCAATACACACCCAGAAACCGGTCTTGGCCTTATTTGTATGTCCCACAGGTTGCTTTGTCATGCTAATTGAGCTTAATTATTAGGCGGAGAGATTAATTTCTCCGCCTATAAGATTAATTATGAAAGTACAACCGTAAGCAGCAAACTCACTCGCGTCGTATTTCGAATTTGCTGCCATGATTAATATTGAGCATCTCATACAAGGTGATTTTATCACCGCCAATAATAGTCAGTTTCGCATTGTTACTCACCGTGACGTTCTTGGTTTCCACCTCTCGTCCTTGAACAGTCAAATCAGACGAAACAAGTTGATCGAAGAACTGAACAATGTCACTTGTGTAATTAATAGCTGCATATGCATCCACTAAGCCGTAACCCACCTGTTCGTTCCATGTTCCATTAGGACGGCCGGTTTGGTTACTAAAAGTATATCCCGAAAGTTTTCTTGCCGATCCTTCAATCGCAGATACTACTTGCTGCCGTGTGTATGTGGGATGCTGCGAAATAACAAGGGCAGCAACACCTGCAACGTGTGGAGTAGCCATGGATGTACCGCTCATGGTCCCTGTGCTATTGTTGGGAAGAGTCGATAAGATGCTTGACCCAGGAGCTACGACGTCCAATTTTGTTCCATAGCCAGAAAAGGAGGATCTAGTGCCATTGGAAGTGATAGCTCCGACTGTGAGAATATCATCATGAAAATTTCCAGGATAATCCATTACAGGAGACTTATTTCCCGCAGCAAACGTCACAACGGAACCCAATCCATTCCGGCCTTTGGTCATTGCATTGACAATTGCTTCTTCAAGAATAGCGCTGTGAAGCTGCCCATATAAAGCACCCCCCTGATCGCCCCATGAATTAGTAATCACATCTGCACCATTCTGCCATGCCCAGTTGATTCCACCCGCTAACTCGGAAGAAATTGTACTCGAGACATACAAATCATGACTTACCCGTATGATCTTGGATTCAGGAGCAACGCCTACTACCTGTAGATTGTTATTCCATACAGCAGCAACCGTACCAGCAACATGCGTTCCATGTTTATTATTACTCTTATATACACTAGGCGAAGTGCCACTTTGTGCATCGTAGCTCAAAGAATAGAAGTTGGCTTTGAGATCGTTGTGGTTGGGATCTATTCCCTGATCTACAACAGCCACTTTCGCTCCAGCACCTCGCGTAATATCCCAAGCAGCCGTAGCATTGACATCAACTCCAGGATAGGAGTTATTCTTGAGTCCCCATTGCTGTCCGAACATCGGGTCGTTGGGTATGGCATTGACTTTAAAATTGAACATAAATGCCGGATCTACATCGTCGAAGTTCCCTGTTTCGTAAAAATAGTTACTGGCCTCGACACTACTCTCAAAGGAGGAGTTCTCAATGGATAGAATATACCATAAAGGCATATTAGGAACCTCTTTCACCACATCGACGTTCTTCTGCGCCGCCAAAGTTTGCAGGACATTATAGTCCTGCGCATCCTTAAGTTTGAGATAGAAAATTTCTGATGTGCCGATAGGCTCTCCATTTCCGCGGTTAAAAAAAGGAAGGACAAGTTTAACCTGTTTATTCAGCTTGAGTTCACTGACAATCTGCGAATAATCAGAAACCGCCGATTTTGCTGTCAGCTTGAGTTTGACAAGATTACTGTTTAGTATACTATCGTCCTGCACCAAATAATTCTGGAAAATAGAATTTGCTTGCAATGCTCTCATATTCTTATCTACGAGCACGTTTACATACTCATTATTGAGCGTCAAAGCAACTTTCTCGCCTTTATACCAATAATAAAGGGTCAGATCTGCGTTAGCGGAGCGTGTCATCAGAGATTTTTGATCCGGCTCTTCGTCAAATTTCTGGCACCCCACCATCACGAAAGACAGCAGGAGTAGCATGAATAAAATGGCAAATATTTTTTTCATCTTTTCACAATTTTATAGGAGTTGCTGGACTAAGGCATCGTAGGATTATCCCCTTCCGTCTCAACATACAAAATAACCTCGTCTCCAGGCTCCAATTTAGGGGAAATAAGTGCAACTTGCCAATTCGTAATTACAGTAGCGACATTGGATGAAAGCTTGATGTGCAGTACATAATCACGACTTTGAAGCTGTAAAAAGCCTTCAATAGTAGCGCGAACATTATATGGTTCAACTCCTCGCGCTAATAGTAGAGAATGCTTCGAAAAATTGATGGGAAGGGATTGGGAATTCTCACGCGTCGCGATAATATAATTCTTCAGTTCATCAAAACTATTGATAATAAACACTTCGTTATCATGAGGATACGCAACCTCTTTCCACGCATATCCAGAGTCTGACAATGAAAAGATATCATAACAAACCTTTCTTGGTAGCGTATCGAGTTTTTGTGCACACCCAAAGAGCGCGAATATCATGAAGACGGATACTGATGTATAGTATAGAATTCTCATTATAAAATAAAAGAGATGTTACCCCCCCCCATCAAGTCCCGACGGGAATAATTACAGTTTAATTTTTTTGTGACAGTTTTGCTTCCAGAGCAGCAATTCGGGCGTTGAGTTCCTGAATTGCACCGGTAAGGATCGGGATTAGCGCCGAATAGTTCACCAGACGGTCCCCTTCCGCAGTCATTGCAACAGCCCCTGGGACAACCTGCTCCAACTCTTGGGCGATAAATCCATTTTCTACTACACCGGCTTTTACGGGTCTTATGTTAAAACGCTCGTATTCGCTTTCATCTTTCCAATGGAAGGTCACTGGTTTAAGTTTCATTACGATGTTGGTTGCGACTGAAGATGCTGCTCTCGAATTCAAAAGTGAGAAGGCAGGAATAAGTGGCTGAATGTTGGTTTTCAAACTTTCATCCGAGCTTTGATACAAGGTGCGGCAATACAGGTCAATATACATACTCCTGTCACTGTCCAGGAATACCAGTTTGTTTGTGGTGGTCGACATTCGGGGATCTGCCGCGTGGATATGCATCTTGATACCATTGGTGTTCGACGAACCCCAGAAGTGCGCCCAGCCAGCCCATGAGGTTGTGTAATTAGGGTACCTGTCTCTGTTGAAAGTAAGATACCCGTCCTGATAGATAAACTGTGCGCGTGCATTGATTGCAAATGCGAAAACGAAACAGAAGATAAACGCTACCTTTTTCATAATAGAAAAATTTAAGGTTAATAGTATTATGGGATCTTTGTGGTTCTACAGATTGGCTTTGATAATGGTGTTTATATTGTGTAATACCATTTCCAGCACAAACAATAAACTTTCATTTTGCCAGCCTGTCTTCCACATTGCAAATATAGTGCTTTTTTTAAGATATAATACATATATCTAAAAATTATTTTGTTTTTAGGCGACAAGTTTGTTAAGCATGACTTGAATGAACGTAATCTGAACAGTATAGGCAAGTGTTTCGCAATCAATGGTTGGCTCTCTGGAATTTCCCGCCTATGAGACGAATATCTCTTAGTTTGCATCATTAAATACATGATAATCTGATATTTTATGCTTTTATCGCATCTCTAAAAAGATTTAGAAATTCCTTCTAAGCATCTCAATGATGCAAATCTGACCAAAAAGATAAATAACTGACTGCTCATTATATGAATATTTTATACCTGCAAATAAAAAATACCCATTATCAATGAAGCAAATGAAAAATTAATACGTATTTAATATATGCAGTACTAATTAGAATAAGCGCTATGAAAAGGTTCTTTTTTAGATTTGCTCTTATGGCAATTGCAATTTTGTTTGCGGTATCATTCAAAAAGATGTTGAAACATCAATTATAGAACCTGACTTTGAATTGGAAAATGCTGGAGAAATTCACAATAGTTATTTAGACGATATCCTAAGCTACTTAAATACTCATGAAATCTTCACCCGCGCAGATAACCTTACCCATGAAACTTTTGCGCGAAATGTAAACAGAAACGCATGATGAGAGAATCCTAACAGTATCGTAACATATTGATATAAAGGTTGAGACATTCTTTACGCCGTTCAGTAAACTTAGGAAATTTATATGCATGGTGTAAATTTTGTCTGGAACCTGGGTATGCTCTTACCTCTCGGTATGAGCACCCCGGGCGTAAGGCAGCTACCATGCAAGGCATCCTAAGGCCTACTGAACGGAGTTGCACCAGCGTCCGGGTTTTTTATTCCTTTTTGTCGGACTCCATCAAGCAACAGGCATCAAGTCCTTGATCCTTCGATTAGGCTTTCTCCGGGCAACAACTACCAACCCTTACTATAATGGTCCGAGAGAAATTTACCACCCCGAAGGTCGATCCAAACCGGACGGTAGCATTTACCGGTTACAGGCCTCAGAAGATCCTGGAAAGTCTGGCTCGTCTAAAGAGAAAGTACCCACTCTCTACGGTCCACCATGTCGTAAATGAACGCCTAAAGACGCTCATTCACACGCTCTATCGCGAGGGCTATGATACATATATGACCGGGATGGCCGATGGGTTTGATGTCTGGGCAGCAATGGCCGTATTAGAACTAAAGTCCGAACTACACCACCTGCAGCTAATAGCAGTCCCAGCCTACATAAAGAACGTATCAAACGACACAGGATACAATCGCATGTATGCACAGATTATGGCTGCGGCATCCCAAATTTGCCCGGCAGCACAGAGATACTCTCAAGGGTGCTTTGATTTGAGAAATGAGATTCTGATTTCCAACTGCACGACGGTCGTCTGTTACTATGACGGCCTGCCAGGCGGGACGGCCAATACACTTTCGAAAGCCCGCAGAAGAGACCTTCGCATCATCAACGTCTGCTTAAACACCATGGGGCTGACCTTCAATAACAAGGCCAACCCCATGGAGTACCTGAGCCGGGGATAAACCGGCAAATGCTATCGCTTATTGTCATCTACAGCCTTCACAAATTCCGGCGAGGGTTTGAAGGCCGGAACCGTATGTGCTGGAACAACAATCGTCGTATTTTTCGAAATGTTTCGCGCTACCTTTTCGGCCCTTTGTTTGAGCAGAAAAGTGCCAAATCCTCGCAGATAAATGTTCTCTCCATGGATCATGGATAAACGAATCTGCTCCATGAAATTCTCTACAATAGTAGAAACGACCTCACGTTCTACGCCGGTCCGCTCTGCTATCTGCTTTACAATATCAGCCTTAGTCATGATTTTCTATCGTTTGTGATTCTTCGTTTTGGGGGATAAAATCCGAAAACAGTTGTTTCAATTCATTCTCGTTCAAACGGTGGCTCGTGATGACGATCTTTCCTTCATCGACTTTGACCGTCAATCGTCCTCCGGTAACTGCATGCTTGTCATCTCCGACATAGAATGCCGAAGGATCTGAAAGAACAGCATGCTGCAGGACCTTTTCTGGGTGCGGGTTTTCAATTACAATTGTTGCCATAACGAGACGTAAAAATAGTGAAAAAAATGAATCCTCCAACCATCCAGCAACGCCAACCACTGCCACACCGACGCCAACGACTGCCACAGCCCGAAACCACGAGACAAAAGGCCTCTCCATCCAGTAAATTCGCTCCCTAACCAAAACTCGAAAACTATGCAACAGGAAGACGATTTACGGGCCCTGGCCAAAGTCATGGATTTCATGCGGGCCATCAGCATTCTATTCGTACTGATCCACATCTACTGGTTTTGCTACGCATTGATTCAATCATGGGGAATCGACATTGGTGTTGTTGACCGGATCCTGCTGAACTTCAATCGGACATCAGGTTTATTTAACTCTTTGCTCTACACCAAGATTTTCGCCGTGCTGTTCCTGGCACTATCGTGCATCGGAACCAAAGGCATTAAAGACAGTTTCGTAACGTGGAAGAAAATCGGCATCCTGCTCGGATGCGGGTTCATTTTCTTCTTTCTGAACTGGTGGCTGCTCAATTTCAAGTCACCGGCTGCTGGAATCCTGTATATCCTGACCTTATCGTTGGGATATATATCATTGCTTATGAGCGGCGTATGGATCTCGCGCCTGATGAAAAACCATCTCATGGATGATGTCTTCAACAATGAAAACGAATCCTTCATGCAGGAGACCCGTCTGTTGAGCAACGATTACTCGGTAAATCTGCCTACACGGTTCTATTACAAGAAGAAATGGAATCCGGGATGGATCAATGTCGTAAACCCGTTTCGGGCAACGATCGTCCTGGGAACTCCCGGTTCGGGAAAATCCTATGCCGTGGTCAATCAATTCATCAAACAGCAGATCGAAAAGGGATACTCGATGTACATCTACGATTTCAAGTTTCCGGACCTTTCGGAAATCGCCTACAACCACCTGCTGAACCATCAAAAGGGCTACAAAGTCCTGCCGACCTTCTACGTCATCAATTTCGACGATCCCCGACGATCGCATCGCTGTAATCCCATCGCTCCGAAGTTCATGACCGACATCTCCGATGCCTATGAGTCGGCCTACACGATCATGCTGAATCTGAACAAGACGTGGGTACAGAAACAAGGCGACTTCTTCGTCGAATCACCGATCATACTCTTCGCTGCCATAATCTGGTTCCTGCGAACCTACGACAAGGGACAGTATTGCACGTTCCCTCATGCCATCGAGTTTCTGAACAAACGCTATGAAGACATTTTCCCGATTCTTACGAGTTATCAGGATCTGGAGAATTACCTCTCGCCATTCATGGACGCATGGCTCGGAGGAGCCCAGGATCAGCTCCAGGGACAGATTGCCTCGGCCAAGATTCCTCTCTCACGCATGATCTCCCCGCAACTCTACTGGGTCATGTCGGGCGATGAGTTCTCGCTCGACATCAACAATCCCGAGGAGCCGAAGATTCTCGTCGTCGGCAACAACCCCGACCGACAGAATATCTACGGCGCGGCTCTCGGGTTGTACAACTCGCGCATCGTCAAACTCATCAACAAGAAGGGACAGCTCAAATCGAGTGTCATCATCGACGAGTTGCCGACCATCTACTTCAAAGGGTTGGACAACCTGATCGCCACAGCCCGCTCGAACAAGGTCGCCGTACTGCTGGGTTTTCAGGATTTCTCGCAGCTCAAACGCGACTACGGAGACAAGGAGGCTGCCGTCGTCATGAATACCGTGGGCAACATCTTCTCGGGGCAGGTTGTCGGCGAGACGGCAAAGACCCTCTCGGAACGTTTCGGAAAGGTGCTTCAGAAACGCGAAAGCATGACGATCAACCGGAACGAAAAATCGACCTCGATCTCGACCCAGTTAGAAAGCCTCATCCCGCAATCGAAAATCTCAACGCTCACACAGGGTATGTTTGTCGGGGCCGTTGCGGACAATTTCGACGAACGGATCGAGCAAAAGATCTTTCACTGCGAGATTGTCGTGGACAGCGCCAAGGTAAAGGCTGAGACGGCACGTTATGAGAAGATCCCCATCATCACCAACTTCATGGATGAGGAAGGCAAGGATCACATGGAAGAGATGATAAAGGAGAATTACGAACGGATCAAGTCCGAAGTAGCGGAGATCGTCAACAAGGAGGTGGAACGGCTGCGAAAAGACTCGAAACTTTGCAAGCTGCTTCCCAAACAAGATAATCCGGAATAGGGAATCAAAAAAGCGTCTGGTTTATTCCAGACGCTTTTTTATTCAGCCAAAAGAGCCGTATTGGCCATATCTCGAATTATAATACCTTCACGAACCACTTCGTATGCAAAGACCCAGTCTTTTTCAAATACAGCGCATCTATATCCCAAAACGCACCACTTTTTGAAACGACATCTGGGAAAATCAACATCGCCTGCAAGAGACAATACAAATTTACGCATTCTGTCGCTGCGCTTTCGAGCAGCATCCTTCGACAATTTCAAATCGTCTCTGAGATAGGCTTCCAAATCGTCTATCTTGTCCCGGACAGACTTCGATATGATGATATTACGCACGGGACTCCGACCATTTATCAATCCGAGAATCGAGCTCGTGGAAAAATTCGTCGACACTTACGGCACCTTCGGCAAGGGCCCTATCCCATGCACTTGGCTCACTCTTGGGTGTAATCTTTACTCCGGCATGAGCTTGAAGTTGCTCCAAAATCCGATGAATTTCAGGAGTAACCTTTTCAATATCTACACTGAAACTGGTCATGGCCATAATACTTAAATGTCCTTTTTGCAAATATAACGATTTTTTGATTGCCAACAATATATGCGCAATCGAAATATGTCTCATCTCGGATTCTCGCACCCCTTACCGACGCCAACCACTGCCACACCGACGCCAACCACTGCCATTGTTCGCCAGAGCGGGACCGATCGGCCGTCTATCACCTAATTTCGTCCTCGACACCGATGTTGGTGAACTTAAAACAAATGTATTATGGACGAAAAAATCAAGAATGACGAGAAAAATGTAATGCTCGTCCGAGACGCCGGCAAAAACGGAAAAATCGAGGCGGTCTCACAGATCGATGAGAACGGCAACATCCAAACCGTCGCTGCCGCATCATCAAACCTGGCGAATCTGTTTAACGTCTACACGAACGATTCGGCAATCGAGGCATTTCTGAAGAAATTCATCGAAGAGATGCAGGCTCCGGTCAAGACGGGAATCTCCGACATCTTCATCATGCCGGTCGCCGTACTGGAGAAGCTCTTCAAGGTCGATCTGGATCCCCGACTGATGGAACATTACCGGGTCGACCCTGCGGCGGAACTCTCCCGCATCGAACAGCTCCGCGACGAAGGTCAACGGTTCCAGCCTATGGACATTTCGAAAATCGACCGGGCCGACATGGAGCGCAAGGGAATTCGCATGGAGGATCTGGAGCCGCATCTCAGAGCCATGTCCTACGGACACAAATCGCACGGTCTGATCGAGATGTATCCCGAGATGGAGTCGGGAGGAATGCGCGTAACGACCAAAGGGCGTGTCTCTCTGGAGGAACAGCCCGATGGCTCGCTGAAGGTCATTCCGCACTACTATCGGGAAAAATGCGACCTGGACGCTCCGTTCCACGGAGTCCTGCTCGACGAGGAGACCAAACGCAACATCACCGAGACACGCCATGCCGGAAAGGTCCTTGAACTGGAGTTGGAAGAGGGCAAACTGACGCCCTGCTTCGTCTCCCGCGACAAGTGGACCAACGAGTTGGTCGCCATGCCCGTCTCGGAGATCGAACGCTTCAGCCGCCTGAAGAACGTCGACCTGTCCGAAGGCAAGCAGATAGACCTTTTCTCGGGTCGCAAGGTCCTGCTCGAGGGCTATACGACACGCTCGGGATACAAGCGTGATGCCTACATTCAGATCGATGCCTCGGAGCGCAACATCGAATTCGACCACAGCGGCCTCGACCGCAAACGCTACCAGGAACAGAACCGCGGAATCTACCAACAGAAGCGAGTCGAAGAGGGAAATGCACTGCCGACCGAGCAGCGAAGCATGTTCATTCCCCAGCGGCTCTTCGGTGTCGAAGTGCCCAAAGAGGCTTACATCCAATGGCAGGAGGCGCTGAACTTTCCCGAAAAACAGAAGGACGTCAAAGCCGTCTACATGCGGGGGCTGCAGTTCCCGGGCAGTGCCGAACGGGTTGACCGCTGGGTGAAACCCAACTTCGAGGAGCAACGAATCCGCACCTATCGCTGGAACCCGGACTACGCCCGTCGACAGTCCAACACGACCCAGCAGCAGGCGCCTCAGCAGCCGGCACAAGCTCAGCCCGACAAACCGCGTGAGAGCCAGGCACAACCCCGGCAGGAGGTTCGTCAAAGGCAGGCTCCGCAGCCGCGGAAAGGTCGTTCAAAAGGTGTAGGAGGATTGTAGTATGCTGCTGTTCCTGTTAATCCTGCTTGCGATCGTATGCACGCTGTCGCTGCTCATCGTCATCGTCCTGTTTCGACTTTGGAGAAACCCCGTCCCGGAAGATATGCCCCGGGACGGAGACGAGGACGAGGAGTCCTACTATGACGAAAACGGCGACCATATCTACTATGACCGCAAGTTGATCGCCTGCAAGAAGCGCCACGAAGCACAGGGCGCAAAAGACAAAAAATAAACCACTGAAAAATCCAAAGCCAAACACATGAAAGTCATCATAGCTGAAAAGCCCTCCGTAGCAAGGCAGATCGCCTCGATCGTGGGGGCTACCATCCGCAAAGAGGGATACCTCGAAGGAAACGGATATACCGTCACCTGGGCCTTCGGCCATCTTGTAGGGCTCGCCATGCCTGAATCCTACGGTTTCAAGGGCTTCCACAAGGAGAACCTCCCGATTCTTCCCGAGGTATTCCGGCTGGAACCCCGAAGCACGAAGTCGGGAAAAGAGTATAAACCCGACCCCAAGGTGATGAAGCAGTTAAAGGTCATCAAAGAGCTCTTCGAACAGGCCGAGCGCATCATCGTCGCAACGGATGCCGGGCGTGAGGGAGAGTTGATCTTCCGCTATATCTATCAATACCTCAACTGCAACAAGCCCTTCGACCGTTTGTGGATCAACAGTCTGACCGATCAGGCTATCCGCGAAGGATTGCACAACATCCGCCCCGGGGAGGAGTACGACAACCTCTATTTGTCGGCCCGTGCCCGCAGCGAGGCCGACTGGATCGTCGGAATCAATGCTTCACAGGCTCTGGCCATCGCCGCAGGACGCGGCGTATGGTCGCTGGGGCGTGTCCAGACTCCGACGCTGGCCCTTGTGTGCCAACGGTACCTGGAGAACCGCGATTTCACCGCTCAGACCTTCTATCGGCTCAAACTCCACACGGCGAAGGACGCTACGGCATTCAGTGCACTGTCCATCGACAAATACGCTTCGCAGGATGAAGCCACAAAACACCGGCAGGCTGTTCTTGAATCGACAGAGGTTCGGGTCGTAAAGGTCGAAAGCCGGGAGACAACGGAGAACGTACCTTTGCTGTACGACCTTACTTCTCTACAGAGAGATGCCAACCGACGCCACGGCTTCCCGGCCGAAAAGACACTGAACATTGCCCAGGATCTCTACGAAGCAAAGCTGATTACCTATCCGCGAACCGGGAGTCGGTACATTCCGGAAGATCTCTTTGCTCAGGTCCCCGCGCTGCTGAACTCGCTGCAGCTCCATCCCGAGTTCGGACGCTACGCCCTGGAACTCGCCGAGAATCCGCTGAACCGGCATTCGGTGAACAACGCCAAAGTAACCGACCACCATGCGCTGCTTATCACCGGGAATGTTCCGTCGAAACTCTCGGCCGAGCAGTCAAAAATCTATGACATGATTGCCGGACGAATGCTCGAAGCCTTCTCCGAGGTGTGCGTCAAGGACCTCACGACCGTAAGAATCGAATGCGCCGGGCATCTCTTCGAGGTCCGCGCGACAACAATCCTGCAGGCCGGGTGGCGGAGGATCTGGCACGAGAAGGAGGAGACATCCGACGAGGAGGCCGCAGCTCTGCCGACCTTGCACGAAAACGACATACTGCTCATGCGGGGTTGCGACCTGCTGGAAAAGGAGACACGACCGCGTCCCCTGCATACGGAAAGCTCATTGCTGGCGGCCATGGAGACCGCCGGAAAGGAACTCGACAACGAAGCCGAACGCGAAGCCATGAAGGACTCCGGACTCGGAACCCCGGCAACGAGAGCGGCCATCATCGAGACCCTCATCTCCCGCGAATACATCCGTCGGGAGAAACGATCGCTGGTACCCACCGAGAAAGGTCTCTCCGTGTACAACATCGTCGCCGACAAACGAATCGCCGACGTAGCCCTGACCGGAGGCTGGGAACTCGCCCTGGCAAAGATCGCTACGGGCGAGATGAATGCCTTCACTTTCAAACACGGGATCGAGGTCTTCGCGACACAGATCACCAGCGAACTGCTCAAAGTACAGATCCAGGGATCGGCGCCGGCTTCCTGTCCGAAATGCGGAGCTCCGATGGCATTCTACCCGAAGATTGCCAAGTGTCTCAATTCCGAATGTCAATTGGTGATTTTCCGAACGATGGCCGGGAAGGAACTTTCGGACGAGCAACTCAAGACGTTGATCGAGAAAGGCCGTACCGGTGTCATCAAGGGTTTCCGTAAAAAAGACGGTGACACCTTCGATGCCTCCGTAGCCCTGAATGCCGATTTCAAAACGGAGTTTACGTTCGAAGAGCGCAAGCAAGCCCGGAAACCCGGTTTTAAACCTCGGAAATAATTCGTATATTTGCCACTGAATAGACTTGTCATAAACACGTTGTGTTCGGCAAGGATTTATTCAGTGGTTGGCGCTTCGAGGGGACTCGGAGCGCCTTTTTAACCTCATCTCCCAACCACTGAATCATCCAGAACATGTCGAACGGTCATAACAACAATCCCGTCAAAGGCTTATCCTATTACGGTCTTTCGCTCCTGTCCTTTCTGCTGGAGAGTCACCCCGACCTTGCCGGCAATGCCGAACTGATCCGCACCCGGGCAGATCGTGCCGCCGAGACATACAGCCAGGCAATCCACAACGGGGAATCCCGCTCTGAAGCCGAAGCACAAGCCACACAGATCCTTTTTCAAGGGCTCCACTTCTCCTTATACAACACCATCGTCAACATCCTTTGGGACGAGTTTGAGGAGCTCGTGCCCGAAGACCAGGCACGCGACATCGCACGAAAAATTCTTCCACGGGTCGCATATCTCAAACGGGAATATGACTTAAACGATGATTTCGACTCGTCGCCCGCGTATGAGCGCTTCTACACCGAATTGGTTGGGACGATACAAAATCTGCTCGACTATGGCGTACAATAAAACTGAACATCTGCGACGCAATATCGACGCAATACGTACGGCGTTCCTTCTCGAAAAAGAGGGCCGCACGGCTACTGAGGCCGAACAGGAGATTCTTCGTTCATACAGCGGATTCGGTGCCATCAAGGAGGTGCTGGAAGAGTTGCCTCTGAAGCGCAACACCCATCTGACGCCTCTGATTGAAGAGCTGCACGCCGTACTGAAAGAGAACTCGGCAAACGACGCTGCCTACAAGCGTTATTTCGACAGCCTCAAGGCGTCGGTACTCACCGCCTTCTACACACCTCCGCAAGTTACGGAGGCAATCGTCCGTATCCTCCACGACCAGGGGATCCAACCGCAAAAACTCCTCGAACCCAGTGCCGGTGTCGGGGCTTTTGTCGATGAGATTCATCGTCAGAATCCTCATGTGGAGGCAACATGCTTTGAGAAAGATGCCCTGACAGGACTCATTCTCAAACACCTGCACCCTGAAGATCACGTTCTGGTTCAAGGTTTCGAAACCATGGATCCGGCCTATGACGGCTATTTCGATCTGGCGATAAGCAACATCCCCTTCGGAGACGTTGCTGTCTTCGACCCTGCCTTCTCGACATCCCGGGATCCCGTGCGCCGACAGGGAGCACATGCCCTGCACAACTATTTCTTCATGAAATCCGTCGAGGCTGTCCGCGAAGGTGGTGTCATTGCCTTCATCACCTCACAGGGTGTTGCCGATTCGGAGCGGAACCGTCCGGTACGCGAATGGCTCATGCAACGCTGCGATATCATCTCTGCCGTGCGTCTTCCGAACAACCTCTTCTTTGAATATGCCGGGACAGAGGTCGGAAGCGATCTGCTCGTACTGCAGAAAAAAACCGCTCAGCAAGCACTATCAGTCCGACAGAAACACTTTATCGAGACGCGCAAACTCTCGAACGGAATCTCCGTGAACAATATCTTCCGTTCGTTGGATCGCGTCGTGCAGACTTCGGCGCTCGTAGCTACGAATCCCTACGGACAGCCGGCCATGGTTTTCACGCACGCCGGAAGTGTTCAGGGCATTGCCTACGATCTGGAGCGGATGCTTGCGGACGACTGTCGCGAGCACCTCGATCTGTCTCTGTATCGGAAACATCAGCTGGCCGAGGAACCGGTTATCCAACATCAGCCTGAAAGTCAGGCTCAAGTTCAACATGAAATGCCGACCGAAAGTCTTTCAGAGCCAAAGGTTGAGCCTGTCCAAACCCAAGAAACATCCCTGTTCCCGGAGACTGCCGGACAATCCGTCCGGCCCGAAGAGACACCCCGCCAACGTCGAACGGGTAGAAGCAATGGTCCCCGACGCGCCGGAGAGGTACTCTCCGAGGTCCTTGCCGAGGTGCGTCAGCGCATGGAGGCCTACCAGGCGCAGCAAATGCCCGAACCCGCACCCTTCAACGAGGAGCCGGGCCCCTTCTGGCAGGCAACGGACGAAGACTGGGAGGATCTGAACCGGTGGATCGACGAGCGAGAGTCTGTCACGAAAGCCGCAGCGGAAGGTTATCACCTCGATCCTGAAACCGGAGAGATGATACCCGTCGAAGAAACCGTGGCAGAGGTCGTGGATGAACATCCCCAGTCCGTCGCGTTACCGGCCGAAGAGTTACCACCCATCGACCTGCAGCAACAGGACTGGCAACCCTCCGAGCAGGACTGGGCGGAATTCGGAGCGTGGAGCCACGAGCAGCAGCAACAGATCGAAGAGCAACAGCCGCAACAGCCGGGAGAATCGCTCTCCCAAGAACCGGCGGCGATTGAAAATGCGGCGACTCCGGAGCCGGAAGCTCCGAATATCACCGAACCGGGAATCACAGCCTCGCCAGCCGGAAATAAGTCCACACAGACAGGCTTTACAGGCTCTCTGTTCGACAATATCGCCGATGAAGACCAACGGCGCGGTTCATCTGAAGAGGGCGTCAAAACGCCGGAAACAGCGGTCGAACCCCTGCTGACTCTTTACGACCTGATGGGATTCACGGCCGAGGAGCGGAGTCAGGTGAACCGTCCGCACCGCAGGAGACCAAAGCCAAAAGTCGCTAAACCGGCAGCCGAAGAAGAGCGCTTTGTCGAATGGCGCGAAGAGTTGATGATCTCACGCCATGAACGCCTTGAAGCAGAGAAGAGGCAACAGGAAACCAACGCCTCCCCGGCTACGCCCCCGAACGGGGCCGGGCAGGCAACTGCACAAACGACACCGGAACCTTCGCAGACAAGGCCCACACCGGAAAGCAGAACCGGCTCCAAGCCCTCGGAACCGCGCAAAACGGCTTCCGAGCCAGCCCGGAGCAAAGTAACAAATGCTCCGCACCGTTTTCTTGCGCCCGTCCTTGAACATTACCGCGAAGGAACGCTCGTGGCTGACGAAGAGGGGCGCATTGGCAATATCCGCGGGCTTAAAGGTCCCCGAACAATGTTTCATCCGCTGGAGCTGCCCGAAGAGCAGCGGATGCAGGCATCCATGTACATCGAGTTGCGGGACACGTATCACCACCTCTACAACAACGAGGCAGACCGCCACGAAGCAAATCCTGCCCTGCGTGAAATGCTCGGCAGGCTCTACGACAACTTTACGGAACGTTACGGAGAGCTGAATGCTCCCCGCAATGTCGATTTGATCAAGATGGATCCCGGGGGTGATGAAATTCTCGGGCTGGAGCGATATGTGGACGGGAAACTGCTCAAGGCCGATATTTTCGACCATCCGGTATCTTTCCAAACCGAAAAGATGGAAAAGACCGACGATGTTCACGTCGCATTGGTGGCCAGTCTGAACCGCTTCGCAGACGTGAACCTCGAATATATCGCTCAACTCACCGGAGCCAGTGAAGACAACGTTCTTGAACAACTCCGGGGCCGGATCTTCTTCGATCCCGATACGAATGGATACAAGATCGCCGAGCGGGTGATTTCGGGCAACGTCATCGAAAAGGCGGATCGCGTACAGCGCTATCTCGACGCCCATCCCGACCACAAGGCGGCCCAGGAGACTCTGGCCGCCCTGCGGGAAGCGACGCCCAAGCCCATCGCTTTCGACGACCTGGACTTCAACTTCGGAGAACGATGGATTCCCGTCGGTATCTTCGAAAGCTATGCCTCATGGCTCTTCGAGACCGACGTAAAGATCTCCTATCTGCCCGATCTGGACGAGTACAACCTCTCGGCACGGGATCCTTACAACATTAAGATCCAGCATGAGTTCGCCGTAAACGGAGAGTTGCGCCGATATACGGGTCTGCACCTGCTTAAACATGCCCTGCACAACACCATTCCGGACATTACCAAAAAGGTTGAAAAACTCGTGGATGGACACGCCGTCGAAGTCAAGGTCCGCGACGGCGAAAAGATTCAGCTGGCAAACAGCAAGATCGATGAAATCCGGAGCGGATTCACGGACTGGCTCCGCGATCAGTCCATGGAGTTCAAGGACCGACTGGCTGATACCTACAACCGCAAGTTCAACTGCTTCGTAAGGCCTCACTACGACGGTTCGCACATGGATTTTCCCGGTCTGGATCGCAAGGCACTGGGCATCGAGGATCTCTATCCCAGTCAGAAGGATGCTATCTGGATGGACATTCTTTTGGGAGGTGGTATCATCGACCACGAGGTCGGAGGCGGCAAGACGCTTATCATGTGCTGCGGTGCTTTTGAGAAGAAACGTCTCGGCCTGGCACACAAGCCGATGATTATCGGTCTGAAGGCCAATATTCACGAGATTGCAAGAACCTTCTGCACAGCCTATCCGATGGCACGGGTTCTCTACCCGGGCAAGGAAGACTTTACGCCCAAAAAGCGGGAACAGATCTTCCGCCAGATCAAGAACAATGACTGGGACGCCATCATTCTGACACACGAACAGTTCGGAATGATACCCCAGTCTCCCGAGATTCAGCAGGAGATCCTCCAGGCCGAACTCGACAGCGTTGAACAGAATCTCATGGTTCTCAGGCAGCAGGGAAAGAATGTATCCCGACGCATGATGACCGGGTGTCTGAAGCGACAGGCCAACCTGCAGGCAAAGCTCCAGAAGGTGCAACATGCTCTCGAAAACCGCAGGGACGACTCGGTGGATTTCCGCCGAATGGGAATCGACCACCTCTACGTGGACGAGAGCCACAAGTTCAAGAATCTCACGTTCACAACGCGACACGACCGTGTGGCAGGACTCGGGAACCCCGACGGCAGTCAGCGGGCGCTCAACATGCTTTACGCACTGAGAACGATTCAACAGCGCACGGGACGTGATCTGGGAGCCACGTTCCTCTCCGGAACGACCATCTCAAACTCGCTGACGGAGCTCTATCTGCTGTTCAAATACCTGCGTCCCCAGGAACTCGAGCGGCAGAACATCCGCACGTTCGATGCCTGGGCCGCCGTGTTCGCCAAGAAAAGCGTCGACTACGAGTTCTCCGTGACCAACGAGATCGTGCAGAAGGAGCGTTTCCGATACTTCATCAAGGTGCCCGAGCTGGCGGCCTTCTACTCCGAGATCACGGACTATCGCACGGCCGAAGACATCGGTATCGACCGTCCGCGCAAGAACGAGATTCTGCACAACATTCCTCCGACGCCCGACCAGCAGGACTTTATCGAGCGGTTGATGCAATTCGCCAAGACCGGCGATGCCGAGCTGCTCGGCAGACCCCCGCTCTCCGAATCCGAAGAGAAGGCAAAGATGCTCATCGCAACGGACTATGCCCGCAAGATGGCGCTCGACATGCGTATGATCGACCCCGTGCGATACGGAGATCACATCGACAACAAGGCGAGTCATTGCGCGGCACAGATTGCTGCCTACTATCGTCGCTACAACGAATTCAAGGGAACCCAGTTCGTATTCTCGGATCTGGGAACCTACAAGTCCGCCTCGGAGTGGAATGTCTACTCCGAAATCAAGCGCAAGCTGGTCGATGAATATGGCATCCCGCCTTCAGAGGTCCGGTTCATTCAGGAAGCAGGTTCCGAGAAGGCCCGCAAAGAGCTCATCGACGGAATGAACGCAGGACGTATCCGCGTGCTGTTCGGTTCGACCGAAATGCTCGGAACGGGTGTCAATGCCCAGCGGCGATGCGTAGCCATTCATCATCTGGATAGTCCCTGGCGTCCCAGCGACCTCGAACAGCGCGAAGGTCGCGGTATACGTAAAGGAAACGAAGTGGCAAAGCTCCATGCCGACAACAAGGTCGACGTGATCATCTATGCCGTTGAAAAGTCGCTCGACGCCTACAAGTTCGGACTTCTGCACAACAAGCAGCTCTTTATCCGACAACTCAAGAGCAACAAACTCGGTATGCGTACCATCGACGAAGGCAGCATGGATGAAGGCAGCGGCATGAATTTCTCGGAATACGTCGCCGTCCTGTCTGGCAATACCGACCTGCTGGAAAAGGCTCGGCTGGAGAAGAAAATCGCAGCGCTGGAGAGCGAGCGGCAGAGCTTCGCACGCAACAAGTCGTCGAGCCGGTACCGGCTTGAGGGGCTACGTACGGAGATGGGACGCTACAAGGATCTGTCCGAACGGATCGAAAAGGACCTTGCAGCCTTCAAAAGCCGCGTTGAATTTAATGAAGACGGCTCGTACAAGAACCGGATCTCGCTCGACAGCGTGCAGACGAGTGATCCTCAACTCATCGGCAAGACCCTGAACCAGATTGTCAAATCAGCCGTTACAGGGAAAGAACCGCAGAAGATCGGTTCCATATACGGTTTTGATATTGTCGTCAAGAGTGAACGCACCATGAAGGAGGATTTCGAGATGCTACACAACCGTATCTACGTCCGGGGCGAAGGTGGATACCTCTACCAATACAACTACGGCAATCTGGCAGGCGACCCCCGCACAGCGGCCATGAATCCGATCAATGCGCTGGGTACGATCGAAAGTGTTCTGGAGAAGATGAAAAAGGATTATGCCGAGTGCTTGAAGGACATTCCTCAACTTGAATCCATCATTAACAGCACCTGGCGCAAGGAGGCTGATCTGGCAGCTCTGAAAGCGGAAATGGAGAGTCTGGACCGACGGATACAGCTTTCACTGAAACCGATCTCGGAAGAGGCTGAAACGGCTCCTAAAGATGAAAAGACGGAACTCGAACAGCAGGACACGGCGATGAAAGAGCATGCCGCGATAAACATCCCAAGTCGGTTACAGCAGATTGCTGCCGCATCAGATGGTCGCATCGTCATTTCATCCATTCCAAAGCCGGGGAACAAATCTCCCGGGAAGAAGTTGAAATGGTAAAATGATAAGAGAGCCGCAAGATTTACTTGTGGCTCTCTTTTTTGATTAGCGGAACCTTTCTTAAATGCCAGAGTTTGTCGAAGTTCTCGTCTATAAATCGAATCACATCGGATTCTCGGTAAAAAACCTTCTGATTGAGAATCTGATAGGGCAAACCTATTTGTGTCCGATAACGTTGCAGCGTCCGTTTACTGATATGAAGCATCCGGCACAAGTCAAAGTTGTCATACAACCGTTCGCCCTCCTCCGTTGTGGGATATTCAGGAGCCTTCGGAGGCTTCTGATTCCGTTCGATGCGTTCCAGAACATCCATGATTCGTTGCATCCAAATATCGAAGTATTCTTTCTCCAGAAGCATGGCTGTCACTTTTTTAGGGTACGACGAATCCTTTCATAATGGGCCCGAAGTTCCGAGAACTGTTCATCTCGCCGCTTGATCGTCCGCGATTCGAGCGCACGCTTGATTGCTCCAAGCGTGTAATAGACTTTTCCTCCAAGTACGGAATATGGGATCTCGCCCTTACTACGTAATCGCTGCAGAGTACGCTCGCTAATCTGTAGGTACTGACAGACACTGTATCCGTCCACCCACATCGTCTCCAGATCATCGGATGTGCTTCTCACTCCGATAATATATTCTTCGATTCTTTTCAACCGCTCGACAACCTCCTTGTAGGCTTCGGAATCCATCGTTATCGTACCCATGACTATGTCGTTTTACGATGACAAAGTAAAGGGCTATGGAGACCAATTATAGCGTATACGGTATGCAATTATTTTGAAAATGGCGGCGTAAAACAGCATCCATGACACACTGATTATCAGCAAACTGCACAAGCAAGAAAAAAGGAACTGATAAGGATAACAATCAATTCCTTCGCACAAAACTCTTCGGATGAATACGACCGAGTACGGTATTTTTTCCAGATTCCTATTGATTAACAAATAGATACCAGTTCATCTGAAAACGAAAAAGTCGGTATAAGGGGGGGGGTCGGTTGCGAAAGTCATTTCTTCCGCTTTGGACGCTGCATTTTTTCAAGCAGCGAGTCCGTCAGTGAGTCCAAGAAAGGTGTAGGATTGTTGCGCAAACTCAAATCGCTGAACGTCCGAGACATGTTACTGCCAACCTCAATATTGAAAACCTTCTGAAAATAGGACGATAGTCTTGTCAATGGAATATTGCCGAAAGAACCTTTTGCATGCAGGGCAAATATCAACTCGCATAGATCGGTTTTGCTGTCCGCCCAGATCAGGCGAACTTCTGACCGGGAATCAAGATTACTCATCTCCAGCTCATTCAACGCATTGAGCAAATACTGACTCAACATGTCACCGGCGAGAATCTTGGCGACTCGGAAATCTCCACATGTCGAAAACAGAGGATCCCGTTCAAAATAAAAACTATCGAAATACTGCTCAATATTATGAGTGACATTTCGCAAAAAATAGACGTTGTCCAAATAGGATGCTCCACTTCGATAGTAACGATAAAAATCCAAACGTTTGTGGTTATAATCCTGAATGTTGTCCAACTCTCTATTCAAATAGGCTTTTACCGAATCCGGGCCAGAAACCGGACGGTTCATCTCGATGTTATAGATCTTTCGATAATAGATCAGTTTGCAAAAAATCCGCGGTTTTATCTCCTTGAAGAATTCTATCTCATCGGCTTCTGACTGAAACTCATACGTCGAAATAAACCGTTTCAACTTATCAAAAACCTTCTCCAATAACAGCGACACTGCCAGTGCCCTTGGAATGATTTCGACTTCAGAAGATTCAATTTTACGAACATCCCGTTCTGTCTCTTTCTGCAATGTGTAAATGAATGAGGTCAGCATAAGAATGAGGTTTCATGGATGTTACCAAAAGTAAGAAAAAACAATGATTCACAGGTCTTTTATACAGACTTAATAATTCTGAATAAAGTCCAATCTTTTGTTATAACCTAAAATCCGCAAGCAATCTCAATGGCAATCTCAATTGCAGTAAAGAGCTT
>ERZ779850.1255-NODE-1255-length-25866-cov-7.620937_pt1 | contig 25866 bp, 27 predicted proteins | sample MGYA00511249_ERZ779850 | MGnify/ENA primary metagenome ERZ779850 (study PRJEB29588, sample SAMEA2162475) | human gut metagenome | biome: human gut; feature: human-associated habitat; material: faeces | place: Denmark | collected 2008/2010 ...
TCCGACACGGGCATCCGCTATTCCGCGCTTCCCGGTCACACGATGGAGCTGGCAGATGCGCTCAACGAGGTGCTCTCTGGCAAATGGCGCAACCTGCGCGGACTTGAGATTGTATCGTTCGGCGTTTCCAGCGTGAAGGCGAGCGAAGAAGACGAGCAGATGCTGAAAGAAATGCAGCGCAACGCGGCATTTATGGATCCGACGAGAGCGGCTGCACATCTGGTCGGCGCGCAGGCGGCAGCGATGCAGTCGGCCGCGTCCAATCAGGGCGCAGGCCCCGCGATGGCGTTCATGGGCATGAATATGGCAGGCCAGATGGGCGGTATGAACGCACAGAACCTCTATCAGATGGGTGCGCAGCAGCAAGCACAGCAGCCCGCTCCCGCAGCACCGGCAGCGCCCGCGAACGGTTGGACGTGCATCTGCGGACAAAGCGGTATTACCGGCAATTTCTGCCCGAACTGCGGCAGCAAAAAGCCGGAGCCGAAGCCAGCGGCAGGAAGCTGGAAATGCCCGCAGTGCGGCGCGACGGCAACCGGAAAGTTCTGCCCCGAATGCGGCACAAAAAAACCAGAAGTACAGGCAGACGGCTGGACGTGCAGCTGCGGTGCGGTGAATAAGGGCAAGTTCTGCGCCGAATGCGGCAAACCCAAGCCGGCCGGCGTTCCGCAGTACAAATGCGACAAGTGCGGCTGGGAGCCGGCTGATCCCGCGCATCCGCCGAAGTTCTGCCCCGAATGCGGAGACCCGTTTGACGACGGGGATCTGACGTGAAATCGGCAGTGAAAGCTGCGCTGATTACCGTTTCGGTAATTGCCCTGCTTGCGCTGACAGGATGCTCACTGTATCGGCTTGTTGTAACGTCACAGATCAAAGACGGAGGCAGGATGGAAAACCCGGATGCATACAGCGCGGGCAAGGATCTGGTGGAATTTGAGTGGCGGCAGAACCACAGGAATTTCTATCGCAGCTTTTCACTGAAATTTTATCAGGAGAACGATATGCCGCTGCTGATCGGCTGGTTCCCAAGCCAATCCGGCGGCGACGAGATAAGAGAAAGCCGGATGGATGCATTTTCCAACCTGATTCCCTGGCAGCTCACATGGGTACAGTGGTTTGAACTTCAGAATGTGCTGGCAGAGTCGGAGCTTCCAGAGTACAGAAAACCGTCTGACGAGAGCTATGATGAGACCGACAGCAAAATCTGGATCGTCTGGCGCACCGACGATGGGGAAAAGACCCAAACGCTCAGCGGCAGTCAAGCGGAGGCGCTGGAGGCCGTGGTTCTGGGTATTGCCGAGGAAGCGTATGCTGCATCCAAGCTTGAAACAGAGCAGCGTGAGGTGCGCGAAACAGCAGAGTTGGTCGGAATTTACTGGGAGCAAAACGCCTCGTCTGCGCGTGACTGCTTCAGCTTCCTTCTCGATGAGCGTACGCTGCCATCCCGAGCGGAGAAGCAGCTGCTTTTCTCCTACCGGTATCAGGATGGCGACGGTAAGCCTATTTTCAGGCAGAACATCGCCGTCGAGCCGGAGAAGGCGCAGGCGTATTTCAGCAGCATCGGACGGGAGCTTCGCGCACTGGAGCTTCCGGTTTACCACCCCAGCGCCAGCCCGGACGGCGCGGAGAATAGCTGCATCTCCGCGACATGGCAAGACGGCAGCGAGGTTTTCACAAACAACTACTGCGGCGAGAGCGCACAGAGCATCTTTACCCTCCTGGTAGCGTTTGCCGAGGAAACAGAGGCCGGGATTTTCTCAAGACCTGCGCCGGACGGCGGATGGAAATGTCCGGAGTGCGGGATGCCGAATGGCAGTAGCGTATTTTGCGCAGAGTGCGGAGCCAGACGCCCTGCGGAATAAAAAAGCAAACAACAAGGAAACAAGGAAGCGAGGAGGATTTATTATGAATGGACACAAGTTTTTGAAGGTCACTGGCATTCTGATGATCATTGCCGCTGTATTTTCCATCATAGCGGGTGTGTTTGTCGGCGGACTGGGTGCGCTGGCGGCAGGACTCGGCGCAGCATCTGGTCTGACATTTGCCTACTGGGCAGCGCTGTTTCTGACACTGATCGGAGGGATTTGCCAGCTGATCGCCGGAATCAAAGGCGTCAAGCACAGCAAGCGCAGCGAAAAAGCAGGCGGGCTCATCGTATGGGGCGCAATCGTGGCTGTATTCAGCGTCTTGAACATCGTGATGAATCTGGTCAACGGCGGCGAGTTTAACGTCACAAGCGTTCTGACGGGCGTGGCCGTCCCGGCCTTGTACATCTACGGCGCGGTGCTCAATTCCAAGGCAGATGCACAGTACGCCGCATAGTGCAAGAAGCAGACATAAAGGAGATTGATACATATATGGGACTGTTCGATAAGAAATATTGCGATATTTGCGGAGAAAAGATCGGCTTACTTGGCAACCGCAAGCTGGAAAACGGGAATCTCTGCAAAAACTGTGCCAAAAAACTCTCCCCGTGGTTCTCCGACCGGCGCAACAGCACCGTCGAAGAAATCAGGGCACAGCTTACCTACCGGGAGGAGAATCAGGAAAAGGTCGCGGCATTCCATACGACCAGAACGCTTGGCACGAACACCAAGGTGCTTCTGGACGAGGATGCGGGGAAATTCATGGTGACACGGGCCAGAAATCTCGTGGAAGCCAACCCGGATGTTCTGGACTTTGCAGACGTGACCGGCTGCAATCTTGATATTGACGAGAACCGTTCGGAACTCAAGCGCGAGGACAAAGACGGCAAAGAGGTCAGCTACAATCCGCCGCGCTATGAATATTCCTATGATTTTTATATCACTATTTTTGTCAACAACCCCTACTTCAACGAAATGCGCTTTCAGGTCAACTCCAGCTCTATAGACATTACGCCGCCGCCCTCGGCACGCCCGGGCATGCCGGCAAGATGCAACCCTGAAACCAACGTCGAGTACCGCAACTGCAAAAAGCTCGGCGAGGAGATCCGTCAGGCACTGACGCAGGTACGCAAAGATGTGCGTGAGAAGATTGAGCAGGCAGCCGCACCCAAAGCGGCAGTTACCTGCCCCTACTGCGGCGCAACCACCACGCCGGATGCAAGCGGCTGCTGTGAATACTGCGGCGGCGCGGTGAACGGCTGAACCATCCATTAAACGACGATTTAGAAAGAAGGACTTAAAAATGAGAAAGTATGTAGCATTACTCCTGATTGCAGCTGCACTCCTGACGCTTGCCGCCTGCGGCAGTAAGGATGCGCTGGCCGGAACATGGTCTGCTGATCTCGGAGAAGACGGTGTGATCACATGGACGTTCAACGGAAAAGGCAAATGCACCATGGAGAATGCGTACATGAAGCAGAACGGCACCTATACCATTGACGGCGACCAGCTCACGGTGACGCTGGAGGCATGGAGCGAACCGTCTACTTACACGTTCTCTGTGGACAGCAGCAGCCTTACCATGAATGAGAACTCCGGCTACGGCATCAGCGGCACTTTTGCAAAAAAGTAAGCTGCATAGAAACACGATATGTATCAGCCACCCACCGGACTTTTAGAAAGGAGAAAACGCTATGGATAACCTTACCGGCAGCATGAAAGACGTCGCATTTGCGACCAGTCCCCGTGAATTTGATCTTTCCTATTCCACCACACTCGAGGAGATCATGGAGAAGCTCAATGCCCGCAGGGCAGCGTTCCAGATGCCGTTCCAGATCAAGGGCGGCATTCCCGGGCAACGCATCTCGTTCGAGAAAGAACCGAATGTGGACGTTGGTCTCTGGCTTTTCCTCAAGGACGGCACACACATCCGGATCCAGCCAGTCATTACGGAGGCCAAGATGTCGGTTGGTGGTATGCGCGTTGATAAGAACAGTGCATTGCGCAAGGGACTCAAGGGTGCGACAGTCGGCCTTGCAACGGAGCGTGGCGCCTATATCGACACCGTGACTGAAACCGTGAAGAAGATTTTGAACGGTGAGGAAGTAGAGGACTATGTCGCGCCGGAGGTTCCGGCCGAAACGAAGGACTGGATGACAACATTCCTGCTCTGCCTCTTCCTTGGCGGGCTTGGTGTCCACCGCTACTATGTCGGCAAGATCGGCACGGGTATTCTCTATACGCTGACGGCAGGTCTGTTCGGCATCGGGTACCTTGTTGACTTTATCAAGATTCTTTGCGGCAAGTTCACCGACAAGGATGGGAATCTTATCCAGCGCGAAAAGAAATAAGGAAAGCAAAATGTCTCAGGGATGCACCGCTGTTTTTGCCGGAATGATATGTTATTTTCTGTTGATCGGCAGATTTGTGCATCCCTGAAGGATATTGGGAGGGAATTATGAAACAGACGAAGACCAAGCTTCTATGCCTGCTTCTTGCAGTGCTGATGCTGTTCAGCCTCACCGCCTGCGGTAAGGAAAAGACAGCAGACTCCAATCTGATCAAGCTCGGTGACTATGAGCTGCTCTACAAAGGCGCGTGCATCATGGAAGATTCGGACGGAAATGACGCGATCGTTCTGACACTGGACTTCACAAACAACGGCAAGGAGAATGCGTCGTATCTTTGGAGCGTCAATGAAACGCTCATGCAAAACGGCGTAGAACTGGAAGCTGCAACCGTCTTTGCCGACTACGACACCTTTGAAACCGTGATAGAAGGCCAGTTTACAGACGTCGCTCCGGGCGCAACGGTGGAAGTCCGGACAGCATATCTGCTTCAGGACACGACCAGTCCAGTCGAGGCAACCTTCGAGCAGTTCTTCGGCAAGAAAAACGGCAAGATCACCATCGACCCATCCTCACTGAATCGTGAGACTCCCGCAGCTGATACGACCGGCGATGAACCGCCCGTTGACAGCACGCTGACCTCCGATCCAGCCGAGACTGGCGATGCACTGCTCGACTGGTGGAACGGCGAATGGTACGGCTGGTGGAAGATGAGCGGCTGTTATGGCTACTACGAGAGCATGGAGGGAAAATGGTGGGATGTCTGCGGCGTCATTGACATCGGTACGGACTACACTGGCACGATCACGCTTTGGGACGAGGACTACACGAGGTCCGAACCCATGGCTTCCGCGCAGGTCAGTCTGAGCGAAGCCGGAACCGGCGAGCACGGCACGGTGATGTCCGAGGGTGGCTGGTTCACAAACGTGGCCCTGGAGCATGCGGACTGGATCGTTGATCCCGCGCTGTTGGACTATGACGACATGATCTGGATCAGCGGCGACTATGAAGATGGCGATGACGAGTTCCACTACGACATCTATCTGCGCCCGTGGGGACTCTACTGGGATGACATGGAGGAAGATACATATCCCTATCGCTATACCGACTGGTATCTGCCTCTGATTGACGCAGGCAAGTCCATGCCGGATGCCATCGGAGAAAATGCTTCGGAAGAAGCTGCTCCGACAGAAGGCTCCCAGCCCACCCCGACGGACGCGATGGCCTCCGGCGGAGACGGCATCGTAACGGAAGAGCAGGTGCAGAAGGGCTACGTCTGGATGAACGAGGTCAACAAGAATATTTTCGATGCAACTTACGATGATATTGTTGCTTACTTCGGCGTGGAAGGTCAGTTCGTCAAGGAAGAGTACAGCGACCACATGAAGGCAAACTACCGCTACTACAAATGGATCTCTGAGGACGACGACTCCCATTTCATCTACGTCAATTTCAAGGAAAACGAGTCGGGCGTTTATACGGTGAGTGCGTACAACACCAGCGGCTTCTCCGGCACAGAAGCCATAGAAAAGTATCTGGACATCGTGAAGGCCGAGGCCGCCGAAGCGAATAGGGCAGCGTCTGCAAACGCCGAGATGAAGGACTTCTCCGTGGAGATCGCCCAGTTTGCAAAAGACGATGTGAAGGTCAAGATCATGACGAAGATCCCGGTATCCGGCTGGTCGTTCGATGATAGTGGGCGCTGCCTGGTGGAAAACGACGATCCCACAGCGTTTGGTGCAGGTGCTATCCAGTTTGAGGTAAGGGAGAACGTTGAAAAATTTGATTCCTCCAAGGACAAATTCGAAAACTATCAGGATATCGAAGACCGCGTGATCGGCGGCATCACCTTCAAAGGCCGCACCTATAAGCGCATCGGCTACGATTGGATCCAGTATATCGCGCAGCTTGACGACAACCGCGCCCTTTCCATCGGGCTTCGGAATATGGACTGCGTCCCGGGAACGATGCCCGACATCATTCTCAACAACATGACGTTCCAGTAAGGGCAGCGTCCTTCTGAAAATTTGCACGAAAACCGGCTCCCGCTCCAATTTGGAGCGGGAGAATCCGGCTATTTGTGAAGAAACGGAGGTAATGCTGTGAAGCTCAAGGCGTTCCTCATCATGGCAGGTCTATGGATGGGGCTGTTCGGTCTGACCGCCTGCGGCGGTGCTGACGTGCGCACTTATCAGTACCCTGAGACATCGGTTCTTTTTGACGACTTCCACATTAAAAAAACCGTTTACAGCCCGGGGGTCATGAAGCTCTATTACCGCGGCGGGCAGTTCAAGGACACGCCCATCCGCTGCTACGACGCGAATTTTGAAGATCTGGGAGATCAGTTTGAATATTCCTTTCAAAACGGCGTTCTGACAGTTCAGGCGGATTTTGCAGAACAAATCAGCGGACTCACGATTGAGGATAAAGACCACGATACGGTCTATCATCTGCGCTATCTGGACTCTCCGCAGTTTGCGTGGCTGGCGGATACGTTCTGGCTGGACTACGGTATGATGACGATGGGCGACGAGGCGCGGTATTACAGCGACGCGGAGCGGCAGGCACAGGCAGAGCGGGAGAGCGCCGAGCATGAGCAGACACGCAATGTTTTTGCGCTGCTCGAGGGCACGTGGATCTCCGAGGATGGTCTGCAAAAATATGTATTTTCCACGGACGCAGACGGGAGCGAATTGCGTGCGGCGGAGCTGTGGCGCAACGAGACGGAGCAGATGTGGAACGGCTGGGAGCTGTGCGTCGAGTCCGCGTTTCAGACGCCGTATTTCGGCGGAGAATACAGTGAGGACGTGGCGGAACACCTGCAGGAGATCGTGCTGGGAAACAGCGATCATGCGGCGGCGGATCTGCACGTCCTGTACGATACGCAAAACGAGGTCATATTGGGCAGTGGGCTGACTTACCACAGAGAGTAGGACTACAGTGCCGTCAGGCGCCGACACAGGAAACGAGGAAAGAACATGGCAACACAAATCACAAATTATCAATGTCCCGCCTGTACGGGACCGCTCCATTTTGTAGGAGAATCCGGCAGGCTGGAGTGCGATTACTGTGGCTCGAGCTTCGATATCGCAGAAATTGAGGCGCTCTATGCGGAAAAAGAAGCGAAAGCAGCGGAAGCGGCACAGAAGCAGGAAGAAACAGAAGCAGCTCAAAAATCTGCCGAAGCGGAAGAACAAAAGGCCGCCGCAGACGGCTCTGACTGGGATTCTTCCGGCCTGAGCGAGGACTGGGGCGCGGACGCGGCCGACATGAAGGCCTACTGCTGCCCATCGTGCGGTGCGGAGCTGCTCTGTGACGCAACGACTGCAGCCACATCTTGCCCATACTGTGGAAACCCGTCGGTGCTTCCGGGACAGTTCAGCGGCATTTTGAAGCCCGATTTTGTGCTGCCCTTCAAGCTGAGCAAGGAGGATGCCATCAAGGCATTGAAGAAGCACTATCTCAAAAAGCCTCTGCTGCCATCGACCTTCTCCAAAGCCAACCATCTGGAGGAGATCAAAGGCGTGTATGTTCCTTTCTGGATGTACGATGGCGAGGCCAGCGGAAGCGCCCGGTTCCATGCCACGCAGGTACATACCTACACCTCAGGAGATTATGAGATCACGGAGACAAGCCACTATGATGTGCAACGCGCAGGTTCCATTGCCTTTGAAAAGATCCCGGTGGATGCATCCAGTAAAATGCCGGACGATTATATGGACTCCATCGAACCGTACGATTACGCGGAGCTCAAGCCATTTTCCACAGCGTATCTGCCCGGATTTATGGCAGATAAATATGATGTCAGCGTCGAAGACAGCCGGGAGCGGGCAGACACGCGCTGCGCGGGCTCGCTGCTGAGCGCACTGGAACGCACGGTTTCGGGCTACACCACCTGCAATGAAACGAGCCGGGATATCCACTTGAAGCGCGGCAAGGTGCATTACGCACTGCTTCCCGTCTGGATCCTGAACACAAGGTGGGAGGGAAAAGATTTCCTCTTTGCCATGAACGGTCAGACCGGCAAGCTTGTCGGCAACCTTCCGGTCAGCACGAAACGGGTAATTGGCCTGTTTGCGGCAATCGCGGCATCTCTTATCGCCATCAGTGTGACCGCGCTGCTGCTTTTGGCGCGATAGGGAGGGCTGAGACATGAAAAAAAGAATACGTTGTCTCCTGCTGGTGTTTCTGTTCTGCCTTGTGCTCTGCGTGGGCGCAGCTGCGGCTGAGCAGACAGGCGCACAACTTTCTTATGTGACGGACGCGGCCGGACTTCTCAGCGAAAACGAAAATATGCTGCTGGAAAAGATGGCGGAAAGCGTCTCCCAAAAATACGGCGTCGGCGTTTACATCGTAACCGTGGAGGACTATCGGGACTTCCATTCTGAAGGCGTCTATAAGGCGACCTACACCATCTACCATGAATACACCATGGGCGAAGGACCGAACCGCGACGGGATCATGCTCCTGCTCAGCATAGATGATCGCGACTGGGCAATGTTCTGCTACGGCTCACGCTGTGAGTATGCGTTCAACAGCTATGGTCAGCAAAAACTGGAAAAGGTCTTCCTCGACAATTTCGGTGAGAACGACTGGTACGGCGGCTTTGAGGATTACGTCAAAGAATGCAGCGTCTATCTGGAAAAGGCTTCCGCAGGAAAGCCCGTCCGGGCGAGCTTGTTCTATCCGCTCCTTATCGTGATCGGTCTTTCCCTGCTGGCAGCAGCCGCGGTCGTCGCTGTGATATGGCAGAAAATGGACACTGTATCAAAAAAAGCAACCGCGAACGACTACGTCTCCGCGGGACTCCGGCTTACGGCGCAAACAGATCGTTTTACCCATAAGACGACCTCCAGTCGGAAGATCGAGCGCAGCTCTTCCAGCAGCGGAAGCAGTTACAGCGAATCCGGCGGCGGCGGTTCCGGCCGAAGCGGAAAATTCTGAAAGGAGCGGCTATGAAAACAACACCCAAACAAATACTCGCGCTGTTGCTGGCACTGGTTCTGCTGCTGTCGCTTTGCGCCTGTGTACAGAAGACGCAAACAGAGCCTAACGAATCGAGAACAAGTACAGATAAGGTAAAAATGCTTACAAAATCCGACAAAAAAACGCCTGAAAAGCAGCCGGAGGAAGCTCCATTGCAAAATGATATGCGTGATCGCACGTCACGCGACGAGGCGTCAGACACACAGCCGGTACAATACGGGTTTTCACAGGAGGCAGAAACCTCGCTTGGATGGCTGCGGGATAGGATCGACTTTCCAATGACCATGTTTGGCGCGGCGTATCTCGGTTATGTCGGCGGGCTGTTTGACGAGGGCTTCGAGGTGGGCTTCCCCGCATGGCTGTGGGAAACCAATGAGGCCATGCTCCTCGAATACCCCTTCATCGCCGAGATCGACGAGGAGCATATTATCGGCGGTGCGGGGCATCTGTACTGCATCGTGCCGGTCGATGAGAACGCGACGGTTGCAATCAACCGTGTGCAGTGGAACGAAAAAACACAGACCGACGAGGTCACGGAGGTGCTCTACCGGTCAGAGAGCGGCGAGCCGGTGCTGCTCTTTGCAAATCTCGACGGCGTTGCATATGAGGCCGACACGCAGGTCTTTATCACCGACAACAACGGGAACTCCTGCGAATGGTATCCCTCGCTTGATGCGATGAGCTATCTTGCGCCGTGTATATCGGAAGCTGGAGACTATCTTTCGTTTGACTTTACGGAATATGCCTGGTACAACGCCCCGGCCGAGTTTTCTGCGTGGCTTGCCGACGGCTGGAGCGGCATGACCGCGCTCGGTCTTGCCGGATCGCAGCGTGACGGCATGGGCTGGATCACAGAAACCATGGTGGGGGAAACCAGCCGCTATGCCTATTTCTCGCTGCGCTTTTATCTTGAGGATGAGACGGGCGGTACGGTCGATCTGGAGTGGGTATATGAAGACAGTGACGACATTGAGGAGATGTGGAGCGGCTTCTGGACGATTCAGACCATTCCGGACGGGCCGAGCTATGTGACGCTCAGCTTGTCGCTTGTGGGCGGCAATAACTACGGCGTCACGGACGGCCCGATGTATCTGTGTGAGACGTATCCCCTCCTGATCAGCCCGAGCGGCACAGAGCTGCTGGTCGGCGCGGGTGAGAGCGGCATTTGCCTGCCGTTCATGTCGCAAAGCACAACGGCATGTGTGCTGACGCAGGCCGTAGGATAGAAGGCGTGCAGGGAGCCAACTGCTTTGAGGTTTGCATTTACAAATTCTGTTTGGTAGCAATCTACCGTTCAGGTCTGTGTCCGTGACAATAATCTGTTCGGTTCACAGTATCAATGCAAGCTGCCGCTCAAGACACAGCCCCCTTCAGAAATTGCCGCTGCAGCATTTCGGAGTTTTAAGAAGCGGTAGATGTCACCGTCCTCATCCCGCAGAGCGCGGTTCAGGGGCAGACCTTCCAGCTTGCCTTCCTCGTTGCAGACTAGTCGAATATACGCTCAGCAGGTCTATGTCTCCGACAATGGTCGCAGATTACACATTGCATCTGCCTAATAAAGCCATCCTGCAAAATAAGCCGCATTTCCGGTTTTAGATGCAGAAACACCATCATTTCTTCCGTCAGCGTGATCTCGCCGGACGCTGAAATGGCTGTCCAGCAGTACGCACGCCCCTTGTAGGGAACAAAAGTACCGTCAGGAACTTCATAATATAAAAGTGACGGTGTGTCGGTCAGAATATGTCCCAGCTTCGACGGCAGGAGCAGTCCCTGCCGTGTCACGCAGAAGCCGCCCGTAATTTTGCTCCCGGTAAACAGATAAGCCTTTCCTTCCGAAGCAATGCGGTATTCGTCCACGGCCTGCGGTGGAAGCTGCACCCGTCCATCGGGACGGATCACCGATTCTCCAAAAATAAATTTTCCGCCCTTGTTCATCTGCGGCATAAAAAACAACCCTTCCGTTTCAGAGAATACTTCGTGCAATCTCCATTGTCACGATCTTCAGCACCGCGCCGCCGGACATGACATAGAACCATATTTCACGCGCACGCTGCGTTTTGGCAATCGGCGTGGCAATGGCGGCAATGATGATCAGCAGCGCGCCAACGCAGCCGATGATAGTGGGAATGCTGACCAGCGGGAACAGCCCCGGTGCGCAGCTTCCGTCGATGGTGTGCTGAATCGTCTTAGCCTCACGTTTATATTTGCATGGATAGACGTAAGCTTTGGAATACGGTGTGAAAACACTGAGTTTATCAATCTTACGATATAAATCGTCAATAAATGGGCCGATTTCTGCGCCAAGGTAGCCACCAATGATAATGGTACAATCCAACATCATCTTTAGATTATGGATGGCCAGCGCCAAATGATTTGTGTAGGTATTCCAAACCTTTTTTATATCTTTTTCTTCAGCGGCGAGTTGTTCAAAAAACGGCTTAAGCCTCCACCTGCACAGGACTCAAGAACCGCGACATTGCAGATCGCGTCTTCAAATAGATCATATTGCCGCGGTCGGTTGTACGCCAAATTTCTGCGAAACCGGCCGTTTCTGAGTCGTGGTACATTTTCACAGGATAAGGGATGTATTCCGAAAAAAAGCGACGTGTAACGCCTGTAAAATTGGAAGACATACCATAAACGGTCGTCTCTCCATCAGGGCTGACCAAACTCGGAATTGCGATACCGACACCCAAAAAGCGGTCATCTGGAAGCGCGGTCTCACGTTTGACCGCGGAAATCAAATCCACCATACGATTCATATATGCGGTGTCCTGTAGATTAAGCGCACAGGAAATACGCTGTGTACAGAGAACATCGCCATAAAGGTTAACGCTGGCGCAATGGGTTACGCCATCGCCTGCACCAGCAAAAACCGTCAGGCATATGGTTGGCAAAGAAACGGCGGTATGGCCCCCTATATACTCTGTGACGAAAAGGACTTAATTGCGCTTCCAGACGAGTTGACTTATAAAGATGGAGCCTCTGTCTCCTGTGGTTTCGGCACTGTCTATGAGGCCATCGAAAAAATCGGCGTCAGCGGTGATGATGCGGTGCTGGTTGTCGGTCTCGGTCCAGTTGGTATGGCCGCATTGATGCTCTGCAGGGCAATGGGCGCGGAGAAACTGATTGGTGTAGAAATGAACGAATACCGCATTAAAATGGTGCAGGACATGGGTCTTGTTGATCATATCGTCCGCCCGTCCGATAACGCGGTGGAAGAAATCCGCGCACTGACCGGCGGACACGGTGTCGAACGTGCCATCGACTGCTCTGCATCTGATGCAGGCCGTCAGATCGCAATTCGTGCCACCAAGGACTGGGGGGAGAGTCGTTCTTGTCGGCGAGGGGAACTCTCTGACCATCAATCCCAGCCCGGACATGATGCACGCACAGAAAACCGTCTACGGCTCATGGGTCACCTCAACCTGGAGGATGATGGAACTGGTTGAGCATCTGGTTCGCTGGGGTATCCATCCGGGAGGCCTCATCACCGATGAGTTCCCGCTTGAGCGCGCGGACGAGGCTTACGCACTGATGGCCAGCGGCAAGTGCGGCAAGGTTGCCGTTGTTTTCCCGGAAGAAGAATAAGCAGTTCGGGCTAATCGGATTAAAAAGAAGATGAGACAATAAAAGCGATCATGCTGTTGTCCGATACGCGTAACAGACGCTTCTTTTCCACATACAGAAATGACCAGGTAAAAACGTGAGATATCACGAACCGATAATAGCTGACAGTCATATCTCCGCCAAAACAAAAAGTCATTCCGAAAGGAATGGCTTTTTTGTTTTGCATGAAAATGAGAGCCGCAGGAAGTCCGCGGGGATTTGGCCGCACGCAGGTGATTCGGTGCCATGCCAGGTGCTTTTGAACGCGTTCTTTCTATGGATTGCAAATAATGTTTTCATTATGCGTCGAAATGCGGTATACTCTTGGCGGGAGGGGATTTCATGAAAAAGAAATCTGTCTTATGGACGCTGTTTTTCTCCACGCTGTATCTCAGCGCATTCACGTTTGGCGGCGGATATGTGATTGTCTCGCTTATGAAAAAGAAGTTTGTGGATGAATACCATTGGATCGAAGAGGATGAAATGCTGGATTTGATCGCCATTGCGCAGTCCGCGCCGGGAGCGATTGCCGTGAACGGTGCGATCGTCGTAGGGTATAAGCTTGCGGGGATCTCTGGCGCACTGGTTGCAATTATCGCAACGATTCTTCCGCCATTTCTCATCCTTACAGTCCTTTCGTTCTTATATGAGCGTTTCCGCAGCAATCTCCTGCTTTCGCAGCTGCTGGCTGGTATGCAGGCAGGCGTTGGTGCGGTCATCGCGTCTGTGGTGTGGGATATGGGGACGGATGCCGTCCGGCAGAAAAATACCGTGTCGATAGGAATCATGCTTGGTGCGTTTCTGGCTGCCTGCTTTTTCCATGTGAACGTCGTTTACATTATTCTCTGTTGTATTGTGCTCGGTATTGTCCGGACGCTGCTTGCACGCAGGAGGAACCGGAGATGATCACACTGCAACTTTTTCTGAGTTTTCTGCAGATCGGCCTGTTCAGCTTCGGCGGCGGCTACGCGGCGATGCCGCTTCTTCAGGAGCAGCTTGTTGCCCGGAACGGCTGGCTGAGCGTACAGGAATTTGCAGATCTTGTGACCATTGCGGAAATGACGCCCGGTCCGATCGCGGTGAACGCGGCGACCTTCGTCGGCACAAAGCTTGCTGGGCTCCCCGGTGCGCTGGCCGCGACAGCCGGTGTGATTTTGCCCGCGTGTATTTTGGTGACCTGCATTGCCAGACTCTATCTGAAATATCGCAATTTGTCCATCCTGCAGGGCATTCTCGGCACACTGCGTCCGGCTGTGGTTGCGATGATCGCATCGGCCGGTGTGCTGCTTCTGGTAAATGCTTTCTGGGATGGGGGGCCGGTGACGCTTGCCGAGACAAATTGGACGATGCTGCTGCTTTTTGCAGGCTGCTTGCTGCTGCTGCGCAAAACAAAGCTGAGCCCAATTCTGATAATGGTACTCGCGGGAGTCATCAATGTCGTGAAAGCTGTTTTGGCCGGATAGCGGGCAGCGGAAAATCTGATTGACTTTTTTCATATGCCGTAGGAAAATAGGGGCGAAAACCAAAGAGGGAGGTGCTTGATATGAGCAGACAGGAAGCGATTCAGCAGTTCCGGCAGGCGCTTAAGGCCGGACAGAAATGCTACCGCGAGTGTGTGCACCGCGGACGCTATCCGTATCCGCAGGTGCTGGAGGAACGGCTGCGCGACTGCGCGGTGGCCGGCCGTGTGGATCTCGGCGTTCTGGATATCCCCATTGCGCAGATCATCGGCACGAATACGGCAGGGCGGCAGGCGGCGTTTGCCGCGAATTTTATGCCGCTGCTGGACCTTGGAACGGAGTTCGCGGGAAAGTGGGTCGCACTCTGCGAGGCGCATCTGGGCGACACCGGCATCACGGATCCCATCCGGTGCTTTGAATACATGGGAAGCTTCTATGTGCAGGAGGGCAACAAGCGCGTGAGTGTCCTCAAAAGCTTTGACGCGCCGACCATCCGTGCCTATGTCACGCGCGTCCTGCCGGTCTATTCCGACGACCCGGCAGTGCGGGTCTATTATGAATTTCTGCACTTTTATGGGCTCTGCGGCCTGTATCAGGTGCATTTCAACCGTGTCGGCGACTATCCCAAGCTGCAGGCCGCGCTGGGCTTCGATGCCGACCATGTCTGGTCAGAGCGGGAAAAACGCGCGTTTCTGACCGCGTTCTATACCTTCCGCACGGCCTACTACAAACTCAGCCAGGAGCCGCCGGTCACGACGGCGGAGGCACTGCTGGTGTGGCTGCACACCTATACGCTGGGCGATCTGCGCGTACTGGGGCCTGCGGAACTGGAAAAATCCATCCGCGCGGTCTGGACGGAGTTGACCGCCTACGCGCGGGGCGGAAAGATTGAAATGCAGACCGATGCAGAGCCGGAAGCGTCCGGCTCCGGCCTGCTGGGCCTGCTTGCTGGGCGGATGATCCCCGGCGGGACGCTCCGCGCAGCGTTTGTGCATGAATGTGCACCGGAGAAAAGCCCGTGGATCCGGGAGCACGACAAGGGACGGCAGCAGCTGGAGCAGGCACTCGGCGACACCGTCTTGGTCAGGTCCTATCTTGCAGAGGACTATCCCTGCGCCGAGGACGCACTGGAGCAGGCCGTTTCAGACGGTGCACAGGTCATTTTCACGACGACTGTGCCGCTGATCTTCGCCTGCCGCAAACTTGCGCCCAAATACCCGGGCGTCCGCTTTCTCAACTGCTCGGTCGATATGCCGTACCCAGGCGTCCGGACCTATTACAGCCGCATTTATGAGGCAAAATTCCTGCTCGGCGTGATCGCCGGTGCGCTGGCGGTGGACGACCGCATTGGCTATGTGGCCGACGGACCGATTTTCGGGACGCCTGCGGCGATCAACGCCTTTGCCCTCGGTGCGCAGCTGACAAATCCGCGCGCTTGGATTGAACTGCGCTGGTCGTGCTGTGAATCTTCGCCTGCTGCGCGTCTTGCGCAGGAAGGGCTGCGTGTGATCTGCGCACGCGACCTGCCAGGGACGGGCGACAGCCCGGACTGGCGCGGCCTGTGTCTGGCGCAGGAGGCAGGGCCTGTCTGCACCGCGCTTCCGGTGTGGAACTGGGGCGAGGTCTATATCCGGCTGGCGCGCAGCATCCTGCGCGGCGGCTGGGACGAGTTGAGCGCCGCAGCGGCGGTTAATTACTGGTGGGGCTTTGCAAACGCTGCGGTGGACGTGCGGATGATGGAAGCGCTGCCGGACGGCCCGCGCGAACTGGTGCGGATTCTGCGCGCTGCGCTGATTCACGGCGAACTTGCGCCCTTCCACCGGCACATCACCGACCAGACAGGCACCGTGCGAAACAACGGCGATCGTTGGCTCCCGCCGGAGGAAATTCTGCATATGGACTGGCTGTGCGCCAATGTGCGCGGCAGCATCCCGCAGTATGACGATCTGCTGCCGATGGCAAAGCCGATGGTGCGTCTGCTGGGATTGTACCGCGAGACGCTCCAGCCGGAGAAAAGGGGGCCGCTGCTTTGAAGCTTCTGCTGCTTGCCGATAAAGAAAGCCCCTATCTTTGGGACTATTACCAGCCGGGACGGCTGAGCGAGTACGACCTCATGCTCTCCTGCGGCGATTTGAAGGCGGAGTATCTGTCATTTCTGGCTACGCTTGGCCGCGCGCCGCTTTATTATGTGCGCGGCAACCACGACGGCAATTATGACAGGCGTCCGCCGGAGGGCTGCGACTGCATTGAAGATAAGCTGGTCGTGTTCAACGGCCTGCGCATTGCGGGGCTGGGCGGAAGCCGCCTGTATTCGGGCGGCAAGAATCAATATTCCGAGCGCGAGATGAAAAACCGCATCTGGAAGCTCGGCTGGAAGATCCGCCGGGCAGGCGGCGTGGACATCGTGGTGGCGCACGCCCCGGTACGGGGCGTCGGCGACGGGGACGATTACGCGCATATGGGCTTCGAGGCGTTTTTGCCGCTGCTCGACCGGTATAAGCCACGCTATTTCATCCATGGTCATGTGCATATGGAGTATGGCCGCGACATTGCCCGCATGCTCCGTCGCGGGGACACGACGATTATCAACGCCTGTGAGCGCTATACGCTGGAGGTATAAATTATGGAATATCCGAAGGTCTGCCTGCGGCGCGGCGAGGAAGCCGGCGTTCTGAAGGGGCAGCGTCTGATCTATGACAATGAACTCGACTGGGCGGACGATATCTGCACGGACGGCTGTGTCGTTGACGTGCTGGACAGCCGCCAGCGCTTTGCCGCGCGCGGTTTTTTCAATTCCGCCTCCCGGCTGGCCGTCCGCGTTCTGACACGGGATGAAAATGAACCGATCGATCGCGCGTTTTTTGTCCGCCGGATCGAAGCGGCGTGGCGCGCGCGGCAGGCGCTGGGCTTTTCCGATTCCTGCCGCGTCGTCTTCGGCGAGTCCGACGGACTGCCGGGGCTGACGGTCGATAAATTTGCGGACTGCTTATCCTTCCAGATCGCCTGCCTGGGACTGGAGCGGTGGAAGCCGGAACTGATTTCGATTCTGGCAGAACTGTTCGCTCCGCGCGGCATTTATGAGCGCGACGATCTGCCTGTGCGCGAAAAAGAAGGCCTGCCGCAGATCAAAGCGTGCGTTTACGGCGCGGTTCCGGAGGAACTTGTGATCCGGGAACACGACGCGGATATGCTCGTTTCGATCGCAAACGGCCAGAAGACCGGGCATTTTCTCGATCAGCAGGAAAACCGTGGACGGTTAAAGCCCTACGCACCCGGACAGGACGTGCTCGATCTTTGCTGCTGCACGGGCGGATTCTCTATCCACGCGGCGCTTTATGGTGCGAAAAGCGTCGAGGCAGTCGATGTGTCCGAGGATGCGCTGGCGCTTGTGCGGCGCAACGCGGCGCTTAACGGGGTGCAGGATATCGTCACGACCACTTGCGCCAACGTCTTTGATCTTGCACGGCAGTATGTGCAGGAGGGGAGGCAGTATGGTCTCGTTGTCTGCGACCCGCCCGCGTTTGCCAAAAGCCGCAAGGCGCTGGAAAATGCCTATCGCGGCTATAAGGAACTCAATTTGCAGTGTATGAAGCTTGTAAAGCCCGGCGGATATCTTGTCTCCTGCTCATGCAGCCAGTTCATGACGCCGGAACTGTTTCTCAAAATGCTTCGTGAGGCCGCGCAGGACGCAGGCCGCGACGCAAGACTGCTTGAAACGCTCATTCAGTCCCGGGACCACCCAGCCAGCCTCGCCTCCGAACAGTCGCTGTATCTCAAGGGGGATATTCTTCAGATCGTATAAGCGGCAGATTGCGGATACCGGATTCATACGTCTCTGCCCGCAGGCATATACTCCAATAGCATACACAGCCTGGAGGTGCCCGTATGACAGAGGACTTACTCACCAGAGCCAGGGAACTGGCTGTGTACATCATCGAAAACCGCGCCACCATTCGGCAGGCGGCAAAGCACTTCGGACTTTCCAAATCGACTGTGCATAAAGATCTTTCTGAGCGGCTGCCGTTGGCGAACCGCGCGCTGTATCTTTCTGTGCGGGAGATCCTCGACCAGAACAGAGCCGAACGCCATATCCGCGGCGGTCTGGCTACGAGAAAGAAATATAAGGGGTTCTGAATCTTGTCGTTTTCCGGGCGTTTTCCCGTTTTTTGGGGGAAACGTCCGGCTTTTTATACAGCTTGCTAAAAATTTGTGAGTTTCGATAAAATTTTTTGAGAAATGGGTTGATTCTTTGGTGCGGAAGGTATATACTTGGAATCAGGAAACAACTCCATTCAACAACAACACAACGTTCAGGAGGCAAAGAGTCATGAAATATGGTCGTACATTCAATTTCTCCGCCGGCCCCGCAATGATGCCGGAACCCGTGCTGGAGGAGATCCGCGACGAGATGATGAACTACCGCGGCAGCGGCATGTGCGTCATGGAAATGAGCCACCGTTCCCCTGTTTTCCAGCAGATCATCGACGAGGCCGAGCAGGATCTGCGCGACCTCATGGGCATTCCCGACAACTATAAGGTCCTGTTCATTCAGGGCGGCGCAACGCTCCAGTTCTCCATGATCCCCATGAACCTCATGAAGAACGGCAAGGCCGTCTACATCGAGACCGGCGCATGGTCCAAGAAGGCCATCGCGGAAGCCAAGAAGGTCGGCGAGGTCATCGTCGCCGCTTCCAGCAAGGACAAGAACTATACCTATGTTCCCGACTGCTCCGATCTGGATATCCCCGAAGACACCGATTACGTCTACATCTGCGAGAACGAGACGATCCACGGCGTGACGTGGAACAAGCTGCCCAACACCAAGGGCCATGTGCTTGTTTCCGACCAGTCCTCCATGTTCCTGTCCAAGCCCTGCAACGTGTCCGATTACGGCATGATCTACGCGGGCGTGCAGAAGAACGTCGGCCCCGCCGGCATGGTTGTCGTCATCGTCCGTGAGGATCTGATCCGTGACGATCTGAAGGATCTGCCCATCTACCTGCAGTACAGCACGCATGCAGGCGCCGGCTCCATGTACAACACCCCGAACTGCTGGGCGATCTACTGCTGCGGCAAGGTCTTCAAGTACCTCAAGTCCATCGGCGGCCTCGAAGAGATGCACAAGCGCAATCTCGACAAGGCGAAGGTCTTCTATGACTTCCTGGATTCCTCCAAGATGTTCAAGGGCACCGTCGAGCCTGAGTTCCGTTCCCTCATGAACATCCCGTTCGTGACCGGGTCTGCCGATCTCGACAAGGAAGTCGTCGCCGCTACCAAGGCAGCCGGCTATGACAACCTCAAGGGCCACAAGTCCGTCGGCGGCCTGCGCGCTTCCATCTACAACGCCATGCCCAAGGAAGGCGTGGAAGCCCTCGTCGAATTCCTGAAGAACTTTGAAGCCAACTACGGCAAATAAGAAAACCTACAAGGCGCGGCATATTCTGTCGCGCCTTATTTCACAGAACAAATATAAGGAGATTTTATCATGCGTATTCTCGTAACTGATGGAATGGACAAGACCGCAATGGCGCAGCTGCGCGAGGCAGGCCACGAGGTCGTCGAGCAGTTCTATGCTCCGGAAGAACTGGGCGCAGCCCTGCGTGAGTTTGACGCAGTCGTCGTTCGCTCCAAGACCAAGGTTCGCGCGAACCACATCGATGAAGCCAAGGGCGGCAAGCTGAAGCTGATCATCCGCGGCGGTGTCGGCGTTGACAACATCGATGTCAAGTATGCAGAGGCCAACGGCATCACCGTCAAGAACACCCCGAAGGCTTCCTCTCAGTCCGTCGCAGAACTGGCCATGGGTCATATGTTCTCCTGCGCACGCTATCTTTCCATCGCGGGCCACACCATGCGCGAGGGCAAGTGGGAAAAGAAGGCCTACGGCAAGGGCATCGAACTGCAGGGCAAGACCCTCGGCATCGTCGGCTTCGGCCGCATCGGCCAGCATCTGGGCGTCATGGCCAAGGCTATCGGCATGACTGTCATCGCCTTCGATATCTTCCACATCCCCGGCATCGAAGAGCAGCTGGGCATTCCCTATGTCGAGATGGACGAACTGCTTGCCAAGTCCGACTTCATCTCCGTCCATGCCCCGGCAGTTGACGGCGGCGCACTGATTAACGCAGAGCGCATCGCAAAGATGAAGGACGGCGTGTGCATCATCAATACCTCCCGCGGCACCAACGTTGACGAGGCCGCTCTGCTTGCCGCACTCGAGAGCGGCAAGGTCCGTGCTGCTGGTCTGGACGTCTACGCCGACGAGCCCGCCTCCAACTCCGCGCTGTACGCCCATCCGATGGTCTCCTGCACGCCGCATATCGGCGCTGCCACCGTTGAGGCGCAGAAGCGCATCGGCGCGGAGATTGTGGATATTATCACAAATTTCGGCAAATAATTTCAGTCATTTCGCACAGGCATCCGCGCTTGTATTTCTGGCGCGGATGCGATATGATAATTTTGAGCAATCTGCAAAAAGATCGCAATAGATTGGTACAATTTTTTGAGGAGGATTTACCAAAATGAATGCTTATGTTGCCAGTGTCATCGACTATGTCAAGCAGGCACACGGGAATGAGCCTGAATTCGTTCAGACTGTAGAAGAGGTTCTCTCTTCCGTTTCCCCGATCATGGACGCGCATCCCGAATACGAGAAGGTTGACCTTCTGAAGAGAATGGTCGAGCCCGAAAGAATGTTCACGTTCCGCGTCTGCTGGATGGATGACAAGGGCGAATACCATACAAACCGCGGCTGGCGCTGCCAGTTCAACGGCGCCATCGGCCCGTACAAGGGCGGCCTGCGCTTCCAGAAGAACGTTTACGAAGGCATCATCAAGTTCCTCGGCTTCGAGCAGACTTTCAAGAACTCCCTGACCGGCCTGCCCATGGGCGGCGCAAAGGGCGGCTCCGACTTCGATCCCGCCGGCAAGTCCGACGCGGAGGTCATGCGTTTCTGCCAGAGCTTCATGACGGCTCTGTACCGCTACATCGGACCGGACATCGACGTTCCCGCTGGTGACATGGGCGTTGGCGGCCGCGAGATCGGCTATCTGTACGGCCAGTACCGCCGTCTGAAGGGCGTCTGGGAGAACGGCGTTCTGACCGGCAAGGGCATGACCTACGGCGGCTCCCTGATCCGTCCGGAAGCAACCGGCTACGGCGCTGTCTACTATCTGCAGGAAGTCCTGAAGCACGAGAACGACACCATCGAGGGCAAGCGCCTTGCAATCTCCGGCTACGGCAACGTTGCATGGGGTATCATGAAGAAGTCCGCTGAACTCGGCGCGAAGGTTACTTATTTCTCCGGCCCGGACGGCTATGTTCATGACCCGGACGGCGTCAACACCGACGAGAAGCTGAACTTCATCCTTGAGATGCGTGCAAAGGACCCGATGCACTGCAAGCCGTACGCCGACAAGTTCGGCTGCGAGTTCGTCGCCGGCCAGAAGGCCTGGGGCGCGAAGGATGTCGATGTCAACATGCCGTCCGCCATGCAGAACGACGTTCGCATGGGCGAGGCTGAGAAGATCGCCGCCTCCGGCGTCAAGTACTACATCGAGGTCGCCAACATGCCGACCACGAACGACGCTCTGAACTATCTGCGCGCGCAGAAGCACATGATCGTCGCTCCGTCCAAGGCTGTCAATGCGGGCGGCGTCGGCGTTTCCGGTCTCGAAATGAGCCAGAACTCCGAGCGTCTGGTCTGGACGGCTGAAGAAGTCGATGCGCAGCTGCACAAGATGATGAAGAACATCCACAAGGTCTCCGCAGAGGCTGCCGAAGAGTACGGTCTCGGCTACGATCTGGTTGCAGGCGCCAATATTGCCGGCTTCAAGAAGGTTGCTCAGGCCATGTACGAGCAGGGCGTGTTCTAATCTATTTTCATTCCATACACAGCAGCCCCAGCGGTTTTCGCCGCTGGGGCTGTTTTTGCACTGCTGCATATTTTGTGATATGCTGGCAATAAATCTGAACTTGCGGAGGTTTCACAATGAAAAAAGTGATCATTGGCGCAGTCATGTTTATGACAGGCGTTGTATCAGCCTTTATATTGTTGGGCGGAGCGATGGCCTTTCAATTTGATCACATCAACCTGAGTCCGTTTTCTATGACGATGCAGATTCTCGCACAGTATGGTCTGACAGCATTTCTGTATGCAGCGGCAGCCCTTGCGGCTGCATCGTTGTTGCGGTCTTGGGATTGAAAGAAACGTGAGAGGAACCACTAGCCTGTAAATGCAATACGAATGGCGCAATGCGTACATACGGAGGTTGCCCCGTATGTGCGCATTGCGCCAATTTGGTCTGTATAGCGGGAAGCTGGAGCCTCTTTTTCCAGTGCTGCACCGGCGCTGGGTACATCAGCCGGCCTGATGGCTATGGGGAGCAAGCAGACTTTTGCCGCAGTGCGGGCAAATCTCACCGTCGCTGCGGCCAAGACGTTCGCCGCAGAAGGGGCAGCGCCAACACAGCAGATAGACGGCTGCGTATCCAATGGCAAACAGTGCCGTGAACAGGAAATATACCGGCTTTGATACGCCGCAGCCGATGATCAGGCTGGCAAGCGCCAGCGAAAACAACGTGAACAGCAGAACTTTGACTGTTTTCAGATTCATAGAGAAGCCTCCTCTGTCTTCATCCGAACCACAAAGTTTTCCGTTTCCTTCTATCCATAGTATAGCACACCGCCTGAGTTCCGTATACGACCCGGGCGAAAATTTGTGCAATATTTCTATTGCTGCGCGTCGATGCGTTCCTTGAGGTCGTTCAAGTAGACCCAGCGCTCTGTCTTCGCATCCAGTTCCGCTGTCAGCCGTTCCTGCTCGTCCGTCAGAGCCTGTAGCCGGACATAGTCGCTGCCGCAGGCCTCCTGCTCCTGTTTGCAGGCGGCCAGCTGCTGTTCCAGATCGGCAATCGCGCTGTCAATCATGTCAAATTCACGCTGCTCGTTGTAGGAGAATTTCAGTTTTTTCTCGCGCGGGCGCTCAGAAATCGGTTTTTCCTGCTTTTCGGGCTTCTTTTCCTCTGTGGGTGTCCGCTTGCGTGCCCAGTCGGACCAGTTGCCGGTAAACACGTCGATGCGGCCCTCCGGGTGCACCTCGAAGATGGTATCGGCCAACTTGTCGAGGAAAAAGCGGTCATGCGAGACGGCGATGATGGGGCCGGGGAAGCTTTGCAGATAGTCCTCCAGAATGGAAAGCGTCGTAATGTCCAGATCATTCGTCGGTTCGTCGAGCAGCAGCACGTTGGGCGCTGCCATAAGGATGGACAGCAGATATAATCTTCGCCGTTCTCCGCCGGACAGCCTCCCAATGCTGGTCTGCTGCAAATCGGGCGGGAACAGGAAGCGTTCAAGCATGGTCTTGGCGGAGAATGTGCCCTCGTCCGTTTTTACCTGTGCGGCGACATTGTAGATAAAATCATACACACGCTGGTTCAGATCCAGTTCGCGGCCCTCCTGTGAAAAATGACCGATTCGGACTGTCTCGCCCAGTTCGACTACGCCGCTGTCCGGCAGGAGTTCGCCCGCCAGAATGCGCAGAAGCGTCGATTTGCCCGCGCCGTTGCGGCCGACGATGCCGATGCGGTCGCTGCGGAGAACGCCGTAGGAAAAATCACGGAAGATCGTGCGGCCGTCGTAACCCTTAGAGACATGTTCCAGCGTGATGATTTTTTTGCCGAGACGGCTCGAGGCCGCCGAAAGCTGTACCGCGCTGTCGCGTTCGGGCGCTTTGCGGTCCTTTAATTCCTCATAGCGCTGGATGCGTTCCTTGCTCTTGGTGCTGCGGGCCTGACAACCGCGCAGAATCCACTCGCGTTCGACGCGCAGGATGGACTGCCGCTTGCGCTCGGACGCCTCCGCCATCTGCGCGCGCTGCTCCCGCAGTTCGAGATAGCGGGAGTAATTGGCTTCATAGTGGTAAAGCTTTCCGCGCGAAAGTTCCGTGATATGGTTCACGACGCGTTCGAGAAAATACCGGTCGTGCGTGACCATGACCAGCCCGCCTCGATATTTTTTCAGCCAGTCTTCCAGCCACTGCACCATCTCGGTGTCCAGGTGGTTCGTCGGCTCGTCAAGCACAAGGACGTCTGCCGGATGGATGAGCGCGGCGCACAGCGCGGCGCGGCGGCGTTCACCGCCCGAAAGTGTTCCAATCAGCCGATTCGTGTCCGCAAGACCGAGCCGCGTCAGCATGCGCTTTGCCTCATATTCGTTCAGCTGCCGGAATTCCGGCGGCATACTGGCAAAGATCTGCTCCAGCACGGTCAGATCGTCGTGCATATCGGGGTTCTGTGCAAGCACGCTCACCTGTAAATTCGGCTTGCGGGCGATTGTCCCGCTGTCCGGCTGGAGCCACCCTGCCAGAACCTTCAAAAATGTTGATTTTCCGGTGCCGTTGATGCCGATCACGCCGGTTTTGTCGCCCTCATTTAAATAAAAATCCACATCGTCCAGCAGCTGACGGCTGCCGAAATTGATGGAAAGATGCTCTGCGGATATCAGCATAAAATTCCTCCTGCAAGGGGTTTCTGTTCCCATTCTATCACAGTCTTCGCCGGAAATCACGCGCTTCTTGCATTTTTGAAGGGCATCTGGTATCATGAGGGCGAAAACTATGGAATTGAGGTGAGTTTCCTATGAATGCCGTGAAATTACTGGCGCTCGATCTGGACGGGACACTGCTGAATTCCCAAAAAGAACTGACGCCGCGCACCTGCGATGCGCTTTATGCTGCGGCGGAGGCAGGTGTCGAGATCGTGCCGACGACGGGCCGATTTTTTACCGGCATGCCGGAGGTCGTGCAGAAGCTGCCGTTTCTGCACTATGCCATCACCATCAACGGTGCGCAGGTCTATGATATCCGCAAGGAAGAAGCCGTCAGCGCAGCGGAGATCCCGCTGGAAACGGCCTTGCAGGTTCTGGAATATCTCGACGGCTTTCCCGTGATCTACGACTGCTATCAGGACAACTGGGGCTGGATGACGCGCAGCATGCAGGAAAACGCCGCTGCATTTGTCCCGTTCGACTACGCACTGCGCATGGTGCGCAGTCTGCGCACGCCGGTCGAGGAACTCAAGGCATACCTGCGGGGGCAGAACCGAGGCGTTCAAAAGCTGCAGCTGTTCACGCCGGACGATGCGCTGCGCGGCAGGCTGCTTAAAGACCTTACAGAGCAGTTCGACAGTTTAAGCGTCAGCACGTCCATGCCCTGCAACATTGAGATCAACGATGCGCATGCCAACAAGGGCGAGGCCATTGCGAGTCTGACAGCCTACCTCGGCCTGCCGATGGCGGCAACGATGGCGATCGGCGATGGGCTGAACGACAGGAGCATGATCAAAATGGCCGGGATCGGCGTGGCCATGGCGAATGCGTGTCCGGAAATTCTGGCGATAGCCGACGAAATAACTGCCTCCTGCGACGAGGACGGCGCGGCGCTTGCCATCGAGCGGCACTGCGTACCGGGAAGGACGTAACGGAAATGGTCGACTGCCACATTCATATGGTGCTGGACGGCGTAAACTGGAAGGACGCCATCGCCCGGCATAAAGCGGCGCCGCAGGAGGCACTGATCCGGCAGACGCTGGGTCACTATCA
>ERZ779850.1301-NODE-1301-length-25153-cov-3.952466_pt1 | contig 25153 bp, 15 predicted proteins | sample MGYA00511249_ERZ779850 | MGnify/ENA primary metagenome ERZ779850 (study PRJEB29588, sample SAMEA2162475) | human gut metagenome | biome: human gut; feature: human-associated habitat; material: faeces | place: Denmark | collected 2008/2010 ...
CCCGCCGGAAGCCACCTTCATCACGCTCATCACATAGGCATTGAGGAAAGAGCCGGAAAGGAAAGCCAAGAACGAAGCTGCCGCCACACGGGGAGCCAGACCGAACAGATTGTGAAAGCCTTCCTCGTTGTTCCAATACGGCGCACCGGGAATAAGGTCGGCCACATAACCGAAGAAGACAAACAGGAAGTTCATCAGGAAACCCGTCCATATCAAGAATTTGGCTTTGTTGAACCCCCAAACCTCGACGATACAGTCGTTCACGATATAAGAAATGGGAAAGACCAAAATCCCGGCCGTAATATTAAACGGACCGAACATGATTTGCTTCGTGGCCAAAAGATTGGCCGAAATGAGACACACACAAAACAGTATCCCCATCAACATGAAGGATACACTGACTGTTTTTTCTTTCATATAATCTTGTTTTTTAAGAGGTTACCAAGCACTCATCGCGCATTCCTTCCGGAAACGCGGGGACAAAGATACGATAAAGACGGGAGACAGCAAAAAGATTGCATAAAAAAAGTTTTTCCCTGCACGGGAGCGAAAAGATTTCGTACCTTTACATTCAAATATCAATGATTAAATTATGAAAATGAAAAAACAAATCATGTGCCTGTCACTGGCAGCATATTGCGGTGCGGCTTTCGCACAAACGGATTACAAGGTGACATTCACCACAGACCGGACCGACATCACTACAATCTATCTTTGCTCGGAAGAGGACGGCACCGTATTGGACAGTGCTTCGTGCCACAACGGCAAAGCCGTGATGGACGGACAGACCAGATTGCCCCAAATAGCCGTCATTGCCCAAGACAAAAAGTCCAAAAGCCCAATCTCTTCGTTCATACTGGACAGCACGCCCACTACAATAAACCAGACGAAAACGGGAATTGAAGTGAAAGGTTCGCCTCTCAACCAAAAATATGCAGAGGTGAAAAAGAACGTAAATGTCCACAATGAAAAAATGAGGGCGCTACAGGAAGAAGCAAAAGCCATCGCACAAAAAAACAACGGCAAAATACCAGATGAACAGTTGAAACGCCTGCAAGACGAGTTCGACAAAGCCCTGCACAGTCAGACCGAAGCCATTCGGACAGCCCTTCAGGAAAATAAGGATAACCTGATTCCGGCTTCCATGATTGCATTCTACAGCGAGAATATCGGCATGGACAAAGTTGAAGAATACCTGAAAGAATATGCTTATAAAGACAACGGCATACTGAAAAACGTAAACAATTACATTCAAGCTTTGAAGCGTAAGGCTGTAGGGGCCATGTTCACGGATTTCACGATGAACGACATGCAGGGCACGCCCAGAAAACTATCCGACTACGTAGGTAAAGGAGACTATGTCTTGGTAGACTTTTGGGCCAGTTGGTGCGGCCCTTGCCGTGCGGAAATGCCGAACGTAAAGAAAGCCTACGAACAATTCCACCCGAAAGGGTTTGAAATCGTAGGCATCTCGTTCGACGCACAAAAGGACGCATGGCAAAAGGCTACTACCCAATTAGGCATCACATGGCCTCAAATGTCGGATCTGAAAGCCTGGAACTGCGAAGCCGGTGCCATTTACGGTATACGGAGCATCCCGGCCACCATACTTTTCGGTCCTGACGGTAAAATCGTGGCTACGGACCTGCGCGGAGAAGAACTCCAGAAAAAGTTGGAAGAAATTTACCCGTAACCCACGGACAGAACGGTTCTCCGTTCCCATTCACAAAAGATGGCATCTCCGGATATCCCGAAGATGCCATCTTTCGCTTTATTATCTTACTAAATTCAAAACTGCGCGCCCACTTAGAAACTGAAATCTATTCCCAGACCAAAAACCTTATTGGTACGGGTGAAAGAGTCGCTGCCCTTCAACATACCGGAAGCAACCAAAGCGTCGGCCGTAGCCTGTCCGGCCGCCGTGGCCACCGTCGCGCTGATGCCGTTGTAATCGTTCGTAGCGCGGTTGTAGTCTTTATAGAAAGTATGGAAATAAGCCACATTCACCTTGATGCGTTTCGTAGCCTGTATCCCCAAGCCCACACCCAAGGAGTTGGAGCTTACGTTGAAACTCATATCTTTCATGTACTCGTCCGTCAGGCCGAAATAGGTGTTCTGCCATCCGGCACTGGCCTGCACACGGTCGGTGATGTCGTATTCCACACCGGCCAGAAATTCCCTCGAACCGCTCTTCAGCAATTTTTGCGAACCACCTTCCTGCGAAGCTTGTTTGTCGAAGTAATGATGATACCCTGCCATGATACGCAACGAAGGGAGGATTTCGTATTGCGCACCAAGGGTCAACAGTGCCGGGATGTCTTCTTTCACAGTCCGTCCGTCGCGGAACTTATCCAACATGGCCAAGCGTTCAGCCGACTCACTGTTGGCCGCACGGTTGTCCAAACGGATTTTCGTCTTAAACTCATACTTGGCTCCGAAGTTGAACTTGCCTATTTTATAGTCCAAGCCGATAATCGGGGTAAAGCCCCACCCCGTCTGGTCGCAGTTGAGTGTCACGTCTTCCGTAGCTACAGCCAAAGTACCCATTTGCTTGGCAGCCGCACCGGCCTTTTGGGCCAATTCGGCATACTGTTGCGCCAAATCCTGATTTCCGGCAGCGGCAGCCTGTTCGGCAGCCGTCAACTGTCCGGCCTGCTCTAAATAAGAAGCCATTTGTCCGGCAAACAAAGCCGAAGCCCCCACCATCTCTCCGCCTACAGGATTGTTCACCGAGATATTTTTCACATAACCGTAGTAGTTCGTGGTGGCATACACCAGCCGTCCGCCGACAAAAGCCGACAGATTGTCGGTGATTTTATAGGCCGCACCGATTTGGAAACCGTAATAATACTGGCGGCCGCGCATATAGCTGTCGAGAGAATAGCTGTTGATGCCCATCTCGCTCCCCAACAACGGCAACAACGCCGCCTGGCTCTCGAACGAGCCTAAACCGTCTTCAAAAGCGCACTTTCCGCCCCCACCGCCAATGGCGAAGTTGAAAGAATACGACCAACGGCCACGATTGTAAGCCGCCTGTAAAGAAGGAACAACCGGAGCTTTGGCATCTCCTTTAAACAGTTTGGAAGATTCTCCACGATTGCCTGCACCGTATGCGAAGGGACCAAACACAGAGGTAATTTCACGCGTCTGGTAAGCACTCTGGAAATTCAGGGACAAATGCAACCCGTCCGGCAAAAAAGCCACACCCGCCGGGTTACTGTACACTCCGTCGATACCGATGGCACCATCTCTCGCGGGATTACGCAGGAATGCCACATTTTGATTTGTGTTCGTAAGCAACCCTCCGGCAAAAGTTAAATTTGAAACCATTAAGCCAAAGGAAGCTACAAGAGTTTTTTTCTTCATTTCTATGAATTTTGCTAAAAATCAGGTGCAAAATTAACAATTAAAACTTATATTCACAAAGAATTCCTCATTTTATTCTATTTTCAATCGTTACACATACAACAAAACACCTCGTTTCAAAGTACACGTCTCACGACATCTCCTCTCCATTAAACATCCGCGCAAAAATCCTTCTTTTCTTTTCTGAAAAACATACACTTATGCACCTGAAATCAATCTCAGGAGAATGAAAAATCAATCGACTGAGAACGAAAAACGAATCTCAGCCAAACGATTTTTCATTCTCCTGAGATTGATTTTCCATTCTACCGAGATACCTCCAGCACTCTCTTGAATCCCACACCAACCACCTGTATATCAAAGAAATGAATCTCACTCAAGCTAACTTTTTTTCTACCCTTTTCGCTCTACCCTTCCCCATTCCGTTTTTTATACTTATATTTGCTGTCGCCTTTCGCCTTACTTGTTTTGATAAGAATTAAACCTACTTAAAAATGACGGATATGAAAAAAACGCTTTTTTTGTGGCTGGGATTGGGAGCCACCACAACCGCTTTCGCCCAATCCCCCGATGGCATCACCGGAGCCTCGGCCGTACAAACGGGACAGACGAAAAACAAAGGAGAATCTATCATCTATAAGGGGAACACCCTACATACGACTGGAAAGATGGTAAAAACAGGACGCAAGGCACCGGACTTCCACCTGACACAGTCTGACCTGCAAGACGTAAAACTCTCAGACTTCAAAGGTAAGAAAGTCATTCTGAACGTATTCCCCAGTTTAGACACCCCCACTTGCGCCGTTTCCGTACGTGAGTTCAACGAAAAGGCCTCGGGACTGGAAAACACGGTCGTGCTCTGCATATCCATGGATTTGCCCTTCGCACAATCACGGTTCTGTACCACCGAAGGGCTTACCCGCGTCATACCGCTTTCGGCCTTCCGAAGTCAGGATTTTATCCAAAACTACGGTTTACAGATTGCAGACGGCCCCATGAAAGGCTTGTTGGCTCGCGCCGTGATCGTGGTGGACAAAAAAGGAATCGTGCGGCACATCCAACTGGTCAAAGAGATTTCACAGGAACCGGACTATGAAGCGGCATTGGAAAGAGCCGCAACGGCAACTACGGAGTGAGGACACAGACGCATACCCGCCTTCTGCCGCAAACTCCAAAAGGAAAAGGCTTATGAAGCAGATTTTATCCGCTGTCATCCCTCTTTCGACGGAAGTTTTTTCGTATCTTTGCCGCTTTAAGAATAATCACAAAAAAACAAACGATATATGTTCGACAATTTGAGTGAAAGACTGGAACGGTCTTTCAAAATCCTGAAAGGTGAAGGCAAAATCACCGAAATCAACGTGGCTGAAACCTTGAAAGACGTGCGCCGCGCATTGCTCGATGCCGACGTGAACTACAAGGTGGCCAAGACTTTTACCGACACGGTAAAGCAAAAGGCATTGGGGCAGAACGTGCTGACAGCCGTGAAACCCAGCCAGTTGATGGTGAAAATCGTACACGACGAACTGGCAACCCTGATGGGAGGCGAAACGGCCGAGCTGAACCTGCAAGGCCATCCGTCCGTCATCCTGATGGCGGGATTGAACGGTGCAGGTAAAACGACCTTGTCCGGAAAACTGGCCCTGATGCTGAAAACAAAGAAACGTAAGAATCCTCTGCTGGCGGCTTGCGACATCTATCGTCCGGCGGCCATCGAACAGTTGAAAGTGCTGGGCGAACAAATCGGTATCCCCGTATATAGCGAACCGGACAACAAGGATGCCGTGCAGATTGCACAGAACGCCGTGAAAGCAGCCAAGGCCAAAGGCTACGACGTGGTCATCGTCGATACGGCCGGACGTCTGGCGGTGGACGAACAGATGATGCAGGAAATCGCTGCCATCAAACAGGGCATCAACCCCGATGAGACGCTCTTCGTGGTAGATGCCATGACCGGACAGGATGCCGTGAACACAGCCAAGGAATTCAACGACCGTCTGGACTTCGACGGTGTGGTGCTCACCAAATTGGACGGCGACACCCGGGGCGGGGCGGCCTTGTCTATCCGTACGGTGGTGAACAAGCCCATCAAATTCGTCGGCACGGGAGAGAAAATGGAAGCCATCGACCAGTTCCATCCTTCGCGTATGGCCGACCGTATCCTGGGCATGGGCGACATCGTGTCGCTCGTGGAAAAGGCCCAAGAACAATATGACGAGGAAGAAGCACGCCGCCTGCAAAAGAAAATCGCCAAGAACCAGTTCGACTTCAACGATTTCATGTCGCAAATCCAGCAAATCAAGAAGATGGGTAACCTGAAAGACTTGGCCAGCATGATTCCCGGCGTGGGCAAGGCGCTCAAAGACGTGGAAATCGACGACAATGCCTTCAAGGGTATCGAAGCCATCATCCAGAGCATGACTCCGCGTGAACGTACCAATCCGGAAATCCTGAACACCAGCCGCCGCCAACGCATCGCAAAAGGTTCGGGCACCAACATACAGGAAGTGAACCGCCTCATCAAACAGTTCGACCAGACGCGCAAAATGATGAAGATGGTGACGGGCAGCAAAATGGGCAAGATGATGGCCAACATGCCCAAGATTCCGGGTATGCCTAAAATGCCTAAACTATAATCGTAAACCAAAAGAGGAATAACCATGCAACTGATTGACGGAAAGGCCACCGCCGCACAAATCAAGGCGGAAATTGCCGAAGAGGTAAAACAAATCGTAGAAAGCGGAGGGAAACGCCCGCATTTGGCTGCCATCCTCGTGGGACATGACGGAGGCAGCGAGACTTACGTGCGCAACAAGGTATTGGCTTGCGAAGCCTGCGGTTTTAAATCGACCCTGCTCCGCTTCGAGGATACTATCAGCGAAGAGGAACTTCTGGCCGAAGTGGACAAGCTCAACAAAGACGAGGACGTGGACGGATTCATCGTGCAACTACCCCTCCCCCGCCATATCTCCGAACAGAAAGTCATCGAGGCTATCGACTTCCGCAAGGATGTGGACGGTTTCCATCCCATCAACGTGGGAAGAATGGCCATCGGGCTTCCTTGTTACATCTCAGCCACCCCGAAAGGCATCCTGGAACTGCTCCGGCGTTACCACGTCGAGACGAGCGGCAAGAAATGCGTCATCCTGGGCCGCAGCAACATCGTAGGCAAACCTATGGCACAGCTTATGATGCAAAAGCAGTATGGCGACGCTACGGTGACCGTATGCCACAGCCGGAGCCGCGACTTGAAGAAAGAATGCCGTGAGGCGGACATTATCATAGCCGCTATCGGCCAGCCCGATTTCGTCACGGCCGACATGGTGAAAGAGGGAGCTACGGTCATCGACGTAGGCACGACACGCGTCCCCGATGCCACGAAGAAAAACGGATTCCGCCTCAATGGCGACGTGAAATTCGACGAGGTAGCTCCCAAATGTGCTTACATCACCCCCGTACCAGGCGGGGTCGGCCCGATGACCATCTGCATGCTGATGAAAAATACACTGTCGGCGGGCAAAAAGGAATTCTATCGTTAACAGGGTATTGAACAGACATAAGGTGTACCGCCTGCTTGACGGTACACCTTATTATATATAAGCCTTCGCGGACTTCAAGGCTGTGGCTTAAAAAAAGTTTTAGTAAAAATCCGGCGAAACATTTGCAGTTTCAAATAAAATGCGTACCTTTGCATCGCTTTAGGAAAGAAACATGATACTTTCCATACAAGCACACCAAAATGGTGACTATAGTTCAGTCGGTTAGAGCGTCAGATTGTGGTTCTGAATGTCGTGGGTTCGAATCCCACTAGTCACCCAAAGAAAAAGGATTTCCCGTCGGGAAATCCTTTTTTAATGCCTTTATATCGTACTCCCCGATACAAAAGAACAGACAGATGCTCCCTTGCGAAAACATCCGTCTGTTACGAATCCGAGAAATCAGATGAGGGCTGCCTCAAAAAATATATTGGACACGTAATTGCCCCAAGAATAGGTTTTTCTTGTAAAATTCATTGCAATGTTCTCCTACAAGGACATAACTTCCGTTCAGCTTTACAGCCAAATATTCATTCAAATAGAAGTTGGCTCCCAACGAAACGTCGCTTTCCCGTCCGCCCATGATGCCGGCTCTGCCATCGTTCAAGTTCGTATAATTGAAACGTGCCGTGAGTTCTATCGCCTGTTTACTGCCCGGCCTGCCGGGAATACTGTACAGGTCGTCATACGCAAACCCTCTTCCCCGAACCAGAAAGCCTGCCTGCACATATCCTCCCTGCGGACGGTAAGCCTCCCTTTCCGTACGATTGAGACGGTTCAGAAAGTATTCTCCCTGTACCATGAAACGCGGAGCGGTATAAAGTATCTCAAAAACGCCTTTGAGTTCTGTCCCTAAACGGTCCACGGTGGCTTCCATCAATGGACACGGGAACATGGATGTCACGCCATCATTCGATACTGTTTTTGTCAGCGGTTCCACTGTATTCACCGGTTTGGTACGGAAAGAAAAAGCACCGCCCACATGCAACAGATTCCCTTTCCACCGCTTGCGCCAAACGCCCCGCGAAGTGGAAACCAAAGCGTTAACCTGCCCGTCACCGATTTTATTGATGTCATTATGCGTATACAATCCCGTAGCCCAATATCCAAATGGCAGACTGGAATGATAGGTCAACCCGAGCTTGCGTCCGTCCGTAAAAGCCAATACGGATCCGGCCGACTGATGAAAGCGCATGTCTGCCGTACTGATGAGCATATCCATGGAATAAGGTTCATAAGCATTTCCTAACGAAAGGACACCATGTTTAAAGTGATAGTTCAACAACAAATCCTTGATGGCTACTTTGTTTCCTCCCAAACCAATGTCGGCTTTCATTTCATATTGTCTGTAAGTGGCTTTAAAGCCCACACGGAAATCTTCCAAGCGATAATACCCCTGCACACTTTCCTTGCCATAACTGGACACAGCGGCATCCAGCAATGCCCTCGAACGGAACTTCACGGTCAGAGGTTCGTCCGCCTGTGCCGTCATAAAGCAACTTCCCATGCCCAACCACACGCATGCCATCCATTTTCTCATACGCACCGGTTCAAAATGTTCATGAATTGCGGAAGTGCCTCTTCCACAGGTATTGCCCAACCATAATCCGCCACATTGAAGATCGGAGCCGTACGGTCCGGGTTGACGGCTATCACGCAACGCGCTCCGGTGATGGCCGCCGTATGCTGTATCTGTCCGCTGATACCGATGGCGATATACAAATCCGGAGCTATCGTATGCCCGGTCTGCCCCACTTGCACGGAAGCGTCCACCAACCCGGCTTCCACTGCCGCACGAGACCCGGCTACCGTCGCACCGATACGTTCGGCCCACTCCCGGATTTCATCGGCACATCTCCGCGTTTTCACGCCTCGCCCTATACCTATTATAATAGAACTGTCGTTCAGCGAAGTTCCGCCCACTTCTTCCGCCACAGCCTCCAACACGCGAATACGGCTGTCGGCTCTTCCGGCCTCATAAGCATGATGGACGATTTCCCTCCTCCTCGAAGTATCCTTCTGCCGGGCTTTCATCACCCCGGGACGTACGGAAGCCATTTGCGGCCTACAAACAGGGTTGACAATCGTAGCCATCAGATTTCCTCCGAAAGCCGGGCGTATTTGACGCAACAGTCCGCTGTCCGTATCCATTTCCAACTCCGTACAATCTGCCGTCAATCCGGTGTGCAGTACGGCAGCCAATCGTGCGGACAAACCACGACCGCATGGCGTAGCCCCGATAAGCAGGACCGAAGGATGCTGTTTGCGCACCAAGCCGGCCAACACCTCCGTATAGTTTTCCTCCACAAAATCCGATAGAAGCGGAGACTCCACCACGTGCACGCGGTCTGCACCGACGGCTATCAACTCATCCGCCCATGCAGACACTTCACCGCCTATCAGTACAGCCTCGACCGGTTGGGGACGGCAAGCCGCAAGTGCCACAGCCTTTCCCAAAAGTTCCCGGCTTACCGGTGCCAAAGCGCCGTCCATGACTTCCGCCCACACCCAAATGCCATTGGAATCATCCACAGGCTGTTCCTGCCTTTCGTCTTGACGCTGCATCACCCAAGCTCCAACCGGACAAGCCTGCACACAACCGCCGCACAAACGGCAATTCTCTTCATCCACCTCCGGAAAGTCGCCCATACGGATAGCCCCATAGGCACAACTTTCGGCACATATTCCGCAGGATACACATTGCCCGGCCTGCAATTGAAGTATAAAATCCTTATCTTTATTCATTTTCATCTTGCTTTTTAAAAATTAATTCCGCGTCTCATGCTTTCACGGACGACTACAAAAAACTTTTCCCCGTCGGGAAGCCATTCCACGTCTTTCTTCCGTCGAGGCACCATGGTAGACACTACTTGAGTAGGAGATGCCTGCAATCCGACCTGCGAAGGTTCCAGTCCCAAGTCGCATTCATCCCAATGAAGGATGGTCTGCCGCTGAGCCCACCGCCAACCGGTCAGTGTGGGACAATCCAGTTCCCCCGTCTCCCGGCCAACCGTCACGACACAAGGTAAATCCACCTCCATACGTTGGAGTAAACGACCGGCCTTCTTCCTCACACACATACAAGTATCCGATATGTCCGAAACCTCCATCAAATGCGTCACTTGGGGAATGTCCAACTGTCCGGCTACCTCAGGCCCCACTTGTGCCGTATCGCCATCCACCGCCATTTTCCCGAAAAGCAACAAGTCGTATTCACCCAACTTGCGCACGGCTGCCGCCAGTACCAGGCTCGTACACCACGTATCGCTTCCGGCAAATGCCTTGGAGGACAACAAAACCGCCTTATCCGCCCCTCTTTGCAAAGCCTCCCGGAGCACTTCTTCCGCCGAAGCGGGTCCCATGCTTACTGCCACTATCTCAGCCTCTGTCTGCCTTTTCAATTTTACAGCCAACTGCAAGGCATACAAGTCATCAGGATTTGTCCGGGTCATGGCCGACGAACGCTTCAGCGTCCGGGTTACAGGGTCCATCTCTACCTTTGTAGACAAAGGCACTTGCTTTAAGAATACAATATACCGCTTCATATCTTTCGTTTTTTATCTTCCATATATCCGAACCCTATCCACCTTTTTTATTGGAACGGGCATCCGCACACCTTTTTTGAAACTCAACCGAAAACGGGTCCACTGCCCCGAAACGGTCCGGTGCAAACCCGGCCGGATCCACAAACGGCTCTTCCCGCAAAATCAATTCTGCGGCCAAGCGTCCCATGCCTCCACCGGCAGCCACGCCTCCTCCGCAGCATCCGGCTACGGCATCCAACCCTTCGTATGGACGCACCTGCCCGATAATGAATTTGGCATCCGGCACGTAACATGAGGGCCCGGCCATATAATGCGCGATACCCAATGTTTCTATGTCCGGAAGATAACGCTGTAGCAACGGGGCACACTCGTCAAGCACTTTCCATTCGGCCGCCTTATTGAAATCGAAATCCTCCAGCTTATCCGTCAATGTGTCGGGATTGAAGGCTTGGCATTCACTTTCGCGCAAGCCGATAATCAACGCCCCCACATCCGAACGGGTGAAAGCACGGGCATCGGGAATCACCGTAAAAGGATGGTTTGCCGGAAAACGCCCGGGGTTTGTTCCCGTAATCCAAAAATGACTCCGCACCGGAGTAAAAGGAAGCCCTACCCCTAAAGGACGCATCAACAGGTTGGCCCACGAGCCTGCGGCATTCACGACAACCGGCGCCAGTACTTTTTCCCCGTCCGCCAACTCCACTCCTGTCGTCTTGTCTCCAACAGCCACAATGGCTTTTACTTTCGTATTCGGACGCAATTCCGCCCCGAGACTTCGTGCAGCACGTGCATAACCGGAACATAACAAAGCACAATCTATAAACGCATCCGTAGGCATGTAAAGCGCCTCTTCTACCGCCGAAACCTCCATCCAAGGAAGAAGTTCTTTCAAACGCCTCCGGTCGATACGTTCATTCGGTATTCCGAAACGTACGGCCGCTTCTTCCAATGCTTCGAGTTCTTTCAGCGATGCGTCGGACGAAGAGATGGTCACACTGCCGCACTGCTGCAGTTCGAGCGATTCCCCCAAAAGGTGCTCTATTTCATCAATGCAATCATACGTTTCCTGCACCATTTCCATCAAAGCCGGTTTGGTACGCGCCCGTGTCAACAGGCAGGCTGCACGGGACGAAGACTGCGACGCTATCTCGTTGGCATCCAACAACAACACCTTCCCCGCCTTACGTTTGGCCAACTGGTAAGCCGTGGCGCATCCCAACAAACCGCCACCGATAATTATCACATCATAATCCTGTTTCATCGTCAAATCGCATTATATTGAGGATTCATATACAAAGTCGTACGCTCCGTCTGTTCTTTTCTACGCCCTTGAGCGGAATACCGTTTATAAATCAATACGGCAGCCACTGTGAACAAGACCGCACAAACCGCGCCGACCGCACATGCCATGTGGTTGTAAAGCGCAAACCACTCCATGTCGAAGTTCAAAAACTCCTTGGTGGAAAGCAGAGTCACCGTACCCATGTAGCCGATGAAGTCAATAATGGCGATGAAAAAACCCACGTTTCCCCTGATACGGAAACAAGCGATGAAGCGATCGAAGAAAATCGTCTGAAAAGTCAGATAGGCAATGTAGAGGCACAGGCTCTGCACAAACAACCACACTACCGGCTGCCAATCCAATGCCTCATAATTCAGCGACACGTATGTCATGACCAAACAACCGGCAATGACCAGTCCCATCAAGCACATCAAAGCCCGAATATTGCTGCGGAAGAAGATGAAAGCGGCAAATATCCCGAGGATGACCAACGTAACAATCGTATCCACCTGGGCGAAAAGCCAAGAAGACAGATTGCTCATATCCAGGATATTGACCAGAAAATCTTCTTTGATGTCGCGCAGCACCAGCAACATGAAGTTGCCCACGAACAACAAGGTAAGAATCGGAGCGTAACTTCGGAACAAGAGCTTACGTCCGTTTCCGTCCAATGTCACACGTTCGTTACGCAGCGCAATATCCTCTTCCGTAGGCTGTGGCAGACGCTTCAACATATACCCCATAAAAACGAGAAGAGGCAAAGCAAAAGCCCCAATCACGGCAGGCATCCAAAACTGTCCCACGTGCATCTCGTTCATGGCAAACAAGCCGAAACTCTTGGCCACACCGGAACTGAACACCATGCTTACCCCCAACAGACTGGCCAACATATCCGTCACCTTGCGTCCCTCGATAAAGCTGAATATCACGCCCCACATACAACCGAGCGACAAGCCGTTCAAAAACATGGCCGCCACATTGAACGGAGGAGCCAACAAGCCGAAGCCGACCAAAGCAGCCTCGGCTGCTACCGCCGAACAGACGAAAAACTTGAAACGACGCTCCTTCTTCAACTCCGAAATCAACTTGATGCCAAAGAACTTGGCTATCACATAACCTAAAATCTGAATCGTCGTCACCACGACCTTGTAGTCCGTGCCGAAAAAATCAAACCCCTCGAACGAAGCCGCCGTATAAGGTTTGCGCAAGGCATACACCAAAGAGTAGGAAAGCAAGGCTGCACCGCCCGCCCACAGGATGAGCAACGCATCCGAAAATCTTTTGTTCTTTACGATTTGTTCCATAACCATAGTTTTGTTTTCGGCTGCAAAACTATCCCAAACCGCCATCTGAAAAAATTAATTCATTATATATCATACGTCCGTCCAAGCCCGTATTTATAATGTAACATTCATCTCACGGTAATGAAGCACGAAAGCAACAGGTTTGTAACATGGAAAACGTACCTTTGCCCAAAAGAACATACGAATGGACAAATTGGTATCACTCTACGAACGAATGAAGAAACTGCGCGAAGCCGGTGTACGGATGAAGGACATCTCCGAAGAGACGGGCATAGCATCCAGCGTACTCTCCTCGCTCTATTCTTCCGTGCTCCCCACCTACATCAACCTGCTCTCCGGAGGATGCGGTACGGAAAGTGCGTTAGACCAAGGGCTGCAACAAGTCAACAACGTGTCGAAACGCAAACTGCAAGGTTGCCTCGACGAATTGTACGACAAAGTGAGCCACATCGAACCACGTTTCGTTTCCAACAAAAACGGCGGACGACCTTTTTTGGACGACATCGAGAAAGAAGCCATCAAATACCTGCCCAATGCCGGCATCTATACCGGACTTTACCAGTCTTACAGTTCTTCGTCCTACTCCGACGGGCTGAAAGTGGAGCCTTATATGATATCCTCTATCGTAGACGGCGACACCATGCCCAAAGTCTATTGCCAGAACCTGTCGGGCGACTATTATATCGGCGTGGGGCTGTTCTCGCCGTTTCAAATCGGTTATCTGATGTTCAACGAACAAAAACGCCTGCAACTTGCCCTGAAGGTGGTCTACCTGCAACTGCCCATCATCGAGTATCCCCAAATCATGAAAGGAATCTATCTGACACACGACTATAACCGCAATCCGATCGCCCGGCGCATTCTCTTTGTCCGGCAAGGCGACGAAATCCCACTGGAAGAGTTTGCCGACTTGCGCACAGAGGTGATACCCAAAGCACGACTGACCGGGGAACTTTTGGAATACTACAATTACACTTGCTGCAACGAGGATATCATACGGAGCATGATGCTGATATCACCGGACAAGGATACCAAAGAACTCCAACGCGAAAAGCAGCTCCTGAAAATCCTCAGTACACAAGAAGCTCCCTGAAGATACGGCACCCGCCATGCGAAAGGCCGCAGAAGGACATATCCTTCTGCGGCCTTTCGCATAAAACCTTACTTTCATTCTTCCGTCAGACGAATCGCAAAGCCGCCTCCGCGAGCCATATCCAACGTCAGTTTCGTATTCCGGTCCACATTCATCGTCTCGCAGGCGTACGTTGTCGGATGGTCGCCCGACTCCGGTTTATCCTTGAAAACCACAGCGCGGTAGGTCTTCCCACGTTTCAGAAAACCGAAGTCCACCGTCACGCTGCGCGGTGTCCAGTTCGTCATGCCGCCCACGTACCAATCCTTACCGGTTTGTTTGGCCATCACGATGTACTCGCCCAAACGGGCATCGAGCGGAAGGGTCTTGTCCCACACCGAAGGAACTTTCGACAGGTAATCCAAGATGTCGGGATATTTGTTATATTCCGAAGGTGCGTCGCACAGGTAACCGATCCAATGGTCGAATATGACGTACATGGACAAGACATGCGAACGCGTCCCCATATTCATCGGAGGGATGCTGTCCCGGTCACGCGGTTGGAACTCTTCGGGCGTCACGTTGCGCATGCCGCCCGGCGTGTAATCTTCCAGTCCGGCCAATGAACGGATGAAGGGGAAACGTGTATGGTATTCGGGCGTGATGGTCTTTTCCCAGAAATTGCATTCAGCCCCTCTCACGGCCTCATAATTCATCACGTTGGGGTAAGTACGGTTCAAGCCCACCGGTACGGGACAACCGTGGAAGATGGCCACCATCCGGTACTGCGCCAACCGTTCGGCAAATTCGCGCCCCCAGCGCATGGCAATCTGGTCGTTGCGTTCGAAGAAATCAATCTTGGCACCCGCCACCCCGCACTCGTGCATCTGCTTGATCCAATCGTCCGGATTCTCCAGCGGACAACTGGCCCAAGTCCAAACCAATATCTTCACGTTCTTCCCCCGGGCATAGTCGCACAATTCCTTGATGTACTCCATTTTCCATCCGGCATCGAGCGTCATGTACTCTATACCGTTCTCCGAAGCCCAGTCTACATAGTATTTATAAAGTTGCAACGAAAGATGTTTGTTCCCCACCGGGAAGTCCACGCCTTCCACCACGGCTTTGTGCCACCATTCCCAAGCACTCTTTCCGGGTTGTATCCACGAGGTATCCTCAATCTTGCAAGGTTCGGCCAGCATGTAGACCAGCTCATTGTTCAACAACGTCTTGTCGTCGTCGGACACGATCATGACGCGCCACGGGAACGTGCGGTCGCCTCCCGTCCTTGCAATGTAATCCTCACGTGAAATCACCAGATGGTTGGAATACCAACGGTAAGGGTTCGACGGGTCTCCGTCCATCACTTCTTTAGGGTAGGCCGCCCACTTTCCGCGCATGGCATTCTGCCCGGCGGCTTCCATATACAAGCCGGGATAATCGTAAGTGTCCGATTCCGTCACCACCACCTTGTAGGGCTTGCCGGGATACTCGAAGAGCACCGGAGAAACGGAAAAACGGCCGGCCGGAATCTCACCCGGCGAACGATACACCTTGTAAAGCCGCTCGAAATTACGGTAGCCCTGATGAATCTGGTGCACCTTGCCCGACTGTTCACGCTCGGGTGCGGTATTGCTGTCGCACTCCGGGAAATACACCGTAGGGGTAAAAGCGAAATTGAACACGGCATCTTCGCTGTCGATAATGATTTCCTCGTCCCAGTGCGTCACGAAACGGTAAGCCCATCCTTCGTTGTAGGCTCTCACGACCAGGTCGTAGCCCGTGCCGTAAGACAGCACGATTTCATTGTACGCCTCTTTCAGGGTCTTGTTTTTCCCCGCCACGACGTCTATCTTGCGGTTCACACGGTCTTTCTTCACAGAGGTCACGGGGTCGCCTCCCACGTAACGTCCGTCGGACAGGTTCATCCCTATCACCGAAGGTTCCACCAACTTCACCTTATCGTACCACACTTCAAATTCCGTACGCCCTTCCACACGGAGCTTCACCTCCAGTTTCTTGTCGGGCGAAGACAATTTGTACTCTTCCGCTTTCAGGGCAAACGTCCAGCAGAAGAATACCGCCAAAGATAACATGATTTTTTGAGCCATATCGCTATATAGATTTAAGAATGATTATTCGTCTGCAAAGTAAGTCCGTTTCACTAAAAGCCGAAATGGAGAGAATCACTTATCACATGGACAATTTTGCGATTCTCTCCATTCCTATATGACTTGCCGTACGGCCGCTCATTCCACACCCCACTGCTTGTTCGGCGTGCGCCCCAACACGAAGTGCAACTCACCGCCACGGACGATATCCTCGTGGTCGATGTAGTAACGGTTGTAAGGCTTGCCGTTCAGCGTGGCCGACTGGATGTAACAGGCGTCGGGCGCATTCCCCTCCGTAGTGACTACAAACTTACGGCCTTTGGCATAACGGCGGTCGAGCGCGATCTCCACACGGTCGAACACAGGGGCTGTCAATTCATAACGCGTCTCGCCCGGACAAAGCGGATGGAACCCCGCAGAAGCCAGGATATACCAGGCCGACATCTGCCCCACATCCTCATTGCCGCACAGTCCGGCCAGACTGTTCTTGTAAGCGTCGGCACAAATCACACGCGTCCAGTACTGCGTGAGCCACGGTGCCCCCAAGCGGTTGAAGAGGAAAGGCACGTGGTGCACGGGTTCATTGGCATGATTATAATAGGGATTCCAATAGAATTCGCGCGGCGTGTTTTCAAAAAAGGATTCCAAATCGGCCAACACTTTGTCGCGACCGCCCATGATTTCCACCATGCCGGGCACGTCGTGCGGCACGAACCAACCCTGTTGGTAGGGATTGCACTCCATGCAACCGTACCACTCCTGCAAGCGTCCTTTTTCCGGCCAGTCCGCCCACGAGCCGTCGGCGTTGCGCACGCGGAACCATCCCTTTTCCTTATCGAAGATTTTACGGTATGCCTGTCCGCGCCGGTGATAGATGCCGGCATCCTCCGTCTTGCCTAAAGCCTCGGCCCATTCGCCCACACACCAATCGAAGTATCCGTATTCCAACGTTTCCGATATGCCGCTGCCGCCGGGCGAATATCCCAGTTCCGGATGATGCCCGATGCGGTCGGCGGTCTGACGGGCAAAGCGGTAAGCTTTCTCCACGTCGTATCCGCGTATGCCTTTCATATAGGCATCGACGATGACGGCTATGGCCGGATTACCCAACATGCAGCCGCTGTAAGCGTTCAGGAACTCCCAACGTTCGTACACGCCCGTACCGTTTTCCTCGGCCAGAGTGACAAACGAGTTGATCATGTCGTTCACCACTTCCGGATTGATAAGGTTTTGCAGGGGGAACTGGCTGCGGAACACATCCCAACCGCTGAACACCGTACGCTTCTTGAATGCATCGGTCTTGTGCACCTTCCGGTCTCCTCCCACGTATTCACCCGTCACATCGCGATAGTCACGCGGGTCTATCATCGTGTGGTACAGCGAGGTATAAAAAATCGTGCGCTCATCCTCCGTCCCCCCGGAGATTTTGATTTTCGACAAGGCCTCGTCCCACAGCGCAGCCGCCTTTTCGCAATACCGCTCGAAGTCCTTTCCCTTCAATTCGGCTTTGAAGTTTGCCTCCGCTCCTTCCAGACTGACAAAGGAGATGGCCGTGCGCATCAGCACCTGTTCGCCTTCGCGCGTGGGGAACTCCGTATAAAATCCCAAATGGTCTCCCTCCATGCGGTCGGGACGTTCCGTCACCTTCGCCCGACGCACCGCCTCGGCAAATTCCGGCGAAGTCACGTTTTCCAACTTGCGCCCCATACCCTCAGGAAACTCGGCCGACCATACGCCGTAACGCTCCAACGGCTTGCTGAAACGGGTGTAAAAGTAGACCGTATAATCGGCCTTCCCTCCCCCGTTGCCCCAACCGCCTCCGTCGGGCGTGCAACGCATCCATCCGCGGATAGCATAGTCATCCACACGCTCCACGTACTGCCGGACAGACGTACCGCCCACACGGCGGGCCAAGTCGATTTGAATGCGCGAACATTCGTTTTCCGGATAAGTGAAACGCATGACCCCACCGTGAGGCGTGGCCGTCAGTTCCGCCCGGATGTCATAATCGGTCAGGCGGACAGCGTAATATCCTGCACGTGCCGTCTCGCTCTCCTTATCGTAACGCGAACGGTAGCCCTCCTCCGGACGTTCCGCCTCGCCGCGATACGTATGCAAAGGTCCCGTGGTGGGCATCACTAAATAATTCCCCAAATCGCCATACCATCCGATACCGCTCATCTGGGTCAAGGCAAAGCCCTCGATGGTCGTATGTTCATAACTGTACCCCGAACCGTTGTCGCCTCCGGTAATGGTATTGGGGCTGACCTGCGTCATGCCCCACGGCGTGGCCACACCGGGAAAGGTCTTTCCCAACCCATGTTCGGCCTTGGCCATTTGTGTGTTCGTCGTAGCCCCGATAAACGGGTTCACATACTCCGACAAGCGTTTTCCTCCACGAGCCTGCACGCTCAAAGCCGCCATGGCCGCTATGGCCAGTACTCCGGCCTGTTTCAAATTCATCTTTATTTCCATGATATTTTGTATGATATTCAAGTAGTATAACTCAGCATACAAAAGTACGAAAAGAAAACCTTGCCTCTGTCCGAAATTCTCGTCAAAAACAAACAAATTCGCTCCAAAGTCAATATTTTTTAGAGTAGAAGCCCAATAGGAGACTCATCAATAACACACTATGATACAACGATTTATGATTTACAAAATTTTCTCCTGAGAACGATTCGCCGTTCTGCGCCAAACGATTTTCCGTTCTCAATAGATTGATTTTCCGTTCTGCGCCAAACGATTCGCCGTCCTCCCTTTGTCAAAATAAGCCACTGCGTCACCCATACCCCGAACCGTCGCCCAGCCGCACAAAAACACCCCACCGCAAAATTGTCCATATCATAAGTGATTCTATCCATTTCCGGAACCGCAAAAACCGCGTTACTTTGCACCCAGAAAATATTTCTTAAACCATTTCTACAATCATGAAGACAAAAACAAATCTTTACCTGTTTCTGATTGCGCTGATTTCCGCCATGGGCGGTTTCCTTTTCGGTTACGACTGGGTCGTGATTGGTGGCGCCAAACCTTTTTATGAACAATACTTCCAGATTGCCGACAGCCCTTCGCTTCAAGGGTGGGCCATGAGCAGTGCGTTGATCGGCTGCCTCATCGGCGCGTTGAGCGCGGGCAAGCTGAGTGACAAATTAGGCCGTAAACCCATATTGATACTGGCCGCCGGACTATTCATCTGTACGGCCGTGGGCACGGGTGCCGCCGACACGTTCGGACTGTTCAACGTGTTCCGCCTCATCGGCGGATTCGCCATCGGCATCGCTTCGAGCCTTTCTCCTATGTATATAGCAGAAATCGCCCCGGCCCACTTGCGCGGACGTTTCGTGTCCATCAACCAGTTGACGGTAGTACTGGGAATCCTTAGCGCACAAATCGTCAACTGGCAGATTGCCGAACCGGTGGCCGACCACGCCACAGCCGAGATGATACGCCTGTCGTGGAACGGACAAATGGGATGGCGGTGGATGTTCTGGGCCATGGTCGTACCCGCAGCCCTTTTCTTCGTCTTCAGTTTCGTCCTGCCCGAAAGCCCGCGCTGGCTGGCCTCATCGGGGTACAAGGAGAAAGCCTTCGGCATCTTCGCGAAGATAGGCGGCGAGGCCCATGCCCGTGAAGAACTGGCTGCCATAGAAGCCGCCGCAGGAGAGAAAACCGTGGAAGGCGGATTCAAACAACTGCTCCACCCCTCGATGCGCAAAATCCTGCTCATCGGCGTGGTGATGGCCGTGTTGCAACAATGGTGCGGCATCAACGTCATCTTCAACTATGCACAGGAAATCTTCATGGCCGCCGGTTACGGCGTGTCCGATGTATTGATGAACATCGTGGTGACGGGAGTGACCAACGTGATTTTCACCGTCTTAGCCATGTGCGTGGTAGACCGTTGGGGACGCAAAGCCCTGACTCTCTTCGGGGCGTTCGGCCTGACGCTGATTTACGCCTTCATGGGCGCGGCCTACTGGTTCCATATCAGCGGAGTCATGCTGCTCGTCATCGTGGTGGCCGCCATCGCCTGCTACGCCATGACGCTGGCTACGACCATGTGGGTCATCATCTCCGAAATATTCCCCAACCGCATACGGGGCGTGGCCATGTCGGTATGCACCTTCGCCCTTTGGGCCGCCTGCTTCATCCTGACGTACACCTTCCCGGTGCTGAACAGCGGATTGGGCGCAGCCGGAACGTTCTGGCTCTATGGCATCATCTGCCTCGCCGGCGGCATCTTCGTATGGCGCCGCCTGCCTGAAACGAAAGGCAAGAGTCTGGAAGAAATCGAACACGAACTTATCCAATAACTTCATACATCATGGAAAAAATCACATCCTATTTGATTCAAAGCACGGTGAACACCTCCGAGGTGCGTGCATGGGAAGAGGACATCCTGCTCCCCACCTACGAAATCGGCAAGGAAGAAAAGAATCCGATTTTCTTGGAGAAACGTGTCTACCAAGGCAGCAGCGGCGTGGTCTATCCTTATCCCGTGGTAGAGAAAATCTCCGACGAGAAGAAAGACAAGCTTTACCATGCGCTCTTCATCGAGAACGAATATATCAAGGTGATGATACTCCCGGAACTGGGCGGACGCATCCACATGGCCTACGACAAGGTGAAGCAACGCCACTTCGTGTACTACAACCAAGTGGTGAAGCCCGCGCTCGTCGGGTTGACCGGCCCGTGGATTTCGGGCGGCATCGAGTTCAACTGGCCGCAACACCACCGCCCGTCCACCTTCCTGCCCACAGACTTCTCCATCGAGGAGCATGCCGACGGCAGCAAGACGGTATGGTGCAACGAAGTGGAACGCATGTTCCGCACCAAAGGGATGCAGGGCTTTACGCTCTATCCGGGCAAGTCGTACATCGAAATCAACGTGAAGATTTACAACCGTACGTCTTTCCCGCAGACGTTCCTGTGGTGGGCCAACCCGGCCGTGGTGGTCAACGACCACTACCACTCGGTGTTCCCGCCCGACGTGAACGCCGTGTTCGACCATGGCAAGCGTGACGTGTCGTCGTTCCCCATCGCCACGGGCACCTATTATAAACAAGACTATTCCGCCGGTGTGGACATCTCGAAATACAAGAATATCCCCGTGCCGACATCCTACATGGCCATTCAATCGAAATTCGACTTCGTGGGCGGATATGAAGAAGATGTGAAAGGCGGATTGCTCCACGTGGCCGACCACCATGTGTCGCCGGGAAAGAAGCAATGGACATGGGGCAACGGCGACTTCGGACGCGCTTGGGACCGTAACCTGACGGACGAGGACGGCCCGTACATCGAACTGATGACAGGCATGTACACCGACAACCAGCCGGACTTCACGTGGTTGCAACCCTACGAGGAAAAGTCGTGGAAACAGTACTTCATGCCCTACGCTGAGGTGGGTTACGTAAAGAATGCCACCAAGGACGCGTTGCTGAACATGGAAGTCAAGGAGGGCAAAGGCAAAGTCATCCTGTACACCACCGGAGTGAACAAGGACGTGCATGTGTTCGTCAAGGACAACGTGAACGGCGGCACCCTTTTCGACAAAGTCATCTCCATCTCTCCGGCAGAACCGTTCCAAGCTGAATTTGCCGCCGAGGGCTTGAAAGATGAAGACATCTTGGTTGAAATCCGCAACCACGAGGGCCGCATCCTGGTAAGCTATCAGGCTGACAAACCGGAAATCAAGCCCGTACCGGATCCAGCCAAGGCCGCCAAAGACCCGAAGGACATCGCGTCCATCGAGCAACTTTTCCTGACGGGGCTACACTTGGAGCAATACCGCCACGCGACTTACAACCCGATGGACTACTATGAGGAGGCGTTGCGCCGCGAACCGGGCGACGTGCGTTGCAACAACGCCATGGGTTTGCTCCTGATGCGCAAGGGACAATTCGCCAAAGCCGAAGGCTATTTCCGTAAAGCCGTCGAAACCCTGACGGAACGCAACCCGAACCCTTACGACGGTGAACCGTATTACAATCTGGGTTGGAGCTGTCTGATGCAGGACAAAACGGACGAGGCATACGACGCGTTCTTCAAATCGGCTTGGAATGCCGCTTGGCAGGATGCCGCCTATTACAACTTGGCCGCCATCGACTGCCGCCGGGGCAACTTCGAGAAAGCTCTCGACCTGATCGACCGCTCGCTCGTACGCAACTGGCACCACCATAAGGCACGCCAACTGAAAGTTTCCATCCTGCGCCACTTGGGACGTAAGGAAGAAGCCCTCGACCTGATAGCGGAATCGCTCAAGATAGACCGCTTCAACATGGGATGCCGCTTCGAGCAATATCTCCTCACGGGCGATGACCACGTGCTGAAGGAAATGCAGCGACTGATGCGCGGTGCAGCCCACGTCTACATCGAATACGCACTCGATTTCGCACAAGCCGGACTTTACGACGAGGCCATCAACCTGTTAGGGGGGTACGCCGCCACACAAGGCGAAGTCTACCCGATGGTACATTACGCGTTGGGCTACTGCCACTCGCGTAAAGGCGACACGGTCAAGGCGCTCGAATATTACAAAAAGGCCGAACAGGACGACCATTCTTACTGCTTCCCCAACCGCATCGAAGAAGTATTGGTGTTGCAGGATGCAATGAAAGAGAACCACGAAGCCTGTGCCAAAGCGGCCTACGCCCTCGGCAACTTCTGGTATGCCGCACGGCAATACGACAACGCCATCGCATGCTGGGAAGCATCGGCCGCCATCGACCCGGCGTTCCCTACCGTATGGCGCAACCTCTCGCTGGCTTACTACAACAAACGCAACGATCCGCAGAAGGCGGTGGAAACACTGGAGAAGGCTTACCGCCTCGACGAAAGCGATGCTCGCATCCTGATGGAATTGGACCAGCTCTACAAACGGCTCGGACGTCCGCAAGCGGAACGTCTCGCATTCCTCGAAGCCCATCCGGCCGAAACGGAAAGCCGCGACGACCTGTCCATCGAGCGCATCACGCTCTACAACCAATTAGGACGCTATGAAGAGGCCGAGGCACTGATTGCCGCCCGCAAATTCCATCCGTGGGAAGGCGGTGAAGGAAAAATCACGGGGCAATACACCATCTGCCATGTGGAACTGGCCAAAATCGCCCTGCGCGAACACCGCTACGCCGACGCTTTGGCTTTGTTGCAGGCCACAGACCAATACCCGTACAACTTGGGCGAAGGCAAACTCATCAATGCAGAAGAAAACGACATCTGGTACTACAAAGGACTGGCTTACCGCGGACTGGGAGATGAAGAAAACGCCAAACTTTGGTTGCACAAGGCCACCCAAGGCTCTGCCGAACCGCAACAGGCGTTTTTCTACAACGATGCGCAACCAGACAAGATTTTCTATCAGGGACTGGCTTGGCGCGCATTGGGCGAGGAAAGCAAGGCACGCGGACGCTTCAACAAGCTCATCAAGCATGGTGAGAAACACTTGTTCGACCACTGCCGCATAGACTACTTTGCCGTATCGTTGCCCGACCTGGCCATCTGGGAGGACAATCTGGACAAGCGCAACGCCATTCACTGCAACTATGTCATGGGATTGGGCTATTTAGGATTGGAAGACCGCGTACACGCCATCGAGTACTTGGACAAGGCACGCGCTTTGGACATCAACCACCAAGGCGCACAAATCCATCGTGAATTATGCGAATAAACACACAAGTGATCTGTAATATGCCGACGGGCACCCCGGTCTACGGTTTCCGGTTGACGAACTCAACCGGGGCCGTGGTTGAACTGACCAACTGGGGTGCCCGTTGGCTTTCTGCCATCGTGCCGGACAGGAATGGAGAGATGGCGAATGTGCTCGTCAGCCCGACCGACCTGTTGTCGGACGAGTTCTACATGGGAGCCATCGTGGGCCGTTTTGCCAACCGCATCGGAGGCGCATGCCTCTGTATCGACGGGCAAACCTACGAACTGGAAAAAAACGACGGGCAGAACACCAACCATGGCGGCTTCTCCGGTTTCGACCGCAGGCTGTGGGATTGGGAAGTTTTGGACAACGGCGTACGCTTCACGCGGCTTTCCCCCGATGGAGAGGGCGGCTACCCGGGCAACGTGCACGTCACGATGGAATACCGTTGGAACGATGACAACGAGCTGTCCATCCGCTACTATGGAACAACAGACAGGGCGACCTACCTGAACCTGACGAACCACGCCTACTTCAATTTGGGTGGCAAAGGAGAGAAAATCACGGAACATGTATTGCGCATCCCTTCACATACGATATTGGACACCACCCCGCAGTTCATTCCCACGGGCAAACGGGTGAAGGTGGACGGCACGCCTTTCGATTTCACTTCTGCCAAACCCATCGGACAGGACTTATACACCGACCATGAACAACTGAAATGGAACAAAGGTTACAACCACTGTTACGTACTGAAAACGGAAAAGTCTCCCGACATGGTGGAGGCCGCCCGGTTGTCCGAGCCTACCACAGGCCGCAGCCTGACGGTAAAAACCGACCTGCCCTCCGTACTGCTCTACACAGCCGGTTATTACGTCCATCCTGACACCGCCGTCTGCCTCGAAGCGCAATACTATCCCGACACACCATCGCATCCCGATTTCCCCTCCTGCCTGTTGCGTCCTGGGGAGGAATATCGGCAAACTACGGTGTTCCGGTTCGATACGGAATAAGACTTCACATCACCAACACGCCCCAAAATGCGTGTTGGCTTTTTCCAAACGCTATAAAATCATCAGATATAAACAACCGACTTTCTGCCTTCATACAATATGCCCCGAACCTCATTCAACCGATATTTTACAGGTGTCAATGATTTGGGTTATCCATCCGTTGAATCTCACGGATACAACAAAAAAAGACTTGCCGTTTTCGGCAAGTCTTACATGAGCGGAAAACGGGGCTCAAACCCGCGACCCCCAGCTTGGAAGGCTAGTGCTCTA
>ERZ779850.1304-NODE-1304-length-25124-cov-14.811799_pt1 | contig 25124 bp, 27 predicted proteins | sample MGYA00511249_ERZ779850 | MGnify/ENA primary metagenome ERZ779850 (study PRJEB29588, sample SAMEA2162475) | human gut metagenome | biome: human gut; feature: human-associated habitat; material: faeces | place: Denmark | collected 2008/2010 ...
GTCACGGCGGATGGGTTTCAGATCCGCGTGACGGTGACGGTGCGGACGGCCGTACTGCAGGAGTCCGACCTCCGGCAGGTCACCGGGGCGACGGCGCAGGAGCGCGCCTGCCCGTATGCCTCTGTACCGTCGCTGACGATCGTGCGCTGGGGCGGGGAAGACCTGTGGACGCTTGCCAAGCGCTACTGCTCGAGCGAGCGGCTCATCCGCGAAACGAACGGCCTCACGGACGATGCCGCCATGGCTGAGGCGCCGCAATATCTCCTTATTCCCAAAACGCAGGCGTAGTTTTCGCGCAAATATGCGGATTTTTCTTGCCACGCGGCCCGGAGTGTGCTAAAATATTCAAAGCATTTTAGCAAGAGGAGTTGTGACTATGTCCGGACATTCCAAGTGGCATAATATACAGAAAACCAAAGGCGCGCAGGACGCCAAGCGCGCGCAGGCGTTCACGAAGATCGCCCGCGAGATGATCGTGGCCGTCAAAGAGGGCGGCAGCGGCGACCCCAATAACAATTCCCGCCTCGCAGCTGTCATCGCCAAGGCGAAAGCCGCCAACATGCCGAATGACAACATCAAGCGCACGATCGACAAGGCGCTCGGCTCCGGCAACACGGATAACTACGAGTCCATCACTTACGAAGGCTACGGTCCGTCCGGCGTCGCCATCATCGTCGAGACGATGACTGACAACCGCAACCGTACCGCCTCCGAGGTGCGCCACTACTTTGATAAGTACGGCGGAAACATGGGGGCGACCGGCTGCGTGTCGTGGTCGTTTGATAAGAAGGGCGTCATCGTCATCAATGACGAGGATCAGGAGCTCGACGAAGACAAGGTCATGGAGGACGCGCTCGAAGCCGGCGCGGCCGACTTTGCGCCCGACGAGGGTGTTTACACGGTCTATACTGATCCCGACGATGTGGCATCGGTGGCCGAGGCGCTCACGAATGACGGCTATGAGCTGCTGAGCGCGCAGGTGGAGATGGTGCCGCAGAACACCATCAAGCTCACCGATGAGGGCGACATTAAGAATCTCCAGAAGATGCTCGACATGTTTGAGGACAACGAAGATGTCCAGAACGTGTGGCACAACTGGGAAGAGTGATCTGCCTGTGAAACGCATGCGTTTCCAGACACAAAACAGCATATTTGACGGATGACATGGCGCTTTGCAGCTTCAAACGTCGTTTCCTGCGGGAAAACACGGCGTCAGCTGCGACATACATGGCCACCTCTGTTGTGACATACTGAGGAGGACATAGGTATGAAGATGCAAAGTGCTGTCGAAGAGTATCTGGTTGAGATTGAGGTTCGCAAGTATACCCCGAAGACGATTCGGAGTTACCGGTGCAACCTCAATCTCTTTTTGCGTTTTTGCGCAGAGAAATTGCACGTTGAGACTGTATAGAGGCGCTTGCAGCGAAATGAAAACAGATCCTGCTGTGGAAGTCTCCACAGCAGGATCTGTTTTGAAAATGGTTGCTATCGGCGAAAAGGAAGCTCAGGTGCAGGTCCAGCCGCCGTCGATGACAACATTGTTGCCGGTCATGTAGGAGTTTTCCTCACAGGTCATGAAGATGATGGCTGCATCCAGTTCGTGGTCGCTGCCGTTGCGCTTCATCGGGCACCAGGTGTTGATGAAATCCGCAAACCAGCCCTGGCCGACAGGCGACTGTTCGGAAGCAAAGAAGCCGGGACTGAGGGTGTTGACCGTGATGCCGTATTGCGCCCACTCGTTGGCCAGTTGTCGGGTGAAATTGATAACTGCGCCCTTAGATGCGGAGTATTCTGAGATGCCGCGGCCGAAGCTGCTGTCCAGCGCGATCATGCCAAGCATGGAGGCGACATTGACAATACGTCCGTAGTTGTGCTCGCGCATCAGCTTGCCGAATTCTCTGCACATGAGGAATAGGCCGGTGACACAAACATCGATAGTGGCCTGCCATTTTTCCAGCGCGAGGTCGATCGCCCAGTCATTGTGGCCTTCGCCTGCGCAGTTGATCAGAATGTCACAGCGACCAAATTCTTTCTCCACGAGTTCGCGTGCAGCAATAACCTGATCCTCCTTGGTGACGTCGCAGCGGACAGGAATTGCCTTGACACCGTACTGCTCGCGGAGCGCCTGTGCGTTTTTATCCAAGATCTCAAAGCGACGCGCTGCGAGTACGACATCGCATCCGCGTGCTGCAAGCGCATTTGCGCACAGAACGCCAAGGCCGGACGAACCGCCGGTAATCACTGCTACTCTGCCATGATAATCAAACATTTTGTAGTCTCCTTTATTTGTACTGAATTAAGATGATTTAGATAATGACGATGGGCTTGATAGTATCCGGAGTCTTGCGCTCATCCATCATGCGGAAGCCGTCTTCGATCTTATCAAAGCCGTGCAGTTCGTGCGTAATGAGCAGGGTCGGATCCAGTCTGCCGTTTTTGATGAGTGCCATCAGATTCTCCAGACGGTATCGCCCACCTGCACAGAGTCGACCGGTAAGCGTTACATGATTCACAAGGCAGCCGGCATCCGCAACGGTAAGATGAAATTCCTTACTGAAGTCGTAGCCTGCAACATTGGAGATGTTGCCGCCGCACTTCACCATCCGGTATGCATCGTTGATAGTGCTTTCCGTTCCGCCGGCGATGATGACTCTGTCGACTTTTTCGTTATTGGTGAGTTCCATGATCTGTGCAACGATGTCGCCGTCTTTGTAGTCAACGACGTCGGTCGCACCGTACTTCTTTGCGAGCTCCTTTGTCAGCTCCCGGTGCCCAACGGCGATCAGACGTCCGGCACCACGGATCGCCGCGCCTGCAACGCTCATAAGGCCGACAGGGCCGATGCCGATCACAACGACTGTATCACCAAACTGGATATTTGCACCCTCAACTCCGGAAAAGCCAGTGGTGACCATGTCGCCGACAAGGCCGGCAGCTTTAATGGAAACACCATTGGGAACGACTGCTAGATTCATGTCCGCATCGGGAATGATGAAGTATTCGCCAAACGTGCCGTCCAGCTTGGACGAGAGGTAACGTCCCCCGAGAAATCCACCGGTGTGTTCATGCAGCCCCTCTGCGATTTGCCTGCCGCGCCAGATAGGGGTGACGGCGGGAACCGCAACAATATCTCCGACATGGATGTCGGTGACCATCGCACCGACTTTTTCAACGCGGCCCACACCTTCGTGACCCAGGATGCGGTTCGGCCATGCGTTGCGGAAATGTGCGCTGTGTACATCGGAAGTACAGGGCAGAACTGCGACAGGGGAACAAAGTGCCTCGAACGGACCGGGTTCCGGGATCTGTTTTTCCATCCAGCCCCAACTCACTGTGGGTTCGATGACGCCGTAGCCTTTCATGATAGCCATAATTGATCTCCTCCTTGTGAATTAGTCGATCTGCATACCGGCATAGAAGCCGCCGCGAATTGCTTTTCCGCTCTTGCCTACCTCGACGCAGTCGCCGACGCAGACGAGCTTCTTGTTGTATTTCTGCTTGAGTGCATTCGTGAGTTCGGTGTTTGGCGCCATGCCGAAAGCGGCAACAACGACATCCGCCTCGATCAGTTCTTGCTCGCCGTGCTCATTGATGACACGAACTCCGTTTTCAACGATCTCGGAAACACGCGTGTTGGTGCGGGTCACGACGCCGGCGTCTTTAAGATAGATCTTCAGAGAATGCTGATTGATGAACACCATATCCATCGCCACGTCTGGCTTCATTTCGATGATGGTGCACTGTTTGCCGTACTCGGTGGCCATTTCCAGAGCAAAGTCGGAGCCAGAGAGGCCGCCGCCGCAGATGGCGATTTTCTTGCCCTTGATTGCGGCTGGATCGCGGTGGGCGTCCTTGATGTCGATCACGTTTGCGCCGTGTGCACCGGGGATAGGCGGCACGACGGAGTGTGCTCCGGTCGCGGCAATGATCTTGTCGGCAGCGGCAAGGACGGGGCTGTCGATATCAATCTCCTGATGCACGACTGTTACGCCGAGCTTACGCATCTGCGTCTTGTAATACTCGATGAGCGCCTTGAGACGGGTCTTGAACTGTGCCTGAGCGGGCAGATTCAGCGTTCCGCCGAGTTCATTGCGTTCATAAAGTGTGACATGGTTTCCCTTAAGGGCAGCAACGCGTGCGGCTTCCATGCCGCCAGGACCGCCGCCGATAACGACAACATTTTTGGGTGTTTCCGTTTTGACGATCCGGAATGCGTGCTCCTCATTCGCCTGCGGGTTCACTGCGCATGACAGCTTGGAGTAGCGGCCCCAAATGCGGCCGATGCACTCTTCATTGCAGCGGATGCAGGGGCGAACGTCTTCCTCACGGTTTTCCATCAGCTTTCTGGGCAGATAGGGGTCTGCGATGAGCGGCCGTCCCATCATGGCAAAGTCCGCGCGTCCGGACTCAATCAGGTGCTTTGCTGTCTGGGGTGTGTGGTTGCCAGAGTTGAGGATGGGTTTGTCAGTCGCCTCACGTGCGGTGTCGCACACATACTCCATGCAGGCGTCGCCGCGGTAAAAGGTGGGGTACACGAAGTCGGGGTGCTCATAGCAGCCGCAGTCAACATCGAATGCGTCAACACCGTTTTCGCCGAGAATCTTAATGAGGCGCTTGCTGTCCTCAAGCGTTCTGCCGCCGGGGATGCGATGATCCATGGAGATGCGGTAAATAACGGGCATATCGTTGCCCGCGCCTCGCTTGATGGCCTGCAGGATCTCCAGCGCAAAGCGAGCACGGTTTTCATCGCTGCCGCCGTATTCGTCTTCACGCTTGTTCCACAGCGGGGTGAGGAACTGATCAATGATATATCCGACGTGACCGTGCACCTCGATCGCGTCATAGCCGGCGTTCGCGGCAATCTCAGCAGCCAACTGCCAGGACTTCATGATCTCCTTGATCTCTTCGATGGTGAGTGGACGGCAGAGAATCTTGGGATTGAACACCGCGGGAACTGCGGACGCGGAGAACGGAACGCCGCCGCACTGACTGGGGTGCGCGTTGCGGCCGGTGCCGCTTGAGAGCTGGGCGATGGCTTTTGCTCCATAGCAGTGAATGCGCTCCGTCATACCGGTCAGATGGGGGATGATGCGCTTGCTGTCAAAATAGGTGCCGTAGATGCCCTGGGCCAACTTCGGCGTGAGATACTGGGAAGCGGTGATAATCGCGCCGACACCGCCCTTTGCACGCTCTTCAAAATAGGTGGCCAGTGTATCAGATACGGAGCCGTCCATTAGAGCTGCATAGGTGCCCATGGGGGACATGACCAGGCGGTTCTTGATCTCCATCTTACCGATAGAGAAGGGGGTGAAAAGGGAATCAAAATTGCTGTCGTTGCTCATTGCTAACCTCCATATAATTTTGCTTTGACTTTTGCTGCGTTTTTTATTATATTTACAATTAGTAAATAACGAAAAAGGTGAATCACAAATGAGAGAACGCAAACCCGCGAAAGGCAGTCAGAACGATACACGTACAAGGATTATCAATGCGGCGATCGAGCTCTTCAATGATTATGGGTTCGACGAGACGACGATCCCGATGATCTGCGAAAAGGCGAAGGTCTCCAAAACGACGCTGCATTACTATTTCCCGCGGAAACAGGACATTTTCCTGGACATGCAGAACAATTTTGAAGAGCTGTACGCCGATAACTTTTACCGCATCGTCGAGCAGGAGACTTTCAGCAAGCAGATCTGGGAGATCTTCCACATCATGTGCGAGGGTGATATTTTCTACGGTGCGGGTGTTTCCCAGCAGTACTTCGTCGGCAGACTCAAAGAGCATTCTCAGCGTGATTTTATTAAGAATATTTATCACAAGAAAATGTTGACTGCTGTCATTCGCTCTGCGCAGAATGCCGGACAGATTCGGAATCTGACCGATCCGGAGACATTGGCAGAGGCACTGTCGTATGCAATGCGCGGCGTCATTGTGACCTGGGCGATTGAGAACGGGACAATCAATCTTCTGGAAGAGGCGAAACAGGCGGTTTCTGCGATCATTGATCCGGCGCCCGGATTCGAAATTTAGCACTAAAGATCTACATTTATAGATCTGAAGTACTACGTAGATAGAATGATAGCATAAATCAGAAATTTGTCAAGGGGCGCGCAGCAAATTTTGTGTACTTATGCGTGTTTTGTGACCCCTTCGTTACTTATATTGCAAATGAGCAAAAAACGTGTTTTCAAAAAGGCAGCCTGAGCAGGCTGCCTTTTTGATTGGAAGGTTTTACGGGAGGGACGGGAACAGCGACATAAAAATCGCGACTGCCGCTGTACCGACTGCGGTCGTCAGAATCGTTGTTACGGCCATCGGCGGGTATGCTTCCTTCATATCCTGATCGGCGATGCCGAGGTTAATGATGATGGCGGAGCTGTGCGGCAGCGTGTCCAGAATAGAGGCTGCAAACGCGCCCAGTCGCTGAACGAATGCCAACGACATGCCTGCGTCGATGCAGTGCTGCATCGCCATCGGCATACCGATGCGGATAGCCGAGGAGGATGAGCCGGTCAGTGCGCCCACGATATTGATCGAAAGGATCAGCACGAGGAACGGAGCCATATTCAGACTGAAGATGTAGTTGAGAATCGCCTGGAATTCCGGCAGGGTCTGCACAACGCTGACAAAGCCGAACAGGGAACCGACCATGCCGCAGGGGCCAAATGCGTTGGTGCCGGAGACCGTACACACGTCGAGCAGTTCCTTGAGGAGGCTGCCGTCCTTTTTCGGCATATACTTGCCGAGCAGAATAATGGAAAGGAGCCACGCAGCAAGGCAGGAGGAGAAAATGTCAAGCTTCACGACGTTGAAGAAAATGACGACAGAGAGCAGGGGGATGAGCGAGATGAGGAAGTTGGGGAGTTGCTTGTCATCGGCAACGCGGATGTCGTTTGGGCCGTATGCGAACTTGAGTCCCTTGGCAACTCTTTTTTGATCATCAGCGTCAGGACGAAAGTGCCGAATACGATCTCGACGACAACGCCGACCAGACCGCCGACGAGACCGGCAGCAGGGCCTTCACCGACGACCTGCATGGACAGCACGTTTACGAGCTGCGCTGTTCCGGGGCCGGTCAGTGCGAAGGCATAAACACCGAAGGAGAGCAGGCCCATGACATAGCGCTTCGGGATGCCAGCGCGCTCCATGAGGCCAAGTGCGATGGGATAGAATGCGATCAGCGTGACCAGACCGTTCATGCCGCAGTAGGCGAGCAGGCCGGTGGGGATGACAATCGCGAGAATGCAGGAGACATAGGTGCGTGTCTTGGAGCGCCCTTCTTTGAACAGTGCATTGGACATCGTATCGCTGATAGAGCGCACGGCGCCGGTCCGGTTATAGATCTGTGCAACCAGGTTGCCGGCAAAGATAGGCGGGAACAGTGACTTGACCATGGTGGCAAATCCGGTGAAGTACACATCGGTGAAGGTTTGTCCGAAGTTCAGCCAGTTCATCACAATAACGGCCGCCGTTGCGATGATGCCAACGATGATAGCAGGCCATTTTTTGCAGATGAGGAACAGGACCAGGAAGAAACCGACGAGAATGCTTAAGTAACCCATTCATAATCCTCTCTTTCACGTTTGATAAGATTTGTTTGCGATGTACAGATCTAATAATATAGAACTGCATCTCTCGCTTTATAGTACTATGATACCATTTAATAATTATTTGTCAAGCAATTATTCAACAAAAACTTCCCATGTTTCGAAAAACACACGATCATGGCAGAGCAGGGAACAGATACATAAAGAGTGCGCAGATGATGGTGCCGCAAGCGGTCGCCAGTGTAGTAGCGATGAACATGGGGGGATAGCCTTCCTTCATGTCCAGATCTGCGATACCAAGATTGATGATGACAGCGGTGCCATAGGGAAGTGTATCAACGATCGAGCACGCAAAGCAGGAGACGCGGTGAATAAATGCCAGCGATAACCCAGCAGCCGTGCAGCGCTCCGCCACCATGGGCACGGCCACGCGAATGGCTGCGGTCGAGGAGCTGGTGAGAGCGGCAATCAGGCATACGGCGATGATCAGAATCAGAGCGGCGGGCATGTTGAAGTTAAATACACCATCGAGCATGGCCTGAAATTCCGGCAATGTCTGCACGATGCTGGTGAAGCCGACGATAGAGCCAACAGCACTGCAAGGGCCGAACGCCATTGCGCCAGCAGCTGTAAATACATCCAGCATTTCGTTGGTGCGTTTTCCATCCTTTTTGGGGAGGTATTTCCAGAACAGAACGATGGAGAACAGCCATGCGATCATGGTCGAAGAGAAGATATCAATCGAAAAGATGTTAAACAGCAGGACAAGTGCCAGTAACGGCAACAGTGCGACGAGTGCCTTGGGGCGCGGCTGGTCATTTGAAGCGACAATGTCCTTCGGCCCATAGGCAAAGGTTTTCCCTTTCGCTACATCTTTTTTGATCATGATGGTCGTCAGGGTCGTCGTGACTGCAATTTCTGTGATGCAGGCCAAAATACCGCCGCATATGCCGGCGTAGGACGGCGTGTTGAGCGACTGCATGGCCAGAATGTTCACGAGCTCCGCCGAGCCGGGAGCAGACATGGCAAAGGTGTAGACGCCGCAGCTGAGAATGCCCATCACAAAGCGCTTGGGGATGCCGGCGCGCTCCATGAGGCGCAGCGCAATCGGATACATCGCAATCAGTGTTACAAGTGCGTTCAGACCGCAGAAGGCCAGAATACCGGACGCGATTGCCATAGCTAGAATGCAGGAAACATACTTGCGCGTAGCGGAAGCGCTGTCCTTAAACAGAGCATTGGCTATGGCATCGCCGACGGCGTTGACAGCACCAGAGCGATTATAGATCTGCGCCAGAAGGCTTCCGGAAAAAATCGGTGGGAACAGCGATTTGAACATGGTGCAGAACCCGTCGAAGTAAGTGCCAGTCATGGTTTCGCCAAAAGGCAGGCCGTTCATGAAAATAACGACCGTTGCAGCAACGATGCCCACCATCAACGGGCTCCAGCGCCGGATCATCAGTGCGACGACGACTGCAAGGCCTAGAAAAATACTTATATAGCCCATATTCTCCCTCTTTTCTAAATTGTTCGAGGTTATACCATCGTGGTCCCGCCGTTCGGTGATACGACCTGACCGGTAATAAAGTCGGACGCAAGAAAGTAACGCACGATGTGATACATTTCGCTGACTTCCCCTGCGCGCTGAAGCGGGCAGCCCTTGGTGCGCTTCTCGAGCAGTTCGGGATCAATCTTATACGCATCCCAGTACATGTCGGTTTTGTGTGCGCCTGGAGCAATCGCGTTGACCTGAATATTGTATTTGCCAAGGTCAATTGCAAGCGCCTGCGTCATGCCACGGATGGCAAATTTTGAGCTTGCATATGCGATAGAGCCGGGTGCAGCGCGCAGACCCACCGCAGAGCAGAGGTTGATGATTTTCCCGTAGTGGTTTGCAATCATGAGGTCGACAAAATGACGGGTCATAAAGAACGTACCCTTCACGTTGACGTCAATAATGTCGCAGAACGTTTTCGACGCAATCTCCTCGGCGGGCATATTTGCATAGATGCCGGCATTGTTGACAAGCACCTGAAGATTTGTGCCCAGAGTCTCTTCGACCCATTTGCGAAATGCAAGGACTGCTTCTTCGTCTTTGATATCGAGCTGATAGCTTTCAACGCGAACGCCAAATTTGGTCTCAAGCTGCTTTTTGACTTTTTGCGCCTTGTCCGCTTGTGTGCAGTAGGTAATGACAACGTCATAGCCTTCGCGTGCAAGTTCCTCTGCAATAGCGGCGCCAAGACCGCGGGATGCGCCGGTCACGATTGAATATTTATTCGACATGACTCATTTTCCTTTCTGCCAGGCCTCTGGCTGCTGCCCAAATATAAGATTGTATTTGCCTGTATCAGAGCGCCCTGGATGAGACGCCCTGATGCATCCGACCGGCTCTGTCAATCCTCTTCAAGCACGCGGATGTAGTGGTATGCTTGATGGATTGCGTTGATGATTTTTCCGGGTTTCACATTGTCGCCAACTTGTACGCACTCGTAGCCAGCTTTGAGAAGATCGTTGTAGAGGCTGTGATCGGCCTTGAAGCCGGAAGCAAAGACGACGCTGTCACACGTGATTTTCTCGGCCTCACCTTCTTTGTTGATGACCATGATGCCGTCATCTAGGACCTCCGTCAGTCTGGTGCTGCAACGGATATCGGTGCCGGAGTTCTCAACGAGATAGCGGATGTTCTGATCATTCGCGACGAAATGATCTGCAGTGCGCAGAATGTCGTCCAGCAATTCGATCATGATCACATCTTTGCCCTGCAGGCAAAGTTCGCTCGACAATTCGCAGCCAACCTCACCGCCACCAACGACGACGACCTTCTGGCCGACTTCCTTCTGCTTGAGCAAAACCGGCACCGCGGTGCTGACATGCGGCTTATCCGCACCTGGTACCGGGATCACAACAGGCTTTGCACCTGTGGCGACGACAACAAAATCGGGATGGAGCCGCTGAACGTCCTCCAGAGTGATCTCCGTATTGAGGTGCAGGTCGACCGGATATTTTGCGATCTGGCGTTTCAGATACTCGACCTGGTCATGCACATCCGCCTTGAACCGCGGTGCGCCTGCGGCTGCCATGATTCCACCCATATAAGTGTTCTTTTCGTACAGCGAGACGCGATAGCCTCTTTCGGCTGCGGTGGCTGCTGCCTTCATGCCACCGGGGCCGGCACCAATCACAAGAATGTTGAGATCGCTCTTTGCCGGCGTGAGTGGGAACTCGCCCTCGCGCATGCCATGGACATTGACTGCGCACGGTCTGGAATGCCCTTTCATTGCATTGAAGTGGCACTCGCCGCAGCCGATGCACGGGTTGATATCATCCAGTTTCCCGTTCTTGACCTTGTTCGCCCAGTGCGGATCTGCGATGAGACCGTGGCCAATCGCAACCAGATCAATCAAACCGTCCGCAATGGCCTTTTCAGCAACATCAGGGTGGTTGAGCTTCCCGTGTGCCATGAGGGGAAGATCGCCAATCATTTCTCTTACTTTCGGGGCGGCGTCGAGGTCAAAGCCGACGGGCTGGTAGACGGAGCTAACCATTCTCCAACGGCACGAATATGCACCGCGTCCAAAGTGGATCATGTCCACAAGGCCGGAGTCGGCAAGATACTTTGCAATTGCAAGGCCCTCTTCAATCGGGCGCTCATCGTCGTCAACGCTGTCGAGCGTCATTTTGATTGCGATCGGATAGTCCTTTCCGCATGCCTTGCGAACTTCCTCGACGATCTCTCTGAGGAAACGCTGGCGGTTTTCGAAGCTTCCGCCATATTCATCTGTGCGGTGGTTCCACTTCGCGGAGGTGAACTGGTCGATCAGGTAGCCGCCGTATGCATGGATCTCAATGATGTCAACGCCTGCATTTTTTGCAAGCTTTGCTGATTCACCCATTGCTTTTACGAGACTTTTCACGCCCTCTGTAGGCAGTTCGCGGCAGATGAGAGAGGGCACATAGTAGTTGGGGACGGGGCTTGCGGAGTAGGGCGGCGTGTGCGGATCGATCCAGTTCATGCGGCCAATGCCGGGTGAGAGCTGGATGCCGAACTTCGCGCCGTAAAAATGAACACGTTCAGCCACCAGATGGAGCATATAGACATCCTTCGTATTTGTGAGCTTCTGACAGGGAGCCGGCTCGAACTCAGTAGAGGCGACAACAGCGCCGGTCAGCACAAGACCGCAGCCGCCTTTTGCTCGCTCGCCGTAGTACTTCACGTCCCGCATGTTAAAGGCGTTGGTAGTATCGGTCGTCGTGCCCATGGGGGCCATAACGATGCGATTTTTCAGTGTCATGCTGCCGATCTGGATTGGCTCAAACAACTTGTTCATAAAAACTCCTCCAATGAAATGTTTCGTGTCTCCGGATTTCTGTTGCACGCTATGGTTGCTTTTTTCTGCATGCGGGTATAAAATAAAAGCAATATTGGGCCGCGGAGCAAACTAAATAGGTATAAAATACTAGTAAAGTTGTTCTACGGGCTTATTATAGTACACCGCGGTCACACTCACATTCTATTCTTTTGTGAGAAATGTGTCAATTGTGAGAACGTCACAAAATTATCAAGCACTTATTGTCGAAAGTGTCTGTTTTGGAGGGAAATGCAAGCATGCAGCCCAGTAGTACAAAAGAGAAAATTCAGGAGCAGGCGATCAAATTATTTAAGGAATATAACTATGATCAGGTTACCGTGATGCAGATCTGTAAGGCTGCAGGTATCACGAAGCGCACATTCTATTATCATTTTTCTTCGAAAGATGAGATTGTGGACGAACTCATCGGCCGTATCGGTAAAAAAGTGGATCAGCTCGTGGATGTTATGTTGCAGCGCGAGTCGAATCTCGCTTTTCTTTGGGCAATGTTACGGGAATATGCAGTGGATGCCGAGGAAAATGGCCCTGCCATTACTGCGCAGATCTATATCAATATTCTGCAAAAGGATGTGGATAATGATTTTCCGCAGGGTATGGTACTGTTTCGCGCGGTCGTGCAGACAATTACGAAAGCACAGCTTGCAGATGAGGTCGGCAATATGCAGCCTGCGGAGGAAATTGCGTATGCGCTTTACCATGGTCTGCGCAGCGTGGCATACACGTGGTCCAGCTGCGGAGGCAGTTTTTCTCTTATAGGTGGGTATAAGCGGATTTTTCAAGTGATCCTTGCGCCGAAGCTCCCCAAAGAGCAAGTATTTGGCACGGATGCGTGACCTTTGAACGGCATGATTGGAGCGACAACCACTGAAATTGCATGTTTGATTATTCTTTCTGAGATTTTTATCTCGGCCGGGAACGACGACTGGACGATGCGAAAATGTTTGTCTAATGCGAAATTGCTATCAAAATGACCTCTCTTTGCTTGAAATCTCAGGCAGAAAGAGGTCTTTATGTTTTTGATATTAAGATGAATATTTTGCGAACTTTTTGGCTGTAAATCATAAAATAATGTGCTAGTATACAAGCATTGGAACGACGCTTTCGTTCAGAGATATCAACGGAGGAAAACGAGATGAAATACTGCAGTCAATGCGGCAAAGAGCTGGTGGACGAGGCGGTCGTGTGCCCGAACTGCGGCTGCGCGGTGCAGGCGCCGGTAAACCAGCAGGAGGATAAACCGTCGACGGTCCTGAACATTCTGGCGTTTTTGTTCCCGGTGATCGGCCTGATCCTGTTCCTGTGCTTCCAGAAGACGACGCCGGTGCGTGCCAAAGCGATCGGCAAGTGGGCGCTGGACGGCTTCGTTGTCGGTGTTGCGCTCTCGATTCTGGTCGGGATTCTGGGCGGGATTCTGGGTGCCATGTACGCATAAACGCGCGCGTGCGGGTGAAATGCAATCGCTGCATTTCACCCGCATTTTACATGATGCGGTTTTGAACTTCACGCAAAAATGCTATTATGACCTCTAAATCACTTTTGGAGGCGATCGTGTGAAGCATCCAAAACTCTGGGACGGTATTTCGATCGTTTTGGTTTTGTTTGGCCTGGGCCTGTACGGCAGCAGCTGCTGGTATGGCATCTGGGCACTGATATATGTAGCACTGGGGTGTGTCGTGCTGGGCGTACTCATCGCCGTATTCACACAACGCTGCCCATTTTGTCACCGTTATCTTGGCATGATGTTTTTCACCGGCAAAAAGACGTACTGCCCGCACTGCGGCAGCGACGTGCGCGCGGGTAGAAACGTTTGACAGCGCCGACTTTTTTCGCTATGCTGGTTATATAACGGTGTGAAAGCGGGGAATACCATGAAGCTTGGCCTGTGCCAGATGCCGGTCACGGCGTCCAAAACGGAGAATGATACGGTCATGCGCCGCTATGTGCGCGATGCCGCTGCGGCCGGCTGCGATCTGGTCGCACTGCCGGAGATGTGGTGCTGCCCATATAACAATGCGGCGTTTGTGCAATACGCCGAGCCGCAGGGCGGCGAGACGTGGCGTCTGCTGCGCGACACGGCGCGCGCATGCGGCGTCTGGCTCGTCGCAGGCTCCGTGCCGGAACGCGACGGGGACGCGATCTACAATACCTGCTACGTGTTTGACCCGCAGGGGACGCAGCAGGCGAAGCACCGCAAGGTGCACCTGTTCGATATCGACGTGGCGGGGGCGCTTTTTCGAGTCCGATACGCTCTCGCCCGGGCAGCAATACACGCTCGTGGACACGCCGTTTGGAAAACTCGGCGTGGCAATCTGCTTCGACGTGCGCTTTGCTGAGCTCTTTCGCATTCTGGCGCTCGAGGGCGCGCGGCTGATCGTGGTGCCGGCGGCGTTCAACATGACGACTGGCCCGGCGCACTGGGAGCTGCTGTTTCGCGCGCGGGCGCTGGATAACCAGTGCTTCGTCGCCGGCTGCGCTCCGGCGCGGGACGAGACGGCGGGCTATGTTTCCTATGCCCACTCGCTCGTGTGCGACCCGTGGGGGCGCGTACAGGCGCAGGCGGAGGCAGCGCCGCCGCTGCTGATCTGTGACATCGACCTTACGGAGACGGACGCCGTTCGTGCGCAGATCCCGGTCCTGCGCGCGCGGCGCACGGATTTGTATCAGCTGAAATATGAAAAAGACTCGTGAAGTTCACGAGTCTTTTTTTGCAATATCCGTGACGGTCAGTATTTGGTCACTGACCGTGAATTTCACCTCATAACCGCCGAATTCCAGCCCGTAGACACGGCTGGCGTCTGCCTGATACCGCGGGCGCGGATCCTGCGCGAGCACACCGACGAGTGCGTCGCGCTTCTCAACCGGGAAGCGGGCCAGCAGCTCCGGTGGGATCTCCACCGTCAGCGCCTGCATTTCCACCTGCCCGGTGAAGCCTTCCGTCGCCTCCGGATGGCAGTCGGCGTAGGGAATGTAGGGCTTGATGTCGTAGATCGGCGTGCCGTCCATCAGATCCGCCCCGGCGACATGGAGCACCGGGCCGCGCGCGTCGGAAAATGTAATGTCCTCCAGACGCACGCACGACAGACCGATCGGGTTCGGCCGGAACGGCGAGCGCGTGGCGAACACCCCCATGCGCACATTGCCGCCCAGACGCGGCGGACGCACGGTCGGCGACCAGTCGGCGCGCACGTTTTCGGAAAACTCCCAGATGAGCCAGATGTGCGAGAACGCTTCCAGCCCGCGCACGGCGTCGCGGCTGCGAAATTCCGGCTCGAAAATGATCTCGGCCTGTAAACTCCCGACTACGCCGCTCTGGCGCGGAATGCCGAACTTTGTGGCAAAGTCACTGTGGATGTGTGCGATCGGTCTCATAGCTCCATCTCCTCTGCGGTTTGACATACGTGGCGCACGCAGCACGTGCTGCATAGCGGCTTGCGCGCGGTGCACACGGCGCGGCCATGCAGCACGAGCCGGTGGCAGAAGTCGGACGATTCCTCCGGCGGCAGGATCTTGCGCAGCGCGGTCTCGATCTTGACGGGGTCTTTCAGTCCGTCTACAAGCCCCATGCGGTTCGAGAGCCGGATGCAGTGCGTGTCCACGACCACGGCGGGCTTGTGGTACACGTCGCCGAGAATGAGGTTGGCCGTCTTGCGGCCGACGCCGGGCAGGGAAGTGAGGGCCTCCATCGTGTCCGGCACGCGGCCGCCGTATTCCGCGACGAGCTTGCGCGCGCACAGGACGATGTCCCGCGCCTTCGCCCGGTAAAAGCCGCAGGAGTGGACATATGGCTCTACGTCCTCGGGCTCGGCGGCGGCAAACGCCTCGAGCGTCGGAAAGCGCGCATACAGCGCCGGCGTGACCTGATTGACGCGCTCGTCGGTGCATTGCGCTGCCAGCCGCACGGCAAACAGCAGTTCATAATCTTTCTGATATTGCAGGGAGCAGTCCGCGGGGTAGGCCTGCGCCAGACAGCGGAGGATCTCCTGCACTTGTTCCGGTGTGCGCATATTGTTCACCTCTCCGGCAGTGTAGCACATTTTGCGCCGCCTGCCAAGTGCGGCGAGTTGCCAAGGCGCGCAAAATGCGGTATAATATCGCCATTGCATCACAGGAGGCGCGCTATGTACAGACCATTGGCGGATGAAATCCGGCCGACCACGCTCGACGATGTCGTCGGGCAAAAGCATATTCTGGGCCCGAACGGGATGCTCCGCCGCATCGTGGAGTCCGGCGAGATCCCGAACATGGTGTTTTACGGCCCGTCCGGCACCGGCAAGACCACGGTCGCAAGCATCATCGCGGCCAGCACGAACCGCACCCTGCGCCGCCTGAACGCCACGACCGCGAGCATTTCGGACATCCGCAATATCATTGCCGAGCTCGATACCATGCTCACGCCCGGCGGTGTGCTGCTGTATCTCGACGAGATCCAGTACTTCAACAAAAAGCAGCAGCAGTCGCTGCTGGAGTTCATGGAGGACGGCCGCATCACGGTCATTGCCTCTACAACGGAAAACCCGTATTTCTATGTCTATAACGCGGTGCTCAGCCGCAGCACGGTGTTTGAGTTCAAGCAGGTGCCGGCCGCCGAGGTGGAAAAGGCCGTGCTGCGCGCGGTGTCCATTCTCAGCGCACGGGAAAACGTCACGGCAGACATCGAGCCGGGCACGGCGGGGTATATCGCGTCCGTCTGCGGCGGCGATGTGCGCAAGGCGCTCAATGCGGTCGAGCTGCTCTTTTCGGCGGCGCCGAGAGAGGGGGATACCATCCGCCTCCTGCGCGCGGATGCCGAGAACATCACGCAGCGCAGCGCCATGCACTATGACCGTGCGGGCGACGACCACTATGACGTCGTGTCCGCGCTCATGAAGTCGCTGCGCGGCTCGGATCCCGACGCGGCGCTGCATTATCTGGCGCGCCTGCTCGAGGCCGGCGACCTGATCGGTGCGTGCCGGCGCATCCTGTGCTCGGCGAGCGAGGATATCGGCCTTGCCTATCCGCAGGCGGCCATGATCGTGAAATCCTGCGTGGACAGCGCGCTTCAGCTCGGCCTGCCGGAGGCGCGGCTGCTGCTGGCCACGGCGCCGAAGTCCAACTCCGTTGTCATGTCCATCGACGCCGCGATCGCCGACGTTCGGGCAGGGAAGGCGGGGCCCATCCCGCGTGAGCTGCAGAACGTCCATGCCGACGGCACGGGCTTCGAGCGTGAGCAGGGCTACAAGTATCCGCACGGCTACCCGGGTCATTGGGTGCAGCAGCAGTACCTGCCCGATGAGCTGAAGGGAAAGCACTATTATGAATACGGTGACAACAAGACCGAGCAGGCGGCGCGCGCCTATTGGCAGCGCATCAAGGGGGAGTGAGCGATGGATATTCAGGTCGGCGACATTCTGACGATGAAAAAACAGCACCCCTGCGGCGAGAAACGCTGGGAGGTGCTGCGCATCGGCGCGGATTTCAAGCTGCGCTGCCTTGGCTGCGGGCGCGAGGTCATGGGCCCGCGCGCGAAGTTCGAGAAAATGATCCGGCAGGTCGACCGGAAAGAGACATAAAAAACCCGGAGGACGTGTCCTCCGGGTTTTCGTTTATCTGTGGATGCCCTGGAAAAACAGCGCCACCGTGCCGGGGCCGACGTGTGAGCCGGTGACGGGCTCGTAGCACACGGTCAGGCATTCGCCGGTGAAGCCGCGCTGACGCAGCGCATCGAGCAGAAACTGCGCGCCGGCTGCATCGTCTGCGTGCGCGATGCCGATCTCCTCGGACTTGTCGGCGACGAGCTTCTCGTAAAAGTCCGCCAGCGCGGTGAGCGACTGCTTGCGGCCGCGCGTCTTGCCGCACTGGACGATCTTGCCCTCGTCATCGCCGCGCAGCAGCGGCTTGATCTTGAGCACGGTGCCGACGATGGCGGCAGCCTTGCTCACGCGGCCGCCGCGCTCCAGATAGGCGAGGTCATCGACCGTGAAGTACTGGCACATCGTATGGCGGCGGCGGGAGATCTGCTCGACGATCAGCGAGAAAGGCGCGCCGTTTTCGAGCATACGCGCGGCCTCGATCACCAGCAGCCCTTCGCCGAGCGAGGCGGCATAGGTGTCAATGGCGGCGATTTTCCGCTCCGGGAATTCTTCCTGCAGCTCCTGCACGGCCATGGCGGCCGCATGCGCCGTGCCGCTGATGCCGCCGGACATGCCGATATAGATCACGTCGTCGCCGGCCGCCAGCGCCGCGTGCAGCGGCTCGAGAAACGCGGCAAGGTTGATCATGGCGGTGGATACGGGCGTGCCGCTGCGCATGGCGTCATAGTATGCTTTTCCGTCGAAATCAACAGCAGGATCCTGATGCGCTTCAGCGCCGTCGACGAAGTACGTCAGCGGAATGACGCGCAGGGAATATTTCTGAATGTAAGCAGCCGGCAGGTTTGCCGACGTGTCGGTAAAGATCTGGATCATGAGAGTGCTCCTTTGCTTGCTCAAAGTGCTGCACGGTGTGCGCCCTTTATCCGTACACCCGCTGGCGCATAAATACAAGCTACTGTCATTTTTCCCTGTCTACGTTCCAATTTTACGGTCTCTACCGGAAAAAATGCGGCTCTACACGGCCGTAGAGCGACTCTACTCCCGAAAAACGGCGGTTTTTACCGCTGATCTCCCACAAAAAGGATGACGCAGACAGAAATATCCCGCGGCCCGGTTCGGAGCCGCGGGATGCAGAATGGAAGTGAAATTTACTTGATGAGCTTCGCAACTTCCTCGGCGAGGTCGTCCTGACGCTTCTCAATGCCTTCGCCCTTCTCAAAGCGGGTGTAGTTCACGAGCTTGATGGAAGCGCCGACCTGCTTGGCGACGGCGGCGATGTGCTCCTCAACGGAGACTTTGTCGTCCTTAACGAACGGCTGCTGCAGCAGGCAGATCTCCTTGAAGTACTTGCCGATGCCGCCCATGACAATCTTCTCGATGATGGCGTCGGGCTTCTTGGCGTTCTTCGGATCTTCCTTGGCCTGCGCCAGGCGGATCTCTTTTTCCTTCTCGATGAACTCCTCGGAGACGTCGCTCTTATCCTTGTAGGTCGGGTTCAGAGCCGCGATCTGCATGGCGATGTCCTTGCCCAGCTCGACGACGGCAGCGTCGGTGGACTCGGTCTCGAGGTTGACAAGCACGGCGATGCGGCCGCCCATGTGGACATAGGGGACGTTCAGGCCGGTGTCGTAGCGCGCGAAGCGGCGGACCTTGATGTTCTCGCCGATGACGAGGACCTTATCGTTCTGCTCCTCGAGCACGGTCTTGCCGTTGCCGTAAGCGCAGGCGTACAGCGCGTCGAGATCAGCCGGGTTCTCCTTGGCGACGACGGCGGCGACGCCCTTGACGTAATCCACGAACAGGTCGTTCTTGGCCACGAAGTCAGACTCCGCGTTGACCTCGACGATCACACCGATACCGTCGACGACGGCGGCGTAAGCCATGCCCTCGGCGGCGATGCGGCCGGCCTTCTTCTGAGCGGCGGCGAGGCCCTTCTCACGAAGCCATTCCACAGCCTTATCAATATCGCCGTCAGCAGCGGTGAGGGCCTTTTTGCAGTCCATCATGCCGACGCCGGTCATTTCACGCAGATTTTTCACATCAGCAGCAGAAAATGCCATAATTCTTTCTCCTTTATTGTTTTATCAGAAGGGCGGGTACGCGGCCCGCCCTTGCAGTTTTTCAATTACTCTTCGACCTTCTGGGCCTCTTCCTCGGAAGCAGCTTCCTCAGCGTCGACGCCCTGACGGCCTTCCTGCACGGCGTTGGCCATGGTGGAAGAGATCAGGCGGATGGCGCGGATCGCGTCGTCGTTCGCGGGGATGACGTAGTCGATCTCGTCCGGGTCGCAGTTGGTGTCGACGATAGCGACGATCGGAATGTGCAGCTTGCGGGCCTCAGCGATGGCGTTGTGCTCCTTGCGGGGGTCAACGACGAACAGCGCGCCGGGGAGCTTCTTCATTTCCTTGACGCCGCCGAGGTACTTCTCGAGCTTCTCCATCTCGCCGAGCAGCTTCATGACTTCCTTCTTCGGGAGCATGTCAAAGGTGCCGTCCTCCTGCATCTTCTTGAGCTGAGCCAGACGGTCGATGCGGGTGCGCATGGTCTTGAAGTTGGTGAGCATGCCGCCGAGCCAGCGGGCATTGACATAGTACATGCCGACGCGGGAAGCCTCTTCCTTCACGGCGTCCGCAGCCTGCTTCTTGGTGCCGACGAAGAGGATGGTCTGGCCATTCTCTGCGAGGGTGCGCACGAAGTTGTAAGCCTCCTCGAGCTTTTTGACGGTCTTCTGCAGGTCAATGATGTAGATGCCATTGCGCTCGCAGTAGATGTACTCCGCCATTTTCGGGTTCCATCTGCGGGTCTGATGACCGAAGTGGACACCGGCCTCGAGAAGCTGTTTCATAGATACGACTGCCATAGTTTTTTGTTTCCTCCTTTAATTAGTTGCTACCTCCGGGGGCGTCAACTGTGCCCGACCAGGCCGAAGCCACATGGTCGCACATCGACCCCCGTGCGTAATGCTCTGGTATTATACCAGAGAAATCCGGACAATGCAAGAGCATTTGCCCGGATTTTTGCCGTTTTTTCAAGCTGTCAGAGATAATTCTGTCGTTTTTCCCGCCGGCGGCGCGGCTGCTGCGCCGCGACCTCGGCGAGAATGATATCCTCGCCCAATCTGGAGATGGATTCCCACGGCAGAATGTAGTCGTCATCGCCGCTGAGCAGACCGCCGAGCTTTTTTTGCCCCGGCACGATCAGCGACACAATCTTGCCCTGCTCCAGATCGATCTCCGCGTCGCAGACATAGCCGAGCCGCTGCCCGGTGGTCAGGTCGATGACTTCCTTGTATCGCAGATCGGACAAACAGCATTTCATGGAAACCCCTCCGCAGCATTTTGGTATCAGTCTATGGCGTCGGGCGGCGGTTTATGAGGGAAAGATGTTCTTGCGGATCTTGCCGAGCGCATTTTTCTCCAGGCGGGACACCTGCGCCTGGCTGATGCCGATCTCACCGGCGACCTCCATTTGGGTCTTGCCGGCGTAAAAGCGCAGGGAGAGGATCTTCTTCTCGCGCTCGTTGAGGTCGGAGATGGCGTTCGAGAGCGCCAGATGCTCCAGCCACTGCTCGTCCGTGTTTTTCGTGTCGCCGACCTGATCCATGACGCAGATGCTCTCGCCGTTGTCGGTGTAGATCGGCTCGTAGAGCGAGATGGGGTCACTGATCGCGTCGAGCGCGAACACGACGTCCCGCCGCGGGATGTCCAGTTCCTTTGCGATCTCGTCAAGTGTCGGCTCGCGGCCGGAGGCGGCAGTCAGGCGCTCTTTTGCCTGCAGGACCTTATAGGCGGTGTCGCGTGTGGAGCGGCTGACGCGGATGGGGCTGTTGTCGCGCAGGTAGCGCCGGATCTCCCCGGAAATCATGGGTACGCCGTAGGTGGAAAAGCGCACGTCGTGGTTTTCGGCGTCAAAATTGTCGATTGCCTTGATCAGACCGATGCAGCCGACCTGAAACAGATCGTCCACGTTCTCGCCGCGGCCGATGAATTTCTGGATCACGGACAGCACCAGCCGGAGGTTGCCGGCAATGAGCTGCTCGCGCGCGTCAGTGTCGCCGTGCTTTGCGCGGATGAGCAGTGCCCGGCAGGCTTCGCTGCTCAGGACTTTCAGGTCGGCCGTGTTGACACCGCAGATCTCGACTTTTCCAAGCATAAAAAATTCCTCCCATCCGGTACACCGTAGTGTTTCCGGGTGGAAGGAATTTGATACATCGGCAGATTACTGCTCGATTGCCTCGTTCTCTTTCTTCTTTGCAAAGACCTTCTGCAGCCAATCCTTGCCGTCCACATAGCGGGAGACGATGAAGGACACAACATAGTCGCCGGCGGAGTTGACCATGGTCGCCGGAGGATCGACGAGGTTGCCGATCGCCAGTGCGATCGGGTAGGCAACAGCCAGCTGGTCGGGGAAGAAGATCGTGCAGACTACCAGCTCGCCGGTACCGCCGCCGCCGGGGATACCGCTCATGGCCACGGAGGAGAACACCGCCACGATGATGGCCAGAATTGCCTTTTCCGTCGTGAAGTCCAGTCCGAACACGCCGAACAGGAACGCGACCTTGATGATGGCGCTCATGGCCGAGCCGTCCATGTGCATGGTGGCGCCCATGGGCAGCACGATGTCCGTGACATCCTTGCTGATGCCGGTCTCATCGGCAACTTCCATGTTCGTCGGGATGGTCGCAACGGACGAGCAGGTACCGAACGACACCGCCGCCGGGCGGAACAGCTTGGAGAACATGATCTTCGCGCCGCCCTTGCCGCCGCCGAACTGGGCGTAGATGGGGAAGAACACGAACATGTACACGAAGCTCATGACGTAGTAGATAATGAGCGTGCGGCTGTAGTCGGCGACCAGCTCCGGGCCGTAAGTAGACACCAGATTGGCAAAGAAGCCGAAGAAGCCGATCGGGGCATAGTAGGTGATGAGCTTCACGGTCTTCATGATGCAGCCCGTGATATCCTCGAGCACCTGCGCGGTCTTTGTCTCGGGGCCACCGTTCATCTGGATGCCGAAGCCGAACAGCACCGCCGCAACGATCAGCGGCAGGATAGCCTTACGGCTCAGCAGCTCCATGAAGTCGGGCTTGGTAAAGAAGTTGACGATCATGTCGCCGAAGCCCAGCGTATCGCCGATCTCGCCTTCCGTGATGGTGTAGTGCCCATCCACGAGCGGGAAGATGCGGCAGACGATGTACATGATGACACCAGCGATAGCGGCAGTGACCAGGAACGTTGCGATGGTCACACCCATGATCTTACCGGCGCGCTTGACACTTTTCATATTGGCGATGGCAGATGCGATGGAGCAGAACACCATCGGCACCACCACACAGAACATCATGTTGATGAACAGTGTACCCAGGAATTCGATCTTTTTGCCAAAGTTCGGGGCGAACGCGCCCACGAGACAGCCGGCGACGATGCCGGTGAGCATGAAGATCAGGAATCCGTAAGTCTTAAAGAAAGACTTGGAACCGTTTGCCTTGGCCATAAATGCAACACTCCCAGTGTGTAGATTGCGCCGTAACAGCGCTTTGGTGACAGTATATACAATTCGTCGTTGCAATAATTGTACAAAAATGCTATCATATATTGCAAAAGATGCTTTTTTGGAGGCGAGCCATGCAGCAGACCGATTATGAGCGCAGGGGATACCTGCATGAAGATTTCCATCTGTTCCACCTGAGCAGTGCGCTGGCGGAGGACACGGCGTTCCACTATCATGAATTTCACAAGCTGGTATTCTTTCTGGCCGGGCGCGGGAACTACATCGTCGAGGGGCGCACGCACGTGTTGCGTCCGTATGACGTGGTGCTTGTGCGGCAGGGGGCGATCCACAAGGCGCAGATCGACCCGAGCCAGCGCTACGAGCGCGTGATCCTCTACATATCGCCGGAATTTCTCCGCGCACAGTCCACGGCCGCTTCGCAGCTGGACGCCTGCTTCCGTCTGCCGGCCGATGGGCAGAGCTTTGTCCTGCGGCCGGAGGCAGGGCGGCGCGCAGCGCTGCTGCGCACGCTCGATGCGCTCGAGGAGGAGGAGCGGAGCACGGCCTACGGGCACGACCTGCTCGCGCGGGCGCAGATGCTGCAGCTGCTGGTCATGCTGGGCCGCGGGCTGGATGACGACGGCGTGAACTACGCCCCGTCCGAGCACTGCAACGAGAAGACGGCGGCCATTCTCGAATACCTCAACACGCACCTGACCGAGGACGTCAGCATCGATGCGCTGGCGGACACCTTTTACCTCAGCAAATATTATATGATGCGTATGTTTCGGGAGGAGACCGGCTTCACCATTCACGGCTACCTCACGGACAAACGCCTGCGTGTGGCGCGCGACCTCATTGCGCAGGGGATGCGCACGACGGACGCCTGCTTTCAGTGCGGCTATCATGACTATTCCGCCTTTTCACGGGCGTACAAAAAACGGTTTCAGGTCAGCCCGCGCGCCGATCTGACGAAAGGAGCGCAGTAAGCCATGCAGCTGCACGCACAGTATTATTACCAGCAGCTCCCGCCGCAGGATACACACGTTCAGGCAGCGATAGCCCGCCGGGGTGTGGACGTCGTAGGCCACATCCACGATGCGGCCCTGTTCATCCATCTCCAGATAGGTATCGCTGGGGTCGCCGGGCTCCGCCGTACAAACCTCCGTCAGGTCGGCCCCGGAGGTGATGTGCTCCTGCAATACCTGCTCCAGCGGCAGATTGATGACCAGATCGCTGTCTGCCAGCACCACATACTCCTGCCGGATCTCCCGCAGGTACTCCAGCACGCAGCCCAGTGCCTCCACCTTTCCCCGGAAGCGTCCGGCGGAGTTGCGGCTCTCGGCATAGGCGAAGGCCGGCAGCAGCGTCAGCCCGCCCCGATTACGGCTCAAATCCCAGCTGCGGCCGTTGCCCAGATGATCCAGCATACTCTGGCACTTGCCGTGCATGATGACGCCCACATCGTGGATCCCGGCGTTGACCATGTTGGAGAGCATAAAGTCCACCACCCGGTAGTTGCCGCCGAAGGGCATGGAGCCGGGGATGCGGTGGGCGATCAGGTCCCCCAGCCCCGTGGGCTTTCCGTAAGAAAAGATGATGCCGTGCATGGTGTGGTTCATGCCTTCACCTCCCCGTGATGCCGGTCCAGCAGAGTCTTGGCGGGGACGATCTCCCCGTCCCCTATCACGGTACCGGGTCCCAGCACCGCCACGCCCCAGTCATCCGGATCCTGTGCCGTCTCCGGCGGAGCGGATTCCGTCTGTATGCTGCATGTTTTGTTGTCCTTACGGAATACGCTCGGCATTACGGTCGAGGCGGCGCATTTCAATCATCAGCTGCGCGGCGAAGAATCAGACCGCGACGAGGCGTTTGTCCGCAATCTTTGCGAAAGCCTTTCCGTTCCGCTCACGGTTTCGCGCGCCGATGTGTTGGCACGCTGCAAGGAAACCGGCGAGAAAAAGACCATCCTCTTCGGCTGCGCCCTGCTCGCCACGATGTTCCTGACCTTCTATTTCCTCACCACGCTCTACTCGACCATTCATCCCGTCATGTTCGTCTGCTTTGCCCTCGTGGGCTTTGCCTGGGCGGCCATCAACGTCAACTCCCTGCCCATGGTCGTCGAGATGTGCAAGGGCTCG
>ERZ779850.1332-NODE-1332-length-24783-cov-7.926723_pt1 | contig 24783 bp, 22 predicted proteins | sample MGYA00511249_ERZ779850 | MGnify/ENA primary metagenome ERZ779850 (study PRJEB29588, sample SAMEA2162475) | human gut metagenome | biome: human gut; feature: human-associated habitat; material: faeces | place: Denmark | collected 2008/2010 ...
ACACAATGTGTCATGGGGGTACAGTCGGTACGGGCAAAAGCAAGACGCAAACTCATGCATTTGAGTTTGCGTCTTGCTTTTTACATAAGGATAGAGCTTCGCAGGAACGTAAGCGTCAAACCTAACCGCGCATAGACACACATGAGACAATAGTAATATGTATGCTCCGACTTACAAGCATTGCGCATGATTGCCAATTCATACACAAAATATCTCAAAAAAACAATACATAATTGTCATGGCGCAAACAGACCCTTTTTTGGCACTATGCCCATTTGACAGGTCGATAAATGACGTGCTATCGTTTAATTGATACAAAAATACCGGCTGAAATGTGAGAAATGGATACGGCGTGCACAATTGCCGCCGATCCGGCCTTGTTGAGGGATTCGATATGATCAATCAATGCTATGAATACGAAGCAGCACATACAATCCAGGACGTGCTGTCCTGCAATGGGGATTTAAACATTGCGCTGGTTGCGGACTCGCATCTGGACAATTCCGTCCCGGCTACCATTGAGAACATCTCCGCAGTCGATCAGGCGGTACATTTTGACTGCTGCGTCCATCTGGGAGATTTTCTCGCCGGGGAGATCGGCGGACGGTACGCAAAGCTTCTGCTGCGGCAGCAGCTCGCGCTGTTCCGGCCCACTGTTTCGAGCGGACGCTTCTTCCCGGTGCAGGGCAATCACGACGCATGCAGCGGGCCGTATTCCGCGCGGCTCTGGCCGGAGGCCATCGGCTTTCTGGACGCGGAGCAAGGTGTCTGCCGTCCTGCACAGAAGCCATATTACTATGTAGATATTGCGAAGGAAAAGGTTCGCCTTGTGTTCCTGTGCTCGTATTTTTATGAGCACCGCGGCGGCGAACCGGTCATGATCTTCGGATACGAGGAAGAACAAATCCAGTGGCTGCAAAACGAGGTGCTGGTTTTGCCGGCGGACTGGACGGTGATGCTATTCTCGCATGACGCGCCGTTTTCTGCATTGCTGTTCGATGAGAAAACTGCACTCGAAAAGAACGACATCGTCAACGGCAATCAGATCTTTTCCGCGCTCGACCAGTGCCGGAAGCAATACGGCTTTGACATTGCCGGGTGGTTCATTGGCCACTATCACGGCGATCAGATTGTAACGCTTTTTGGAATTCCGTTTATCATCACTGCGTCGGAAACTGCATATGATCCGCAGTTGTTTGACGACGACGTGCGTTTCTGGGAAAGAGATTTGGACACGCAGAGCGAAGACCTCTGGGATGCGCTCGTACTGAAAAAGAGCGAACGCAGGGTCTATCTGAAGCGTTTCGGAGCGGGCGAGGACAGAATTGTTCACTATTAAATAGATGGAGGAATCCAGATGGAACCATACTTTGCAGATCAATGCCGGACGCTGACGGAAAAAATCCGGGCACTCCGGGAGCCGGACAATCTCTGCTTCGCACTGCTTGCGGGAACGGCTGTGTCGGATTTCGCGGATCATACGGACGAAAATATCCGCGCGGTCGATGCGCAGACGCATTTTGACGGTGTCATCCACCTTGGCGATATTTTAAACGGCAGCATCCCCGAAAATGCGTCCCGCTTTGTACTATCGCAGGAGCTGGCGCGGTTTCAGAATGCAACAGCTTCCGGCAAGCTCTACATTGCCTGCGGCGACGACGACGGCTATCGCAACGAGCGCTATGTCGGCCAGATCGTGACGGGCATCGTGACGGACGAGCGCTGGTATCAGCAGACGGCGTATCTGGAACAGTACCCCGATCTGCATCGACCGCAGAATAAGCCGTACTATTATGTGGATTTCTCCGAGCGGAAGGCGCGTCTGATTTTCCTCTCGTCCTATGTTTCGCAGATCGACGAACAGGAAGAACTTTTTGAAAAAAGCTGCCAATACGGCGCGGAGCAGCTTGTGTGGCTCAAGACAGAGGCGCTCCAGCTTCCTGAGGGATGGGCGATATTCCTGTTTTCGCACGCGCTGCCAAAGTCGCGTTTTGAAACGGGTACTGACCCATGGAACTATATGGAATACGCCTCTGAGCCGGCCATGATGCTGCTGCGGCAGGCGCAAAAGCACGGTATCCGCATCGGTGGTTGGTTTGCAGGGCACTACGCCTGCGATTACGAAACTACGTTCTGTCACATCCCATATTTCCTGATCGACTCAGTCCGCCCGCAGCCGATAAAATCGCTGTTTCCGAACGTCCGGAAATGCACGGAGCGGGGCTTGGGCGCGGAAACAGAAGATTTATGGGACGTGCTGCTCCTGAAGCCGAATCAGCGGCGCATCTATCTGCTGCGCTTTGGCGCGGGAGAAGACCGCGTGTTTGACTATTGACCAGACTGGAAAGGATAAAGAAATGGAACATACTTTCAAGACTTTCGGCACGATGCTCGACTGCTCACGAAACGCCGTTATGACGGTGGACGCGGTCAAGCGCTGGATTGACCTGACCGCAAGGCTTGGATGCAACACGCTGCACATGTATATGGAGGACACCTATGAGGTGGACGGTCATCCCTATTTCGGCCATCTGCGTGGACGGTACAGCAAGGCAGAATTAAAGAAGATCGACGCTTACGCGGCAGCACATAATATGCAGATCATTCCGTGCATCCAGACGCTTGCCCATGTCAACGCCCTGTTCCACTGGCCGGTCTACCGGGAAATTCACGATGCAGCCGACATTCTGCTGACCGGCGACGAGCGAACCTATGAACTGGTCGATGGGATGTTCCGCACGCTGCGCGAATGTCTGCGCACCAATATTGTGAACATCGGCATGGACGAAGCGGATCTGCTCGGCCTTGGCAAATATCTGACGCTGCACGGCTACCGCGATCGCTTCAGCATCCTGATGGAACATCTGCGCAGGGTGTCAGAAATGGCGAAAAAATATGGCTTCGAGCTTCTGATGTGGGGCGATATGTTTTTCCGTCTGGCGGGCGGCGATTACTTTACCAATTTTAATCAAGACCCGGAACTTGGCGAGATCCCGGAGAAGATCAAACAGCTGGTGCCGGAGAATGTCCAGCTGGTGTATTGGGATTATTTCAGCCGCGAGCAGCAGCGTTATGAGAAAAATATCGATGCGCACAATGCCATCAAGAGCGAGTCTTGGTTCGCGGGCGGCCTTTGGACGTGGGCCGGCTTTGCGCCGCACAATGCTTTCGCCATTGCTACCATGCGCGAAGCCATGCGGGCCTGCCGCGCAAAGGGCGTTGAGAACGTGGTCATGACGATGTGGGGCGACAACGGCGCGGAATGCTCCAAATTTGCCGTGCTCCCGGCCCTGTTTATGGTTGCGCAGATGGCGCGGGGCATTGACGACGAGGAAACCATCCATGCGAATTTTGAGAAGGAATTCGGTATCCCATTTGAGGATTTCCGTGCGCTCGACCTAGCCGGGACGCAGAACGATTCTGCTGAGGCAATCTATAACCCGGAAAAGTATCTGCTCTACTGTGACCCGTTCATGGGGCAGTTTGATAACCGTGTGAAGCCGGCGGACGCGGCAGGCTATGCGAACTGCGCCGCGAGACTGGCGAAGCATGAGCACGATGCAGACTAAGAGATATTGCAGCGTATAGAGGCTTTCGTTGCGGATGTAGATCATGGACGTGGTATAGTCGTTCCAGCGGGCGACCAGCGCCATAAAGCCAAGGGACGCAAAAACGGGCGTGGACAGCGGCAAAACGACCGAAAAGAAGATGCGCAGTTCGCTTGCGCCGTCCAGATACGCCGCCTCAAACAGCGTCTCGGGCAGGCCCTTGAAGAACGTCCGGAATACCATGGTGTTCCACGCGCCGCCGGTGATGCCGGGCAGAATGTAGATCCAGATGGAATCCGCCAGCTTATAATACTTGGCGAAGATAATGTAGTTCGGAATCATACCGGCGCTGAAGAGCATGGTAAAGAAGATAAAGACCGTGATGGGCCTGCGGTAGCGGAAATTGCTCCGGGAAAGGGGATACGCCGCCAGCGCCGCGACCAGACTGCTGAGGACCGTACCGACCACAGCCTGAAAGATGGTCACGCCGTAGGCGCGCAGCACGCGCGTGCCGCTGGAGAATGCCGACTTGTACGCGTCGAGCGTAAAATCACGCGGCAGCAGGGAAAAGCCGCCGGAGGTCAGGGCCTGTTCGCTGGTGAACGAGGCGGAGATAACCACGATCAGTGGAAGCACGAAGCAGGCGCACATCAGGAAAAAGAAAATATACAGGATGATGTTGAACGTCTGATTTCGGCTGAGTTTGCTTTTTGTGCTCATAAGATGATCCCTCCCACTTAAAACATCGAGTTGTCCGGGGAGATCTTCTTGACGATCCAGTTGGACAGCAGAACAAGGAACATACCCACAACAGACTGAATCAGGCCCGTGGTTGCGCCGATCGCATAGCTGGATTCCTGCAGGGAACGATAGACGTAGGTGTTGAGGATATCCGTCGTTGCGTACAGCGTCGAGGTATTTCTCGGGATAACATAGAACAAATCGAAGTTGCCGCTGATTAGGCTGCCCGCATTCATGATGGTGAAGATGCAGATCAGCGGGACAAGGTGCGGCAGGGAGATATGCAGCATCTTCTGGAAGCGGCTTGCGCCGTCGATCTCCGCCGCTTCATAGAGCGACGTGTCAATGCCCATCAATGCGGCGAAATACATCATGGAGCCCATGCCGATGCCTTTCCAGAGGTTTACGACAGTCAGGATAAACGGCCAGTATTTCGGGTTCATATACACGTCAACGGGGTCTCCGCCGAAGAACTGAATGATCTGGTTCATAAGACCGGTTCTCGGGCTGAGGATGGCGTAGACGATATAGCCGACAATGACCATCGACATGAAGTTCGGGAAGGTGATGATGGTCTGGTAGGTTTTCAGCCGGCGCCTGCTTGTGATCTCAAACAGCAAAAGTGCGATGATCACGTTCGTGACCGGACTGAGCACCATGAACAGAAGACCGTAGAGCACCGTGTTGCGCAGCGCACGGTCAAGCGCGACAGACTGGATGATCCACTTGAAGTTGGCAAGGCCACACCAGTCGCTGCCGAGGATGCCCTTGGAGAATTTATAATTCTTGAACGGAATGATGACTGCGGCTCCCATCGGTATATAGTTGAACAGGATATAACCGATGATTGCCGGGATGCACAGAAGCAGCAGTTGACGGCTGGCCTTTGCGTCCGCCCGGCCTTTGTGGCCAAGGCGCGGCCCTTCCTTTTTTCTTTCCTTTGTCATGGTTCGCATGGGTTCCTCCGCTTTTGTTTTCTCCATTGTACGGGTTCGGTTTTTGATTTCCAAGGTGCGATTGTGACAAGATGGCTGGCGATTGTGACTGCGTTGATTGTGCATTATTCCTGCATCCAGTTGGTATCTGCGCGTTTATTTTAAGCATTGTCGCCAAAAAATCAGCATTGAATTTGACGATTCGTATTTGCTCTTTTGTTAATATGCACAGAGACGATTGCATGAAATTATGCAAAAGGCACATGCGCTGCCGCATGTGCCTTTCATATCGCTTATAAAAACTTCATGCTGACCAACCATTGACGCAAAAGCTGCCGCCACTGTCCGACGGAGGCATCATCGAGCGCCAGCGCCTTGCCGTGCTGTCCAAACGGGAAGATGTGCAGCTCATACGGCACGTCACATTTTTGCAGTGCAGCGGCGTAGAGCATCGAGTTGATCGCCGGAACGCTTGCATCCTGTGCTGTGTGCCAGAGAAAGGCGGGCGGAGTGTTTTCTGTCACACAGCGCTGCGGAGAATAGAATTCGATCTGTGCCTCATCCGGCACATCGCCGAGTAGAAAGCGGCGGCTCCAATCGTGTCGGTACTCGCCCATGTCGATCACACTATAGCACAGGACGGTAAAATCAGGGCAGGCAGATAGATTGTCAAGCTCATCCTGCGGCGGATAAAAGGCTTCATCATAGTGGACAGACAGTGTCGCTGCCAGATGGCCCCCGGCGGAAAAGCCCATGATGCCAAGGCGCTCGATCCCATGCTCCATGCAGAGCTTTCTTGCCAGCCGCATGGCCCGCTGCGCGTCGGACGGCTGCGCCGGGGCTTTACTCGGCGCAACACGGTATTCCAGCACAAAGGCTGTTATCCCGATGGTATTCAGCCACGCGCCAACGTCATTTCCCTCATAGTCCGCCCGGCCGCAGTAAGCGCCGCCCGGACACACGACAATTGCCGTCTTTGCGGCGTCACAGTCATATGGCGTAAGATACGGTTCAAACGCATCCTCTACGCAGCGGTGCGGCATGGTTTGGTTCCATAGCTTTATCATGGATGCTTCTCCTTTCGCTGGCTCAAGTTCAGTTTCTGCTGATATTCGCGCATGGAACAGCCCGCGAACCTCCGGAACACGGAATAAAAGCTTTTTTCGTCTTTATACCCGACCGCCTCCGGAATGGATTTGACATCCCGACCAGCCTCCAGCATTTGAATTGCCGCCTGAACACGGATGTGGGCCAGATAATCCGTAAATTTCTCGTTCATCTCTGTCTGGAATTTCCGGATAAAATGCCGCGGGCTGATGTGGACATACTCAGCCAGCTCCTGCACAGTCAGTTTTTCCGAGAGGTGCGACTGCATATAGACGCAGGCGCGCCCGATGGGATCGCTTTTCAGCGCGTCCTCCTGCGTGATATAGCCCTTTTCGGAAAGCAGCGCCCAGATGGCGTCCATGTACGCCGCCATTCCCTGCGCGGAGGTCAGCATGCCCAGCGGCGCAGCCATCATGTTACTTCGGAGTTGCACGGCCAGTGCCTCATCCCTGCGGCAAATTTCTGCGCGCAGTTCCTCCATCAAAGAGCGCACCAGCAGAGCCTCCATGCGCAGCGGAGCATCGCTCAGCAGCGGCTTGACTTTGGAATACATTTGCCAGTGATCCTCGTCGATGCCCGGCTTCAGTGCCAGAAGCAGCTTCAGAAGTCTCGAAATGCACTCATCCCAGTTTTGCTGGCCGCGCAGATATGCTTCTTCCCGACTTTCCGTGTGCAGTTCCTCTGAAACGCGGATCATCGCGCTGCGCAGCGCGTCGATCCCGTCAGACTTCGGCAAATAGTCATATGCACCGCACCGGACGGCTTGCTGCGCTTCCGCAAGGTTCGGCGTGTCAGTCAAAAAAATCACGCGGAGGCACGGAAACTGTCTGCGAACATGTCTGGCAAGTTCAAACCCAGACATATCCGGCAGGCTTGTATTTGTGATGAGCACAGCCGCAGCTTCGCCTTTCTGCATCCAGCGCAGCGTTCCTTCCGCCACACATTCGCCGCGTACCATGCTGAATCCCAACCCGTAAAAGTCAATGCCGTTGATCACCTCTGTGCGGTATCGCATACAGGGATCCGTAAAAAATGCTTCAAACATAAGCTGCCTCACATCCGTCCATTGGTCCAGTATCCTCTGTATCGCATTCTAAAAGAATGCGGGTCAAAAATCATAGGTGGCGAATATGACATTTTTGCGGGTCAAAGTGTCATTTTCGCAGATTGCCTCCCTATATGCGCTGTGTTACGATACGAAAAAGCAGCGAAAAGGAGAACATATATGGATCAATTCGCACAAATCGCGGCAAACGGCATCGGCGGGAACGCTGCGCTTCTGGAGCCGGTCACGCCAATTCCGCATGAAACCGTTATCTGCCGTCTGGAACAGGCAGATGCACAGCCCATCGCAGTCAAGCCGCATCTGTCTACAACGGAAGAACTGAAAACCGAGCTTGCTGCCATGCGGGAAGCATACCGCCCGTTTCTGGAAAATCACGCGCCTGCGTTTGAAAGCCTGCGCCGGCGCATGGATCTCACGTCGTTTCTGCGCGATGGTCAACCGGTCACGATCCCGGAATACGGCGGGCCTATCGGCGTGTGCAAAAAGACATATGAAACCACGTTTGAGCTGCCTGCGCTTTTGGCGGGCCAGTCGGTCTATATCCATTTTGACGGCGCGGATTACCGTGCAGTCGTTACCGTCAATGACACATTTGGCGGAGAACACGAAGGCTTCTTCTCTCCATTCGAGTTTGAGATTACAGGCATCGTCAAAGACGGCACAAACCGGTTGAAAGTTGAATTGTATAATGACCATATTTATATGGGAAACGATCCCGGCGGCAGCGAAGAAACAGAAGGCGACAAGCTTTATGCCGCCACCGGTCTCGGCTGGGACGGTCCGCTGGACGGCTGGCACCACTGCCCCTCCGGGACGGGCATTTACAACCGCGTCTATGTGGAGATCCGAAATTCCGTCCATATCAGCGACCTCTATATCCGTCCGCTGGACGGGAAGGCAGAAGCGTGGCTGGAAATTCAGAACGACAGATATGATACCCTCCCGGTCGAGCTTTCGCTTTCACTCTACGGGCAGAACTTCCCCGAGACGGTCTTTGAAGACCACCGCTTTACGCCGGAGACGACGCGCTTCGTCGGCATGGGTGACAGTCTGACGGAGGCCGCCGTCAAGTCCGAGCTTGGAAAGGGCATTCCCATGCCGCTCAAGCACGGAAAGAATCTGTACAAACTCAAATTTGACCTGCCGGACGCAAAGCTGTGGGATCTGGAAACCCCGTATTTGTACCAGCTCCATGCAGCCGTTCTTGTAAACGGGACGTGCACCGACCGCCTTGCACAGCAGTTTGGTATGCGCAGCTTCACGCAGGACACAGAAAGTCCGCAGCGCAAGGGGATGTTCTATCTCAATGGCCGCTCCATCCGTCTGCGCGGGGCCAATACGATGGGCTTTGAGCAGCAGGACGTGCTGCGCGGCGATCTTCCGCAGTTGATCGACGATATTCTGCTGGCCAAACTCTGCAACATGAATTTTCTGCGTCTGACGCAGCGGCCGGTGCAGGATGAGGTCTACGAATACTGCGACAAGCTCGGCCTTATGACGCAGACGGATCTTCCGCTGTTCGGCGTCATGCGCCGCTTCCGCGTCCCGGAGGGCATCCGGCAAGCGGAGGAACTGGCGCGCATGGTGCGTAAGCATCCGTGCAATGTCGTCGTCAGTTATATCAACGAGCCGTTTCCGAACGCCAATAACGAGCCGCACCGACATCTGATCCGTCCGGAACTGGAAAACTTCTTCGCCTGCTGTGACCTTGTTGTGAAGTTCTCGAACCCCGATCAGGTCATCAAGCATGTGGACGGCGATTATGACCCGCCCACAGACGGGATACCGGATAACCACTGCTACCCCATGTGGTATAACGGCCACGGTATTGACATTGGCCGTCTGCACCGGGGCTATTGGCTGCCTGTCAAGCCCGGCTGGTACTATGGCTGCGGTGAATACGGCGCAGAGGGGCTGGACTCGGCGGAGGTCATGGAGGAGTGCTACCCGCGCGAATGGCTGCGCGAGCCGTTTGACCCGGGCCGCATTGTCCGCAGCCAGACAAAGAGCTTCAGCGGCTTTTTCTATGACGCGCAGGAGGATATGCAGGGCTGGATCAGCCGCAGCCAGCGGTATCAGGCCTTTGCCACGCGCATGATGACCGAGGCATTCCGCCGCGACGACCGCATGGTCTCGAACGCCATTCATCTGTTCATCGACGCATGGCCCAGCGGCTGGATGAAGTCCATCATGGACTGCAAGCGCATCCCGAAGCAGGCGTATTTTGCCTACCGAGATGCACTCGCGCCCCTGCTGGTGTCGCTACGCACCGACCGCTTTGCCTATACGGCGGGCGAAACGATTCAGATCGAAGCGTTCCTGTGCAATGATACCGCGAAATCCGGCGCGTATACGCTTGCCTTTGAGCTTTACAACGAACAAAACAAGCTGATTCAGACCGGGCGCGTCCCCGCGCACGCGGACGCCTGCCGCGCAGCCTATATCGCCAGCGCCGAATTCCCGGCAGAGACCGCGCAAGACCGCGAAACGCTGACGCTCCGCGCCGTCCTGCTGGACGGGAACGGGGACGTTGTCAATGACGCAGAGCAGAAGCTGACCGTATTTCAGGACGTGACTGTCGTACCGAACGACAATGTTGTCATTCTGAAGCTGGAACCGGGTTTGCATACCGTCGCGGGTGAGACCGTGACCGTCAAGCCCTGCGGCATGCTCCCGCTGCACTTCGTCTCCCGCAAGACCGGCTACCCGGCTGTCGCGGAATTTAAGGAGCAGGACTTCTCCTACTGGTATGACGCCAAGGAGGACTGCATCACGCCGCTGCTGAACACGACGTTTACCGTCGAAGGCTTCACACCCATTCTTTTGTCCAACAATATGGACGAACAGGGAAATTGGGGGCCAGTACTGGCTGCGGCAGAAAAGCTATACGAGGGCAAGCACTATGTGATCTGCCAGTTGGAGCTGCGGCAGGAAAACCCGGTCGCAAAGCGCTTCCTGAGAAATCTCTACAGGTTGGGTACAAAATGAACAACATCGAACAGGCGATTTCCTTTGCGCGGCAGGAATATACCCGTCAGGGTCTGGGCGCGCTCTATCAAAAGGACTTTGAGGAAGCGCTGCTTCCGGCACTTTCTCAGGCCGCCGAAATTTACAGGGCAGACACGCTCCGTTGGAGCGGCGATCCCAAGACGGATCTGCTCGCAGCGCTCCTTTGGAGTCAGAAGCTGCTGAACGATTATCAAAGGCACCAGCTTCCGGACGAGGTATTTTATCATACGATCGACGATATCGGCCGCTGGGCCTCCGAATATTGGAGCTATAGCGGCAAGATCGGCCTTGCCGAAAGCGCATGGCTGACGAACCATCTGACGCTGCGGCTGTTCCAGCTCGGACGACTTCAATTCTGCATGGAGCCGGCGGACTTTTCCGCGCCGTCTTTCGGCATCGAGCCGGGGCAGCCGCTGGTGTCCGTGCACATCTGCCGCGGCGGCTCGTTGGAGCCTGCGGCGTGTGATGCGTCCTTTGCGCAGGCGCGCGCGTTTTTTCCGAAATACTTTCCGGCATATGCATTTTCGTATTTTAGCTGCCATTCGTGGCTGCTGGACGAAACGCTGCTGCCTCTGGTTGGAGTATACTCCAATATTTCATTTTTTCAACAGCGTTTTCAGATCGTCGGGCGCACTGCGTCCAACGCAGCCGCGCGATATGTGCTCCGTTGGGACATTCAGCCGGATGAAATTGCTGCTTTCGTGCCGCAGAACCGCTTTCAGGCGCTACTTAAAGAACGGCTTCTTGCCGGGCAGCAATTTTATGAGGCAACCGGCCTGATTGCCCGATAAGGTACCGTCAGATATAAAAAAGAGAATGGAACTCGCACTTCTTACAGTTCCTTACAAATGTAGAGAGGTAATACAAAATGAGCAAACATACACCAAGTCTTGTCATTATGGCTGCCGGAATGGGCAGCCGCTTCGGGGGGCTCAAGCAGATCGAGCCGGTCGATCCGGAGGGGCACATCATCATTGATTTTTCCCTGTTTGACGCATGGCGCGCCGGTTTCCGCGATGTGGTGTTCATCATCAAGCGCGAGATGGAAGGAGAATTCCGTGCGTGCATCGGCGACCGCATGAAAAAATTCTTCCATGTGTCCTACGTCTATCAGGAGCTTGACCGCCTGCCGGAAGGGATTGCGCTCCCCGAAGGCCGCACGAAGCCGTGGGGAACCGGCCACGCGCTGGCCTGCTGCAAGGGTGCGGTGAACGGCCCGTTCGCCGTTATCAACGCGGACGACTTCTACGGCCGCACGGCGTTTTCGGAAATCTATGACTTTCTGGCCGCGCAGACCGACGAGAGCCAATACGCCATGGTCGGCTACCGTCTGCGCAATACGGTCACGGAATTCGGCTCTGTGGCGCGCGGCGTATGCGAGATCGAAAATAATATGCTGACCAGTGTGACGGAGCGCACGAAGATCTTCAAGAAGGGCGCAGACGCCGAATACACCGAGGACGGCGAGCATTTCTTCCCGCTGCCCGGCGACACGATCGTCTCCATGAATCTCTGGGGCTTTTCCGCGCATATGCTAGATGAACTCTGGGGCCGAATGCCCGCGTTTCTGACGGAAGCCATGCAGAAAAATCCACTCAAATGCGAATACTTCCTGCCATTCGTCGTCAACGAGCAGATGGCCGACGGAACCGCCAGCGTCCGCGTGCTTCCATGTGAGGAAAGCTGGTACGGCGTGACGTATCGAGAGGATCTGGCTTCCGTCAAGGCGGCTGTCGCAAAGATGAAGGCAGAGGGAATCTATACGGAAAAGCTTTGGGGTTGAATGAAATGAATATACGGCCGGTTGCCGATGCTGCCAGTTATGCCAGCAGCAATGAGATGCCGCAGCATAAAACTGACAAGACTGGCAACTGCACCAATCTATAACTCTTATAATTACATTCCTGCCCTGCGAGACTAAACAGATGCCCCGGCTCGGAGTATTCCGAGCCGGGGTTACCGTATGTCCATCAAAAATCCGTATCAAGCCGCTTTCCGAAACCGCAGGCCGTTTGCCCTCACGGACAGTTCCTGCGACAGAAGCCGCAGCGTTTCAAATTCATCGTCGAGACCGTCGAGCTCCCGGCGGAGAATTTCTTCGTAGTGCTGCTTTTTCTGCTCCAGCGTGGCAATCTTGTTGACCTGTCGCTCTATGATAGTGGCTGGGTGAATATAGAAATTGTTATCCGACCCGGAGTTGGCGCAAAAACTGCGCTGCAGTAAACAAAGAATAGGAATTTCCGATGTGTGCGAAGCCGACGGAAGGATGGGGGAATTTGCAGGAGGGTGGACAGTCCTATCATCCTCTCCGCCGCTCTTTAGAGCAGTTTACATCTGCCCATGATGCAGAAATGGGTCGAATATGTGCGCAGGGCTGTCGGGGACAGCTGCATCTGGAGCACCGGTCACCATTACGGCGACTGGCTGGCGCTCGACGCCGGAGAGGGCAATTATACCGGCGCTTCCCGCAAGGAATTTATCGCAACGGCATTCTATGCGCATTCCGCACAGCTTCTGGCACAGGCAATGGACGCGCTGGATATGGACGGCGCTGCGCAGTTTGAAGTTTCAACACCGGTAGATGCAGAAATCCGGCTCCACGGAATCAGCTGCTGCGTTGCACCGGGGATGTATCAATTCGCGGCTGAACAATTCGTTTCAGGCGCGTTCACGGACATATAGAGATAAATCAAAGCCACCCAGCGGCAGCCGGGCAGCTTTGCATTATCCGAGTGTTCCAACCCTACGCAGGATTTCCTGTGCGGGCGCAGGAATGCGGCCCATTGGGTCCGGGCCGACATTCAAAAGATAGTTGATACCGCGCGCATTCAAATGCCGCTTGAGGCGCAGAACTTCCTCTGCGGATTTCCAGTTTTCATCGAACGACTTATAGCCCCATGTATCATTCAGCGTTGCCGGTGTTTCAAACAGTCCGTTCTTCTGCTATTCCTCCGGAATCTCATTATCGCCCCATGAGCGGTAATCGCCGACTGATTCATTGCGAGAAATGCGGGAGTTGATGAGACAGTTTGGCTGATAGTGCTTGACCATCTGATAGAGCTCCTTGCTCTGCGCATCAGTGATATCATTCGGCGTATCAAACCAGATAAGAGCCAGCTCCCCGTAATTTGTCAGCAGCTCCTTTTGCCTGCATTTTGATCTTGCTTTCAAAGCAGCGAGGCAGACCCAATCGATCATTTTATCCGGCGCTTCCGCCGCGCCATGGGGCAGACCCCTTATGCGTATCTGCGAACCTACCGCCTTGCGCTTGCAAAGCAGGCAATCGCATCCGGGAATACACTGACGCAGGCTGCGGAGAAAGTCGGATATCAAAACGCCGCATCCCTGTCCCGCGCACTGCGCTCGGCAGAGTCATAGAAAGCTTCTGATTCACCGACTTATATTCTGGACTGCACCATTCGCAGAAACAAATTGCAAGAGTTTCCATCGAACTGGCTTCTAAAGACTCAACGTACAAACGTATGCAATTTATGCCACAGCAACCGAGCAGCATCACATATAGGAAAGCAAAATGTGAGAACGGCACCTAGGGTGTATCTGAAAACTCCCAACGCACCCGGGCAGCGGGCCTTTTTGCGGTGCGCCGCGTCATTTTTCCTTGAAATACGTCAGTATTCCTGCGAAAAAATGTCTTGCGCAACGCAAAAATCCCTCGCTGCCGGTCACATCATGAGTTTTCAGATACACCCTAAGAATATGATAGTTGGCTTGTGTCATTTTAAGTCATGCCATGTAATAAACACGGAAAAAGGGCAGCAATCGAATGAGCAAAAAACTGTATCAATATCTGGGCGCAAACGTCTATCGACTGAGGAAACAGTGCAGATTAACGCAGTCAGAACGGCTGGCAAAGTTCAACGCAATCGCAATTCAGCAGATGCGCGTGCTGACGGAGTACTCCCGCGCCTTTTACGCTGTTCATTGATTAAAGCGATACAAACGGCCTGCTGCACCATCAGGTTTGCAGCAGGCCGTTGTTTGAGACGAGATTACAGGTGGATCGCGGTGCCGGTTTTGCCTTCGATGCCGTCCTTGGCTTTTTCCAGGAGGGTGATGAGGGCGGTACGGCCGGGCTTGGACTCGGCGAACTTGACAGCCGCTTCGACCTTCGGCAGCATGGAGCCGGGGGCAAACTGGCCTTCGGCCATGTACTTGCGGGCTTCCTCCGGGGTCAGTTCGTCCAAATTCTTCTGGTCGGGCTTGCCGAAGTTGATGGCGACCTTCTCGACAGCTGTCAGGATGATAAGCATGTCGGCGTCAAGCTGCTCGGCCATGCACTCGGAGGCGAAGTCCTTGTCGATGACGGCGGGCACGCCCTTGAGGTGATACTTGTCTTCCCACACAACCGGGATACCGCCGCCGCCGGCAGCGATAACAGCGTGCTTTGCGTTCATAAGCGCGCGAACCGTGGCGATCTCAACGATCTCCTTCGGGCGCGGGCTTGCGACGACTTGACGCCAGCCGCGGCCTGCGTCCTCGGCGACGTCGATGCCCTTTTCGGCGGCGAGCTTTTTGGCCTCTTCCTCGGTCATGAACGCGCCGATGGGCTTGGTCGGATGCTGGAACGCGGGGTCGGCCGGGTCGACGGCGACCTGCGTCAGAACAGTCGCGCAGTGGATGCCCAGACCGCGGCGGTCAAGCTCCTCGCCGATCATGTTCTGCAGATCGTAGCCGATGTAGCCCTGACTCATGGCTACGCACATGGAAAGGGGCATGATGTCGCTCTTGGCCTGCTGCTTGTGGTAAGCGGCAAACGCGTTCTGGATCATGCCGACCTGCGGGCCGTTGCCGTGCGCGATGACGACCTCATGGCCGTCTTCGATCAGGTCTGCGATGGCGCTGGCCGTCGTCTTGACAGCCTGCATCTGCTCTTCGAGATTTTTGCCCAGAGCGTTGCCGCCCAGAGCGATCACAATTCTTTTAGCCATTTTATAATTCCTCTTGATACTGCATATGGCAGGAGCGGCGCTCCTGCCATATGCTTATTTGTGTAGTCAGAAGCGAATTAGAACATCTTGCGCTTGTTGTCAGCGGAGTCGAGGTCCATCAGAGCCTTGACCGGATCCTTGACCTGAGCCAGGAAGATCATAGCGGCAATGATGTACGGCTTGTAAGAAGCCTGCTTGTACAGAGGCACCAGATAGCGGTCGAACACGGAGTTGTCAACTTCGCCCTCGGGGCAGGACAGACCGGAGATGTCGGCGGGCAGGCAGTGCAGGTACAGAGCCTTGCCGTCCTTCGTCAGCTTCATCATCTCTTCGGAGCAAGTCCAGTCCTTATGCTCGGCGTTCTGCGCCAGCAGTTCCTTTTCGAGCTCGTCGATGCCCTTCTGGTCGCCCTTGACGTACAGCTCGGAGCGCTTTTCCATCGCCTTGAACGGAGCCCAGGACTTCGGATAGACAATGTCGGCGTCCTGGAAAGCTTCGGCCATGGAGTTGGTCTTGTGGAACTTGGAGCCGTACTTCTCGCAGTTCTTGCGGGCAATCTCTTCAACCTCGGGGAACACGTCGTATCCTTCCGGATGGGCCAGCGTGACGTCCATGCCGAAGCGGGTGAACAGGCCGATAACGCCCTGCGGGACGGACAGCGGCTTGCCGTAGCTGGGGGAGTAGGCCCAGGTCATGGCAACCTTCTTGCCCTTCAGATTCTCAACGCCGCCGAAGTAGTGGATGACATGCAGCATGTCGGCCATGCACTGCGTCGGATGGTCAACATCGCACTGCAGGTTGACGAGCGTGGGTCTCTGCTCGAGAATGCCGTCGCGGTAGCCCTCTTCCAGAGCGTCCATGAACGTTTTCTGGTACTCGTGGCCCTGATGGATGTACATATCGTCGCGGATGCCGATGACATCAGCCATGAAGGAAACCATGTTGGCCGTTTCACGGACCGTCTCGCCATGGGCGATCTGGGACTTCTTCTCGTCGAGGACCTGCTCCTCAAGGCCGAGGAAGTTGCAGGCGGAGGCGAAAGAGAAGCGGGTACGGGTGGAGTTGTCGCGGAACAGGGAGATGCCCAGACCGGAGTTGAAGATCTTCGTGGACTTGTTGCGCTCACGCAGGTCGCGCAGAGCGTCGGCTACGGTAAAGACAGCGTCGATCTCGTCGTCGGTCTTGTCCCAGGTCCAGTAGAAGTCGGTCTTATACATGTTGTTGATGTGGAGCTTCTCAAGATGTCTTGCCAGTTCAACAGTTTTGCTCATGTTCTTTCTCCTTAAGTTTTTTATCAGATGGTTTTCACACTGCGGGAGGCATGAGCCCCGTTGGGACTCATGCCTGTATGCCGCAAAACTTACTTAATGTCGTTGCCGGTGAGTTCCTGACGGAAGGAGGTGGCGGAGCCGTCCTTGTTCTCGGGCTTGTACAGCATGGGAACAGCGGCGTACAGCGCGGCGCAGACGACCAGATCCTGCTTCCATGTGATCTCGTTGGGGGCGTGTGCCTGAGACTCGGCGCCGGGGCCGAAGCCAACGCAGGGGATGCCGTAGCGGCCCTGGATGGAAACGCCGTTGGTGGAGAAGGTCCACTTGTCGGTCAGCGGACGGCCTTCGCGCTTTTCTCTGGCAGTCTCGTCGGCCCACAGACGGTTCTCACCCCACAGGGCATGGTGCGCATCGACCAGAGCCTGGACGTGCGGCGCGGAGGCCTTGTTGATCCAGGTCGGGAAGAAGCACTCGGTCTCATAGACATGGCCGGTCCACGCGGGACGGTCGTACATGTACATGGAAACCTTGACGTCCTTGGCATACTTCTTGCAGGCGGGCAGATCCTCGATCTCCTTCAGGCAGGACTGATAGGTCTCGCCGGCCGTCATGCGGCGGTCAATGGAGATGGAGCAGGAGTCCGCAACTGCGCAGCGGGACGGGGAGGTGTAGAAGATCTGGCTGGTGGTGCAGGTGCCGCGGCCGAGGAAGCGGGCGTCTTCGTAATGCTCGGGGTTGTACTTCGGGTCGAGCATCTTGACAAGGCCCTTGATCTCCTTGTCGTCGGAAGCGTCGTTCTCGTTGAGATCGCGGACGTTCAGGATGACCTCAGCCATCTTGTGGATCGCGTTGTCGCCGCGCTCCGGAGCGGAGCCATGGCAGGAGACGCCGTGCATGTCAACGCGGATTTCCATTCTGCCGCGATGGCCGCGGTAGATGCCGCCGTCGGTCGGCTCGGTGGAGATGACGAACTCGATCTTGCTGCGTGCGTCCTCGGGGCCGTTAAAGTATTCGTTGACGATGGACTGCCAGCACATGCCGTCGCAGTCCTCTTCCTGCACGGAGCCGACGACCATGATCTTATAGCCCTCGGGGATGAGGTTCAGGTCCTTCATGATCTTCGCACCGTAGGCAGCGGAAGCCATGCCGCCCTCCTGATCGGAGCCGCCGCGGCCGTAGATGATCTCGTCGGTCTCATAGCCGGTGTAGGGATCAGCAGTCCAGTTTTCGCGGTTGCCGATGCCGACGGTATCGATATGGGAGTCGATGGCGATGATCTTGTCGCCAGTGCCCATCCAGCCGATGACGTTGCCGAGCTTATCGAACTCGACCTTGTCATAGCCCAGCTTTTCCATCTCGGCAGCGATGCGCTTGACGACGCCCTCTTCCTCGCAGGACTCGGACGGAATTGCGATCATGTCGCGGAGGAACTTTGCCATGTCGGTTCTGTAGCCTTCGGCAGCCTTTTTGATAGCATCATAATTCATAAACGCAGGGTACCTCCCATTTATTTATTATTCTTTCTGATCTGCGGCGCCTGCCGTGCAGACGTCTTCTGCTACCATCATACCACATGAAAAGCAGATGTCAAACAAAATTTTTGCTGACCTAAAATTTTTTATGAAGGTTTGCTTTTTACGCATGTTTATATAGGAATATATGTATTTCAAGGGAAAAGAAGGCTGCCCGGCGGGCGGCCTTCTCTGCAAATCAAAAACCGATTTTCATAAAGCGAAGCAAGTACACAGCGTCTGTAGGGGCCGATGCCCACATCGGCCCGGCAGAGCGCACCGTTTTTACGAAAATCTTCGGCGAATTCGTAACTGCCTCACGGGCCGATGTGGGCATCGGCCCCTACAGTCAAAGTGGAAGGCGCGTACGAATTCGCCGCAAAACTCCAGCCAGCGGTTGTATTCCGTGCGGGCGGACAGAGTCGTCCGCCCCTACAGGCAAGCTGGAAGCGCTGTATCATAAAACACAGCCTGCTTCTCCTGTTTTACCGGATCATGTCCAGCAGCGCCTCCGGCGTGACCTCCTCCGTGATGCCGAAGCGGAGCATGGCGTAAAGCGTCTGCGGCAGCCCCTTGACGACGGTGTTGACGCCCGGATTGGTCGAGAGCGTCACATGCACGCCGAGCGACTGGAGCGTGACCTGCGTCAGCGTGGAATACTGTCCGGCGGGATATGCCAGCACATCGACCGGCTGACCGGTCGCGCCCTCTAAGAGCGCACGGCTGCGCGTAAAGTCCTCCGTCAGCGCCTGTACATAGGATTCCTCGCTTTCGCCGGGCAGCTGGAGGATGTTCTCCCGCACGGCCGAGCCCGTTTCATACGGCGGCCACTGGTGCATGTCGTAGGTATGGCTCTGGATGGAAATAAGGCCCGACGCGGTCATTTCCGCTGCCTCATCCGCACCGAAGTGCGGCGTGATGGCATAGTCCGTGTCCTTGTAATGGTCCTTTCCGAATGAAACACCGATGGCGAAGATCGTCGCTTTCATGCCGTATTTCTGCAAAATCGGATAGGCCAGCGTGTAATTGCTCCTGTACCCGTCGTCAAAGGTAATGACGACCGGCTTTTCGGGAAGCGGCTCGCCCCGCAGGACATATGCCTGCAGTTCGTCAAACGAAATGCCGGTATATCCGGCCTCGGACAGCGCCCGGATCTGCGCCTCAAACTGCTCCGGGGACACCATTTCGCTGTTCGTGACGTCCTCGGACAGATGGTGGTACATGAGGATGGGCACCTGCGTGCTGATCTCGTCCTCGGAAAGCGCCGTCTGGGACAGCACATTCAGGAAATAGTCCTCCGGCGTGTCGGCGGTCACATACGTTCCGAAATCGTCCGGGATCCAGAGGTCAGACCTGCCCGTCATGCGGGCGCAGATCATCTCGCCGATGTTGTTGCGGAAGTGCGTCCCGTCGTAGAAATAGCGCATTTCACAGCTGACGCTGCTGGACGAAAAATCCCAGAACGGCGTGACCTGTGCCAGCGAGCGGTAAAAGTGCGCGACCGTCTCCGGCTCATAATTTTTCAGATACTCGGCATACACCGGCCCGGCGACGACAGTGAGGTTCACGCCCGCTTCCTCACACAGGGCCCTGATTGCCGCGACGCTCTGCATGCACTGCTCCGTATATGGGAGCGAGAGCGCCTGATGGGGATAATCGGCGAAGACGGGATAGCTTTCGAGATAGCGTTCCTCGCTGCCGATCGGTTCTGCGTCGCGCACGCGCTTGTCATAGCAGCCTGTCCGCTCGTCAAACACGTCGAATGTCTGCGGCAGAATGGTGTCCGTGCGCAGCGCTTTCAGCTTGGCAAGCGCATAGCGCGGGTCGGCGAAGAGATAGCGCGTGTAATACGAGAGTGCGGACGTGTCGGGGTCCTCCTTATAGTGGAGGTTCTTCGTCAGCCGGTCGGATTCCTCGTCGTAGGTCAGACCGTTGTCGAGATAGACATTCAGAATGAGATTCTTGACCTCGTAATGCTCCACCAGATATTGCGCGATCTTTTCGCAGTCGCGCATATCCGCACCGTACATGATGAGATTGTAAAAGCTGGCGCCATACGCCTCGTTGAACGCGTCTACCGGGAACGAACTGGTCGATGAGCAGCCGAGAATATAGGAATCATATTCATCATGGTGCTGCTCGAGATAGGTAAACTTCGCCACGCGGGGGTTATGCGTCTCGTCGTAGGAGAACCAGGAAAGCAGCCTGTCTCCGAACGCGCCGAAGGGATCGGCGGCAAGATTCAGCGCCGCCAGCAGCGCGGCCAGCACAAGGACAGTCGCAAGAAAGACCAGTACCCATTTTTTTGAACTCATTCGATCACCGCCTCAGAACTGCGTATAGATAAAGCCCGACTGGATATACCCGGCCCGGAACACGCCGAGCAGCAGCACAGCCAGCAGCAGCGCCGTCACGGCCAGCCACTGCACAAAGCCAGACTTCTTTTCCAGCGCAGCCCGGATCTGCACGCCGCGCTCCTGAAAGCACTCAAGCGTCAGCAAAACGGCCAGTCCCAGCGCGATCACAAGAAAATCCGTCTTTGCAAGGCCGAACGACAAAAGCGTCCCGTCGAACAGCTGCGACGGCTGCGGATGCAGCACGGTCGTCTTCAAAAACCGGAACACGCAGCTCAGGCGCGGCGAACGCGTGAAATACCGCCCAATGAACACCAGAAGCATCGTGCGCAGCGTCATGAACACGCGCCATGCGGCGGATTTATCGTTGATGTGCAGCGCCGATTTCCAGCGCAAAAACGTCCGTTCCAGCAGAAGGGAGGCCGTAATGAGCACGCCGTTCCACAGACCGAAAGCAATATAGCGGAAGTTCGCCCCGTGCCAGATGCCGATAATCAGATAGACGATGAACGTCGCAAGCGATGTGGCAAAAATTTTGCCGCCTGTGCCCTTGATATGCGTGCGGGCCCAGCGGGAGAGCCTGCCGAACGCTTTGGACAGCGACAGCGGATAAAACACATAGTCGCGCATCCACGCACCGAGCGTGATGTGCCAGCGCCGCCAGTATTCCGTCAGGGACATTGCGAAGATCGGGCGGCGGAAATTCTCGGCCATGTCAATGCCGAACATCCGCGCGACGCCGCGTGTGATGTCAATGCCGCCGGAAAAATCGCAGTAAAGCTGAATGCAGTAGAACAGAATGCCGCTGGCAATGATCGCGCCGCCGTAGGGGCAGTTCTCCGTGATGACAGCGTTTACAAGCACGGCGGCCCGGTCGGCGATGACAAGCTTTTTAAAGTAGCCCCAGAGGCACAGCTGAATGCCAAGCTTCAGATCGCGCCAGTCAAGGCTGCGCTGCGATAAAAGCTGCGGGGCAAGCTGGTCGTACCGGCTGATGGGACCCTGCACCATCTGCGGGAAGAACGAAACAAACAGGCCGTATTTCAGCGGGTTTTTCTGCGCGGACAGCTTTCCTCGATAGACGTCGATCACATAGCCCACGCTCTGAAAGATGAAATACGATAGTCCCAGCGGCACAACGAAATCCCACCGGGGAAGCTTGTCCCCGAGGGCAGACGGCAGCGCGGAGGCCGTGAAGTTCCAGTATTTCATGAGATACAAAAGCCCGAAGCAGAGCACGAGACACGCTGCACAGATCCGCTTCTTCGCGCTGCGCACGGCAGTCTTCGCAGCCTTATCGGGCGCGGGGCGTGCGTTCTGCTTTTCGAGCAGCAGTCCCGCCAGCCACGTCAACCCCGCGACCAGCACGAGCCAGACGGCGCTTTTAACGCCGCCGGACAGGTAAAAGACCATGCTCGCCAGCAGCAGCACGACCCACTGCGCCTGCTTCGGAACCAGATAATACAGAATGACGCCCGCCGCAACGAGCCCCACAAAGGGCAAGGAGGCAAAGGACATATCAGTTCTGCCGGCTCTCGATGAGGTCCTCGATGGCCTCGACGCTGTTGAAGTTCTCCGGCGTCAGATCGTCCACGCCAAGTTCCACATCGAACGCCTCCATCAGTTCCGTCACGACCGCGACGATATCCAGCGAGTCGATCAGGCCGTCGTCGATGAGGGCCGTTTCGTTCTCAAAGTCAATGCCCGGACAAATCTCCGTCAGGATCTCAATGATCTGCTTCCTCATAGTGTCAAAACTCCTTTATCCCAGCCGCAGCACGACGGAACGCCATCCGTCCGGCTGAAACTGATTTTTTTCGTATACATGTTCAGCGGGGGTATTCCCCACCCGCGCCCAGACGATACATTTCTGCCCGCCGGTCTTCATCTCCAGCAGCCGCAGCAGCCGTCCGGCGCATCCAAGCCCCCGGCAGTCTGCACGGACGGCCAGATGGCGGATCTCGCACTGCGCCCGCCCGGGTGTATAGTGCAGAAGTCCGGAAATTCCGTTCGCGTCTGTCAAACACAGCACCTGCCCGGCGCCGACCGCCTGTCGGAGTTCCTCGTCCGGCGGGATGCAGCCCGTCAGCGGGTCGAACTGTTCAAGTAAAAACGCCCGCACAGCCTCAAATGAAGCCTCTGCCGGAGTCTCAGCGGTATTCTGGACAGGAATTGCCGCCCGCGTACGCCGCAGACGGCAAAACACCTCGGTAAAGCCGAGCGCGCACAGCGCGTCCTGCGCCCGGCGCATGGCGTCTTGGTCCTTTTCGCGGCAGGCAAGTTCTGTGATGAGCGGGGAAGGCTGCTCCGGCAGGCAAAGCTTTGCACCGGGGTGCAGATAGAAGTTCAGGAGCCGGTATCCGGCCCGCTGCCGAAGCAGCAGCAAAAAGCCGTCTCCTTCCTCGTAAAAAAGCCCGGCATCGATTTCGCGCTGGTAGTCTGCCGGGGATAAAAAGCAGTTGGTCACCACACCGCGCCGAAGCTGTGCGGACAGAAGCGGCGTAAGCGCTGCATAGCTTTCAACTCTGCGCATGCAAAAACCGTTCCTTCAGCGCCGCACGGTCAAGCTTGCCGTTGGCGTTGTGCGGCAGCGCCTCCAGCTTTTCATAGACGTTCGGCAGCATATATTTCGGCAGCGCCGTCCGCAGCGCCTTTGCAAGTGTATTGGTGTCCAGATTGCCCGCATAGACGCAGACGATCTTGTCGCGCATTGCGTCGTAGAAGCAGACGGCGTCGTGCAGGCCATCGACACTGTAGAGCGCCGTTTCAATTTCGCCCAGTTCGATGCGGTAGCCCATGTGCTTAATCTGCCCGTCGCGGCGGGCAAGAAAATAGAAATTTCCGTCCTCGCGCTGCACGGCCATATCGCCCGTGCGGTAGAGAATGTCGCGGTAATCGGGGCAGAGCGGGTTCTGGATAAAGGCTGCATCGGTCTTTTCCGCGTCGGCAAAATATCCCGCCGCAAGCCCGGAGCCGCGCACGCATAGTTCGCCCGTTTCACCCGGGGCTGCCTCGGTCAGATCGTCCTTTAACAGCAGCAGCTGCATATTGCGGCAGGCTTTTCCGATGGGGATCGGCTCGTCGTCGCGGTACGCGCGCGTCAGATGGAGTGCGGCGCAGTCAACGGTCGTTTCCGTCGGGCCGTACATATTATAAAGGTCTGCCTCCGGGATCGCGCGCTTCCACATGTTCACATACCGCGCCTGCAGCGCTTCGCCGCCGACGACGATCTTCCGCAGCGCATGCGGGACGCACCGTTCCAGCGCGCCGGAACTTGCCGCCAGATGGAACGCGGACGTGGCCCAGTTCACGGCGGTCACGCCGTGCTGGTCGAGTGCCTGCAGTAAAAACAGCGGCAGTGCGAAAAATTTCTTCTCCAGAATCACGCAAGTTGCACCGAGTTTCAGCGTCTGGTACAGATCCTTGCAGGAGGTGTCAAAGTAAAACGGCGACTGATTGCCGAAGACCTCGTGCTCGGTATAGCCGCAGAAGTCCGTCAGCCAGTCGGTAAAGTCCAGAATGGCGCGGTGGGAGATGACGATGCCCTTCGGCGTTCCGGTCGAGCCGGAGGTAAAGAGCAGGTACACGGGATCCAGATCGATGATCTGCTCGCGCCGGGCTTGCAGGAGCGCATCGTCCGGCGCGGTTTTCTCCGCTTCCTCCAGGCAGACAAGCGGCGCGCAGTCCGTAAGCCGCTCCGCCTGCGGGCGGCTCGATTCCGAAAAGACGATCGCGCGGGCATGCACCTGCGTGAGAATGCGGCGCATGCGCGCTTCGGGCATCTGCTCGTCGATGGGAACATAATAATTCCCGCTCTGCAAAACACCTTGCAGGGCCGCAACGCTCTGTACTGTCCGGCCTGTGAGCACGGCCACGGGCGCGTTTTTGCAGCCCGGAAGTCCGGCCAGCACGGTTCCCAGCGCCCGTGCACGCGTCAGCAGCTGCCCGAAGGTCAGACTGCCGGAGGCGTCGGAAAAGGCAATCTTGTCCGGGACGCGCGCGGCGGTGCGCTCCAGATATTCAGCGGCGTTTGTCATCGGCATGAGCGCATCCTCCTTTAACTCGGCTGCACATACTTTTGAGAATTTTACCACATACGTGCGCAAATGTAAAGGCGGAACGCGGCGCGCATTTTTTCTCCCGCAGCGGTTGAGTCCGGGCTGGTTTCATGGTAGAATGCGGATAGAAAAAAACAGGGGGAGTGCATGGTATATGGAAAAACGAACGATCCTGATTGCAAACGACGATGGAATCGGCGCGGAGGGCATCGCGCGGCTGGCCGCGGCGGCGCT
>ERZ779850.1338-NODE-1338-length-24660-cov-19.963260_pt1 | contig 24660 bp, 17 predicted proteins | sample MGYA00511249_ERZ779850 | MGnify/ENA primary metagenome ERZ779850 (study PRJEB29588, sample SAMEA2162475) | human gut metagenome | biome: human gut; feature: human-associated habitat; material: faeces | place: Denmark | collected 2008/2010 ...
CTTTTGTTTTTGTTGGGGTGGAAACGGGGCACGGCCTTGTTTGTGGGATATGCGCACAGGGCGGTGTTCAACCCCCATTTCAACCCGTTGATTATTATCGGATGGATTTAGTGGCGGCAATCAGGACACCTTCATGCCTTTGGATTTTCGTGTCTGCTGCTTCTGCTGCGTTTCGTCCTTCGGGGCGGTCTGGCCTTGCTGCAACGGTTCTTTCACGTGCTTGGTAGCCTCGTTGGTCTTGCCATCGTTGTTTACGGCGAGCTGCGTCCGGCTCTCGTTGGACGGGGCGACGGTCTGCGCGAGGTCGGGATTCTGCGAGTAGGTCAGCGGACGGCCTTTCTCATGGCTGAATTTCAGGTACTTCGTGCAGGGCTGCCCTTGGTCGTCCTTCGCGTTGGCAAGCACCACCGTCTTGCCCGCCACGTAGTCGGCGATTTGCTGTTCGTTGAACAGGTCATCTTTCCATTTGCTTATCGGACGGATGCTTCCGTCCTCGTTCGTCCACGAGCGGTTGCGCCGTTGCCTTTCGCCGTTTTCCTGCGTCTGCCCCTGTGCATCGGGATTGTCCTGCTGCTTGCTTTGACGCTGCGACTGCTGCTGACGTCGTTGCCCCGGCACGAACTCCACATCGCGTTTTTCGGCGCTTACCTGAAGTAATGCCTGAAATTTGCGCCCGTTGGATAATGTCACTTCTTTGGGCAGGGCAAGCCCGGCACGCAGGATGTCCATTTCTTCCTTTGTCAAGCCGGTCTGTCCGATTTGATAGGGGATGCGCACCTTGTCGGCAGGCACGTCCACGATTTCATTCGTCAGGCGGTCGATACTGATATACGACTGGCGCATTTCCCCGGTTCTCGTATCCGCCACATCCACCACCTTGCCTAAATTGCCCGTGCGCTTCAGGTTCTTCTTGTCCTCGTCCGTGAAGGTGTAGCCGTTGTGGGGGATGTCAAGACGCGGTTCGTGGCGCACGAAGTGGGGAGTGAGTTTCAGTTTGCCGTCCTCCGCTTTCTGGAACGAAAGGCGGGCCTGCAACTCATAGCTCTCGTAGCCGAAGGTCGGCTTCACCGTCACCAGCCCCGTCTTGCCGTAATTCATCAGGGCTTTCATGTCTTTTTCCGAAAGGCTTTCCCTGTCGATGCCGCACTTGCGCAATTCCGCCCAGTCCACTTGGTCATCCGCTATCAGGTTCGGCTTCTCCTGTTTCTGCGGTTGCTGCTCATCTTGCGCTTCAGCCGTTTGAGGCTGTTGCACTTCCTGTTTCTGTTCTTCTTTTTTCTGTTCCATTTCTTCTGTCTTTTTAAGGGGTTCATTGTCGCTTTCTTGTTTTACATTCTCCGTTTCCGCCTGCTTCCGGTATTCCGAAGTGTCCACCTTGTGCGCCGCGAGCATTTCCGCGTTTGCCGCAGGGTCTTTCAGCAAATCCTTGATGACCGGCAGTACCGCATCCGCCATGTCCGCCGCCACCCGGTAGAAGCCGAAGCGTGTCGGCTCCTTGCACTGGCGGTAGAAATTCCTGAAGAAGTTGTCCACCATGTCCCCGTGGCGGTCGAAGCGCAGGAAGTCCTGCGAGTGTTCCGCCTTTGCCGGAGCCGTCTTCGGATAGCCCTTGCTGTCCAGCCCGGCTACTACGCTGATTTCGCCCGTCTTCTCGTCGCGGACGACCAGCACGTCTTTCTCGTTTTTCTTTTTCTGTTCCATTTTCGATGTTTTTAATAATTATAGAATCACAGGCTTTCGCCGTTTTTTCTGTTTTCATTTCCCGTTGCCTTTTCTTTTTGCCTTGACCGGGGACTTTTTTTCCGCATTCTCTTTCATTTTCAGAATTTTCACCCCTCCTTGCACGACTTCCTCCATGTTCCGGTTGATGAAGTCCAGCACGTCTGACTCCGTATAGTAGCTCTTGCGGCTGATTTTCCGGTAGCGCAGTCCGTACTCGCTGCGGAAGCGTTGCAGCGACCGCTTGCTGGTGCGCAGCATCTCGCACAGGTCCTGATTGTCATACAGGCGCTCACCGTCCATGTACTTCACTCCGGCGGCATCCTTGTTTATCAGCACTGAGATGATTTTATCCTGACGGTCAAGTCGTTCCATGATGCGTTGCATCCATGCCTCGAACAATTCCCGCTCAATCATATTCCCGTCCTCCATCCCTTCCGCTCAACAGATAGTTCCGTCTGAACTCTTCCAGTGTCTGCGGGTTGCATTTCACGATTTTTGTCCGTACACATTCCTCCAGATCCGCGAGGCGGTAGCGGCATTTGTTCCGCATCATCACATAGGGGATAGTGCGGTCTTTGCGCATCCGTTGGAGCGTCCTTGTGCTGATTTTCAACAGGTCGGCGGTTTCCTCGCTGGTCAGCAGAATTTCCGGCTCCTCTTTGGGCACATTCTCTTTTTTGAATACATAAGCCGCTATCCGGTCGATTTTCGACATCATCGCTTTTACGACTTCATGGTCCATTGTTACTATTTCCATATCGTTCTTGTTTTTGATTACGCTGCAAAGATGTGCAATCTGCAAGAGGAGGATTATATAGTATGTACATACTACATAATGATTTTCTTGATTTTTCTTCCCGGAACGCAAGGTCGGGGCACAAAAATGCCCTGCCCGGCATTGCTGCACGGACAGGGCTTTATGGTTCATCCAGTCTGGACTGGTTTATACTTGGAGCAGACCGGATATACTCAGATTCATAATCCGGGAATCTTTTTCAGCTTATGAAAGTATCCTTTCCCATGTATAGGAACAAGGCAGATGGTTTCCGTTGGTAGGATTCTGCAAGTCGCGATGCCACCCATTTCCTGAACCGCTGACATGTCAGCCCGTTCATTTTGAATCCGAGGGCGATAACGATTCGCAAATTATACAGTTCTATGCTGCATGTTTTTCCCTTGTAGGTGAAACGCTCAATCTTTACATCCCGGTATTCGTCAAAATCCCCGGACTTTTTCAGGGCTTTCAGCCCTGCCCGTACCGTCTGGTAGAACACACCGTATGCCTTTACAATATCGTTTACCGTCATCCACACGTCACCGTCCGCCCCCGGTTCTATCCTTACAGAAATCCCCTCCGGTTTCCCCGGCGCAGGCTCTATCTCAAAAAATCCTTTTCTTGCCATACAGATATATTTTTTAAGTGATATAATTTTCCATATAAGCAGGGACGATTTGTCATTTCGCTGTTACAATCCGTTCAATGATTTACCGCTTGCAATGCAATGTTTTCGATGCCCTCCAGTTTCCCGGCAAGCATTTCCATGTCCTCACGTATTTTATCGTTGGTGATACGCGCATAAATCTGTGTGGTTTTTATGTTCGTATGTCCCAGCATCTTAGATACCGTTTCTATGGGAACACCCTTTGCCAACGTAGTTGTCGTAGCGAAAGTATGTCTTGCGAGGTGAAATGTTAAATTCTTTTTAATCCCGCATATGTCAGCAATTTCTTTCAGGTAAGAGTTAAGTTTTTGATTGCTTAATACAGGCAGCAACCGTCCGTCTGATAGTTTGTCCTCGTACTTTTTCAATATTGCCAAAGGAGTTTTCAGCAGGGGGAGATTGACCGCAGTGGAAGTTTTTTGCCTGTGCAGCCGCAACCATTGTTTCCCGTCGAATGAAATACAGACATTTTCTTTGGTAAGGTTCTTTACATCCACGTATGACAACCCCGTGAAGCACGAAAGAAGCATCAAAGCAAGGGAGATAGGAATAAAGAGAATCAAACGCAACTCGTTGTAAACAAGAGGTTTTGCAGTTATTTGCCATTACAGCCAAACAGCAGGGAAAGGCAGGATAATGCAAGGTTTCCGCTACCAAGTCATTACCTGTTATGCCACCTGCCTGAAGCCAGAAATACAGCGTTCCTAATGCTTGTAAACAAGCATTATACGTGTAGCAAGGGCTTCAAATCCGCAGATTTAACAGCGTCCGTTCCGTTTGCGCCGTTCTGCACCGTTTCCAATTCTGTCGGTCGGCAATGTATCACTAATATTGCAACCAAAAAAGTCATGGAAATGAAGACAGAAATGAAAGTGCTGCTCTACATCAAGCGCAGCGGACAGAACAAGGACGGACTGTCGCCCCTCATGGGCAGGATAGCCGTCAGGGGTAAGAACAACTCCATCGCGCAGTTCTCCTGCAAGTTCAAGGTGGACGTGAAGTTGTGGAACGCCACGGCTCAACGGTGTACTGGCAAGAGCCGGATGGCGGTCATGGCCAACCGCGAGATTGAACGCACGCTATTGTTGCTGCGCCAGCGTTTCAACGAGCTAAAGGACATCAAGGAGATTGTTTCGGCAGAAGATGTGAAGAACGCCTACCAAGGTCAGGCGGAATCGCAGGACACTATCATGAAACTGTTTGAGGAACACAACAGCGATTACGCCTTGCGCGTGGGAGTGAACCGTGCCGTGAACACCTATTACCAATACACGAACACTTACCGACACCTTGCCGTGTTCCTGAAAGACAAGTACCGTCTTTCGGACATGCCCGTCAAGCAGATTGACGGGAACTTCATCGAGGATTTTGACATGTACATGCGCACCGTCAAGCGTTTCAAGCCAAGAACCATAGTCGGGCACATCAACCGCCTGAAATGCGTGATGATGCTCGCCGTATTCCGCGGCATCATCCCTTTCAGCCCGTTCAAGGGGTACAGTCCGCAAAAGCCGGAGTTCAAGCAGATGTACCTTACGGAAGAGGAACTGGCCAAGTTCGCCAACACGACCTACGACACGCCCAACCGCAATTTCACGAGGGACATGTTCCTGTTCTCGTGCTGGACTGGAATCTGTTATTGCGACATGAGGGCGTTGACGGAAAAGAACCTCGTAAAAGCCGAAGACGGAAGCCTGTGGATTCATACGGAAAGGTTGAAAACGGGCACTCCCGAATGCGTGAGGCTGATGGAGATACCGCTTGCCATCTTGGAGAAATACAGGGGCATGGACGCAGACGGCAAGCTGCTGCCCATGCTCACGAAGGAGAGCATGAACCGCCACCTGAAGAAAATGGCCGTGATGTGCGGCATCAACCGCCCGATTTCATTCCATCAGGCACGTCATACCTTCGGCAGCATAATATGTCTGTCACAGGGTATTCCCATCGAAACGGTGAGCAAAATCATGGGGCACAAGCACATCAAGACCACGCAGCGGTACGCGAAAGTCACGCAGGACAAGATTGACCGTGACGTGGACAGGCTGGGCGAAACCATTGAAGGCAAGTTCTCCCTGTACGGGATTGATTCGGCTCCTTCCCCGATTCATAAGGACATCACCCGGCGCAGGGTCAATCCGAGTAGGAAACAGAAAGCGATTGTCAAACAAATGATGGAGGGGTAAGCCATGCGCAGCACGTTCAAGCTATTGTTCTACATCAACCGGCAGAAGTTGAAAAAGAACGGGAAATGCCCTGTCATGGGTCGCGTAACCCTTGACGGCAAGGTCAGCCAGTATTCCACGGGGCTGGAAGTCGAGCCTGCGTACTGGGATGCCGACACGGGCAGGGCTTCCACCGACGGGCGCAAGGAAAGCCTTGACAGCGAGAAGAAAAGGGAGCTGGTCAGGCTGAACGATGCCCTGTCAGCACTGGAATACAAAGCCCGTGCCGCCTACAAGGAAAACGTGGACAGTTACGGCTTCGTATCGGCAGAAATCATCAAGAACGCCGTGACGGGCAAGTCGCAGGTGAAGGAAACCCTGCTCGCATTGATGGACGAACATAATGAAGAATACGCCAAACGTGTGGGCGTTGACAGGACAAGGCACACTTACATCCGGTACCTGACCACACGCAAGCACATCCACAATTTCATGAGGTACAAGTACGGTATGGAGGACATCCCGTTGCGCTCGCTGACCATGCGCTTCATGACCGACTTCACGTTCTACCTTTCCACAGTGTTGCGGCTGAAAGTATCTGCGTACAACGACTATCTCATTCTGCTGCACAAGATGACGCGGCTCGCCTTGAAAAGGCATATCCTCAAGCGTGACCCTTTCGCGGGGCACAAGATAGAGAAAATCACGGTGAACCACCGCTACCTGACGAGTGAGCAGTTCGAGAAGCTGTTGAAAGCCAAGCTGCCTACGTACAGGCTGTGCCATACGAGGGACTTGTTCGTCTTTTCGACTTTCACGGGCATCGGGAGGGCAGACTTGGCGAACCTGACAGAGGACAACATCATCACGAAGGAGGACGGCAGCAAGTGGATTCACATCGCACGGCAGAAGACGAAAGCGGAGTGCCACATCAAGCTGTTGGACATACCGTGGCGAATTATCGAAAAGTACCGCGGCGAGGGAAAGGACGGAAAACTGTTCTTCGTTCCGCAGACTTCGAGCCTGTGCCGCAACCTGAAGATGATAGCCGAACAGTGTGATTTGGGATGCCACCTTACCTACTACCAAAGCCGCCATTCGTTTGCAACCCTGATTTGCCTGAACAACGGCGTGCCGATAGAAACCATCAGCAAGATGATGGGGCATTCCTCCATCCGCACCACGCAAATCTATGCGGAAATCACCAACCAGAAGGTGAGCCGTGACTTGGCTGTGCTGTCCGAGACCACAAAAGGAAAGTTCTCCCTGCCTGATGACGGGATGCCCTCGCGTGTGTTCAAGTGCGGCAATTACAGCGGCTGGAAAAAGGAATGTAGGCAAGAAAACGAGAAAGCAATAACAAATGGTCAACGAGAAAAATGATACAATTATGGAAAGAGGAATAATCATAATCACTGAAAACGGGGCGGTCACGATGCCGACCGCTCCCGTATGGATGACGCAGCAGGAGATGTCCGATGCGTTCAATGTATTCGGCTGTTACATCCGTAAGGCTATTGCTGCCATATACAAGAACAATGAATTGGCGGAAGAAGAAACGGTGCGGCACGTCAGGCAGGACGGCAAGATTTGTTATGACGTGTACAGTCTTGAAATGGTGATAGCCGTGGCGTTCAGGTTGCGAAACCGAGAGGCAATGGCTTTCCGAAAGTTCATCATGGAAAGGCTGTATGCGCCCAATCGGGATAAGCCAGTCCATTTGCTCTTTTCGCTGTCCGTAGCCAATCCACGGTGTATGTGTTAGTGGTCAGGATATGACATTACGCAAAGAAAGCCGATGGCGACAAGTGAATTGTCTAACCATCGGCTTTCTTTGTTTTTTCACATTCTGATTTACGTTTCCAAGCGATAGGCATTTCGATAGCCGCTCATCAGCAGCTTTTCGATGTCGGACTCCTTGTACAGGATTTTTCCGCCTAATTGGTAATAGGCAATCATCCCGTTGTTACGATAGTCCTGCAAGGTGCGTCGGCTCACCTTGAGCCATGCCGACACCTCCTTGTCCGTCAGGAACTGTTCGTTACTTGGCGAAGCCTTACAGTTTACGTCCATTCTTTCGATGCCTTCAAGCAGGGCATCCAGTTGTCCGATGAAGCCGACCTCCAGTTCACGGTCGGCAAGAATCAAGTCATTCATGATTTACAGTGGATTTAGTGGTTGTACATTATGTTGTCTGATTAGATGCTACAGCCACGATAGGTTGCATCCTTACGTCTGTCCTCCACAAAACGGACGATGCGCTGCACGTCCTCCGGCTTGTAGAAAATCTTGTGCCCTATCTGCGAGTAAGCCAGCGTTCCGTTGTCGCGGAGGGTCTGCAAGGTGCGCAGACTGATGTGCAGGTGTTGGCAGACCTCTTGGTTATCCATCCAACGGCTGAGCCGTTTTCCCTCCCTCGTGCGGAGGATTTCATTCACCCGGTCGGACAAGCGGTTGAGCTTGCCGACCATTTCCTCATACTTTTCTTTCGAGATAATCACTACATTCATTTTGTATATTGTTTTTGTTGTTAATAATCCGTTTTGCCTGCAAAGTAAAGCCGTTGTCCGCTTGAAACAATGGCTTTGCAGTTTGGTGGCAGCTTGTGGCAGCAAGTGGTCGGGAGTGGCGTTGTTTGCCGACCCCGTGACGGCTGTTCCAAGCGTCCGTGATGCAAAGAAAAGTCATTCCGCCAATAATCCAACCGCTTCGTACCTGCGTGGCAGCATTTGGCGTTGTCGTGGCACTTCGTGGCGTTCTTCGGTTTCTAATACCGCCCGAAAGTATGTTCTTCGGGTTTCCTAAAAGCCATATCCTTAAATTCGCCCCGACAGCTCCAATTAAGCCCTTAAAATTCCCAATGCCCGTTTCATGCACAATGGCAAAACGGCGCAGCCTGAACCGTTCCGGCAATGCGTAAAGTGCAAAACCATACATTGTTGCCCCACTCAATCCAATCCTTTGACTGTCTGTTTTATAGCCATTTCCTTTGCAACCGATAATCGGTCAAATGTGCGCACAACGGCCAACATTGTTAAACATTTAATTCAAACAAGTATGAAGAAAAATTTAAGCAGCCAGAGTATGGATGCAGCATTGTTGCAGGATTTCTTAGGCAACAAGCCGAGTATGGAAACACCGAAGCCCGAACCACAGCCTGCCGACACGCAGGAACAGGCAAGTGGGGCTGTGCAGGAAAAAGCAGGTGAAGCCGTGCCGGAACAGGCGGACGGAACTCCGCAGGTGGTACGCCGTATCAGCGGCAAGCAACGCCGTGCATCGCTGGAGGAGTATAAGGAGGAATTTCTCCGCGTACCGTCCATCGAAGACCGCAAGCCCGTGTTCCTCAGCAGAAGCACGCGCGATGCCCTTGACCGTATCGTCCGCATGTTCGGCGGGCGCAGGATGAGCGTGTCCGGACTGGTGGAGAACATCGCACGCCAGCATCTTGCCGCCTACGGGGAGGACATCGAAGCATGGCGTAAACTCTGAGAATTAAGGAACGGATTAACGGGGAGCAATTCGGAGTTACCCTGAACCAATCCAACGGAGTTTTGAGAGGAGCAAGTTTGTGTTTCGGGCATACCGAAACCGACTGCTCCCACTCATGAACTCCGTGGAAGCAGCATCCCGTTGGTCTAATAGGTATCTATATTATAATCAGTAACAAAGTATGGAACAAAAGCAAAAATCAAATCGAAGGAACAAGGGTGGCCGACCCAAGAAGGGAGCGGCTGACAAGCTGAAATACCGACTCACGGTGAAGATGGCGACATCGGACTACTACACACTGAAAGGCAAGGCGCGAAGTGCAGGCATATCCGCAGGTGAGTTCCTACGCCGTTGCATGAGGGACGGGCAGGTGAAGGAACGGCTCACGCCGGAGCATACGGGTTACGTCCGCAAGCTCTGCGGCATGGCGAACAACCTGAACCAGCTTGCGCATAAGGCTCACGCCGCGGGATTCGTCACGGTGAGGATGGAGTGCCGCATACTCGTGGCACGGATTGAAGAACTGCTGAATTTAATTCCCTTATGACAGCCGGATATGATAGCTAAAATCGTAAAGGGAAGCGGTTTCAGGGGTGTAGCAAACTACATCCTTGACAAGGAAAAGAATGCTAAAATCCTTGTCTGTGACGGCTTGTTTGCCGAGAACAAAGATACCATTGCCATGAGTTTTGAAGCGCAATCGAAGATGAATCCGAAGGTAACGAAACCCGTCGGACATATCTCGTTGGCTTTTCATAAGGAGGATGAGCACCGTCTGACTGACCGTGCAATGGCAGGGATAGCGTTGGAATACCTGAAAGAAATGGGGATAACCGACACGCAGGTTCTCATCGTGCGCCACTTTGACAAGGAGCATCCGCACGTGCATATAGCGTTCAACCGAATCGCCAACAACGGCAGAACCATCAGTGACCGCAACGAGCGGATACGCAGCGCACGCATCTGCAAGGAATTGACGAAGAAATATAACCTGTACTTTGCCAGCGGAAAGGAACGGGTGAAGCGGCACCGCTTGAAAAAGCCGGACAAGACCAGATACGAACTTTACTCCATCCTTAAATCGGCGGTTTCAAGGTGTGGAAACTGGAACATGCTTGCCGCTAATCTGAAGAAACAAGGCGTGGATATGCGGTTCAAGTACAAGGGAAATTCGGACGAGGTGCAGGGTGTAGTGTTCACCAAGAACGGCTATTCGTTCAGCGGCTCCAAGATTGACAGTCGGTTCAGTTTCTCCAAGATTGACGCCGTATTGGAACGTAACAGGTACATCGAGCGAATGGAAATGCAACTGCCCTCGCTTCATGAAGAACTGCCCACGTTTCAACCTGAATCAAGGGGTAACGATGATTTGTACAGCGGTTCGATTGGTCTTTTCATGCCGGATAATGCAAACGCTCAGGCGGATGAGAACTATTTTGAGGAACAACTAAAACGTAAGAACAAGAAAAAGAAACAACGTAAAATAAGATTCTAAATATGGACAACAATGAAGTTTACGCGCTCTTCGAGGACATAAAGAATGACCTCAAGAGTATCAACGGAAAGTTGGAGAACACTCCAAAAGCAACCAACAATCAATCAGACGGACAATCACCGACGGTGGATTTGACACCCATAAAGGACTTGTTCGACAGTTATGCAAAGGAGCATCAGGAACAGACGAAAACCATGCTGACCAAGTTCGGGGAGGCGGAGGTTAACACATCGAACAGGATTCTGGGGCTATTGCGGGATTTGAAAGAATCGTTTGCCCGAAGTTCGGAAGAACGGCAGGATGAGCCGCAAGAACATATCCATCGCCACAGCTTTGACATCCGGTCGAGCAGGGTGTTTTCTCTCTTGGTCGGCATGGGTATCGTGTGTACCCTCTCAGTTTGGGGTAATATCGAACTTTGGAAATCCAAACGCCAATATGCGGACGATGCGTTGAAGTTCCGCGTCATCCGCTCATGGGGAGGCTGCAATGCAAAGAATATCCTTTGGCTGAATGACGTGTTCGACATTCACCGCAGCGAGGAAGCCATTGAATGGATACGACAGGAAGCTGACGGCTATGACAGAGGGTTAAAGACTTTGTCCGACAGTCTGATGCAGGAGAGATTGAAAGTTAAACATGTAAACAGCAACAAAAAGTAAAGTGAATGGCATCGGTAAAAGTAAAATTCCGTCCTTCTGCCACAGGCGGCAAGGAGGGCAGCATATATTATCAGGTGATACACAACCGCGCGGTCCGCCAAGTCAAGACGGATTGCCGGATATTTGGAGGCGAATGGAACGGCAAAACATCGACAGTTGCCGTTCCTGTTCTGGCAAACAATGAACGTAAGAACTATCTGCAATCGGTTTCCAATCGGATAGAATGGGATGTAAAACGTCTGACGGCAATCATCGCATTGCTAGAAAAAGGGAACAAAGGTTACACGGTGGATGACATCCTCGTGAAATTCAACAAACAAGCGGACGGACAATCCCTGTTCCCATTCATGCAAGGCATCATCGGACAGTTAAAGCGGCTGAACAGAATCCGCACGTCGGAAACATACGCCGCCACGCTTGCCAGTTTCATGAAGTTCCGTGACGGTCAGGACATTCTTCTGTGCGAAATGGACAGCGACACGGTAATGCTCTATGAGGCATGGCTCAAAGCCAACGGCAACTGCCCCAATACGACCTCGTTCTATATGCGCATACTCCGTGCCGTATATAACCGTGCCGTGGAAAAGGAACTGACGGAACAGAAATATCCTTTCAAGCACGTTTATACAGGCATAGACAAGACCGTGAAACGTGCCGTGCCGTTGAAAGCCGTCAAGCGCATCAAGGAACTTGACCTGACGCTGAAACCGCATCTGGACTATGCGAGGGATATGTTCCTCTTTTCGTTTTACACCCGTGGAATGTCGTTCATTGACATGGCTTATTTGAAAAAGTCTGACTTGAAGAACGGTATTCTCACATATCGCAGGAGAAAGACCGGGCAACAGCTGACAATAAAGTGGGAGAAGTGCATGGAGGAAATCGTGACCAAATATGAAGGCCGTTCTTCCACGCAATACTTGTTACCCATAATTACTAACCCGTTAGCCAGTGAACGGGTGCAATACAGAAATGCCCTTTACCGAGTAAACACCACGTTGAAAGAGGTCGCAAGGCTCGTGAATATATCCATTCCATTGACCATGTATTGTGCCCGCCACGGTTGGGCAAGCGTCGCCAAGAGCAAGAACATCCCGCTTTCGGTCATCAGCGAGGGTATGGGGCACGACTCTGAAGAAACAACGCGCATCTACCTCGCCTCGCTCGATACGAGCGTGGTGGACAAAGCGAACAGCCTTATCCTGAAAGACTTGTGATTGGAAATGCAAACGGAGAAGCGTTTTGCAAAAATCAGAATCTCTTGATAAGAGATATATCCAAGGAATACAAATGCAGTGTATCAATAAGTTAACAGGCTACCAAAATCAGTTTTGCTAAACAAATTCGTATCAAATGTCCTTTATATCCCATTATAAATGAGGCAAAAGTGCGGAATTTGCAATATTTTACGTACCTTTGCGATATAACTATAACTCTTATCAAGAGATTCTGATTTTTGCAAAACGCTTCTCCGTTTGCATTTCCAATCACAAGTCTTTCAGGATAAGGCTGTTCGCTTTGTCCACCACGCTCGTATCGAGCGAGGCGAGGTAGATGCGCGTTGTTTCTTCAGAGTCGTGCCCCATACCCTCGCTGATGACCGAAAGCGGGATGTTCTTGCTCTTGGCGACGCTTGCCCAACCGTGGCGGGCACAATACATGGTCAATGGAATGGATATATTCACGAGCCTTGCGACCTCTTTCAACGTGGTGTTTACTCGGTAAAGGGCATTTCTGTATTGCACCCGTTCACTGGCTAACGGGTTAGTAATTATGGGTAACAAGTATTGCGTGGAAGAACGGCCTTCATATTTGGTCACGATTTCCTCCATGCACTTCTCCCACTTTATTGTCAGCTGTTGCCCGGTCTTTCTCCTGCGATATGTGAGAATACCGTTCTTCAAGTCAGACTTTTTCAAATAAGCCATGTCAATGAACGACATTCCACGGGTGTAAAACGAAAAGAGGAACATATCCCTCGCATAGTCCAGATGCGGTTTCAGCGTCAGGTCAAGTTCCTTGATGCGCTTGACGGCTTTCAACGGCACGGCACGTTTCACGGTCTTGTCTATGCCTGTATAAACGTGCTTGAAAGGATATTTCTGTTCCGTCAGTTCCTTTTCCACGGCACGGTTATATACGGCACGGAGTATGCGCATATAGAACGAGGTCGTATTGGGGCAGTTGCCGTTGGCTTTGAGCCATGCCTCATAGAGCATTACCGTGTCGCTGTCCATTTCGCACAGAAGAATGTCCTGACCGTCACGGAACTTCATGAAACTGGCAAGCGTGGCGGCGTATGTTTCCGACGTGCGGATTCTGTTCAGCCGCTTTAACTGTCCGATGATGCCTTGCATGAATGGGAACAGGGATTGTCCGTCCGCTTGTTTGTTGAATTTCACGAGGATGTCATCCACCGTGTAACCTTTGTTCCCTTTTTCTAGCAATGCGATGATTGCCGTCAGACGTTTTACATCCCATTCTATCCGATTGGAAACCGATTGCAGATAGTTCTTACGTTCATTGTTTGCCAGAACAGGAACGGCAACTGTCGATGTTTTGCCGTTCCATTCGCCTCCAAATATCCGGCAATCCGTCTTGACTTGGCGGACCGCGCGGTTGTGTATCACCTGATAATATATGCTGCCCTCCTTGCCGCCTGTGGCAGAAGGACGGAATTTTACTTTTACCGATGCCATTCACTTTACTTTTTGTTGCTGTTTACATGTTTAACTTTCAATCTCTCCTGCATCAGACTGTCGGACAAAGTCTTTAACCCTCTGTCATAGCCGTCAGCTTCCTGTCGTATCCATTCAATGGCTTCCTCGCTGCGGTGAATGTCGAACACGTCATTCAGCCAAAGGATATTCTTTGCATTGCAGCCTCCCCATGAGCGGATGACGCGGAACTTCAACGCATCGTCCGCATATTGGCGTTTGGATTTCCAAAGTTCGATATTACCCCAAACTGAGAGGGTACACACGATACCCATGCCGACCAAGAGAGAAAACACCCTGCTCGACCGGATGTCAAAGCTGTGGCGATGGATATGTTCTTGCGGCTCATCCTGCCGTTCTTCCGAACTTCGGGCAAACGATTCTTTCAAATCCCGCAATAGCCCCAGAATCCTGTTCGATGTGTTAACCTCCGCCTCCCCGAACTTGGTCAGCATGGTTTTCGTCTGTTCCTGATGCTCCTTTGCATAACTGTCGAACAAGTCCTTTATGGGTGTCAAATCCACCGTCGGTGATTGTCCGTCTGATTGATTGTTGGTTGCTTTTGGAGTGTTCTCCAACTTTCCGTTGATACTCTTGAGGTCATTCTTTATGTCCTCGAAGAGCGCGTAAACTTCATTGTTGTCCATATTTAGAATCTTATTTTACGTTGTTTCTTTTTCTTGTTCTTACGTTTTAGTTGTTCCTCAAAATAGTTCTCATCCGCCTGAGCGTTTGCATTATCCGGCATGAAAAGACCAATCGAACCGCTGTACAAATCATCGTTACCCCTTGATTCAGGTTGAAACGTGGGCAGTTCTTCATGAAGCGAGGGCAGTTGCATTTCCATTCGCTCGATGTACCTGTTACGTTCCAATACGGCGTCAATCTTGGAGAAACTGAACCGACTGTCAATCTTGGAGCCGCTGAACGAATAGCCGTTCTTGGTGAACACTACACCCTGCACCTCGTCCGAATTTCCCTTGTACTTGAACCGCATATCCACGCCTTGTTTCTTCAGATTAGCGGCAAGCATGTTCCAGTTTCCACACCTTGAAACCGCCGATTTAAGGATGGAGTAAAGTTCGTATCTGGTCTTGTCCGGCTTTTTCAAGCGGTGCCGCTTCACCCGTTCCTTTCCGCTGGCAAAGTACAGGTTATATTTCTTCGTCAATTCCTTGCAGATGCGTGCGCTGCGTATCCGCTCGTTGCGGTCACTGATGGTTCTGCCGTTGTTGGCGATTCGGTTGAACGCTATATGCACGTGCGGATGCTCCTTGTCAAAGTGGCGCACGATGAGAACCTGCGTGTCGGTTATCCCCATTTCTTTCAGGTATTCCAACGCTATCCCTGCCATTGCACGGTCAGTCAGACGGTGCTCATCCTCCTTATGAAAAGCCAACGAGATATGTCCGACGGGTTTCGTTACCTTCGGATTCATCTTCGATTGCGCTTCAAAACTCATGGCAATGGTATCTTTGTTCTCGGCAAACAAGCCGTCACAGACAAGGATTTTAGCATTCTTTTCCTTGTCAAGGATGTAGTTTGCTACACCCCTGAAACCGCTTCCCTTTACGATTTTAGCTATCATATCCGGCTGTCATAAGGGAATTAAATTCAGCAGTTCTTCAATCCGTGCCACGAGTATGCGGCACTCCATCCTCACCGTGACGAATCCCGCGGCGTGAGCCTTATGCGCAAGCTGGTTCAGGTTGTTCGCCATGCCGCAGAGCTTGCGGACGTAACCCGTATGCTCCGGCGTGAGCCGTTCCTTCACCTGCCCGTCCCTCATGCAACGGCGTAGGAACTCACCTGCGGATATGCCTGCACTTCGCGCCTTGCCTTTCAGTGTGTAGTAGTCCGATGTCGCCATCTTCACCGTGAGTCGGTATTTCAGCTTGTCAGCCGCTCCCTTCTTGGGTCGGCCACCCTTGTTCCTTCGATTTGATTTTTGCTTTTGTTCCATACTTTGTTACTGATTATAATATAGATACCTATTAGACCAACGGGATGCTGCTTCCACGGAGTTCATGAGTGGGAGCAGTCGGTTTCGGTATGCCCGAAACACAAACTTGCTCCTCTCAAAACTCCGTTGGATTGGTTCAGGGTAACTCCGAATTGCTCCCCGTTAATCCGTTCCTTAATTCTCAGAGTTTACGCCATGCTTCGATGTCCTCCCCGTAGGCGGCAAGATGCTGGCGTGCGATGTTCTCCACCAGTCCGGACACGCTCATCCTGCGCCCGCCGAACATGCGGACGATACGGTCAAGGGCATCGCGCGTGCTTCTGCTGAGGAACACGGGCTTGCGGTCTTCGATGGACGGTACGCGGAGAAATTCCTCCTTATACTCCTCCAGCGATGCACGGCGTTGCTTGCCGCTGATACGGCGTACCACCTGCGGAGTTCCGTCCGCCTGTTCCGGCACGGCTTCACCTGCTTTTTCCTGCACAGCCCCACTTGCCTGTTCCTGCGTGTCGGCAGGCTGTGGTTCGGGCTTCGGTGTTTCCATACTCGGCTTGTTGCCTAAGAAATCCTGCAACAATGCTGCATCCATACTCTGGCTGCTTAAATTTTTCTTCATACTTGTTTGAATTAAATGTTTAACAATGTTGGCCGTTGTGCGCACATTTGACCGATTATCGGTTGCAAAGGAAATGGCTATAAAACAGACAGTCAAAGGATTGGATTGAGTGGGGCAACAATGTATGGTTTTGCACTTTACGCATTGCCGGAACGGTTCAGGCTGCGCCGTTTTGCCATTGTGCATGAAACGGGCATTGGGAATTTTAAGGGCTTAATTGGAGCTGTCGGGGCGAATTTAAGGATATGGCTTTTAGGAAACCCGAAGAACATACTTTCGGGCGGTATTAGAAACCGAAGAACGCCACGAAGTGCCACGACAACGCCAAATGCTGCCACGCAGGTACGAAGCGGTTGGATTATTGGCGGAATGACTTTTCTTTGCATCACGGACGCTTGGAACAGCCGTCACGGGGTCGGCAAACAACGCCACTCCCGACCACTTGCTGCCACAAGCTGCCACCAAACTGCAAAGCCATTGTTTCAAGCGGACAACGGCTTTACTTTGCAGGCAAAACGGATTATTAACAACAAAAACAATATACAAAATGAATGTAGTGATTATCTCGAAAGAAAAGTATGAGGAAATGGTCGGCAAGCTCAACCGCTTGTCCGACCGGGTGAATGAAATCCTCCGCACGAGGGAGGGAAAACGGCTCAGCCGTTGGATGGATAACCAAGAGGTCTGCCAACACCTGCACATCAGTCTGCGCACCTTGCAGACCCTCCGCGACAACGGAACGCTGGCTTACTCGCAGATAGGGCACAAGATTTTCTACAAGCCGGAGGACGTGCAGCGCATCGTCCGTTTTGTGGAGGACAGACGTAAGGATGCAACCTATCGTGGCTGTAGCATCTAATCAGACAACATAATGTACAACCACTAAATCCACTGTAAATCATGAATGACTTGATTCTTGCCGACCGTGAACTGGAGGTCGGCTTCATCGGACAACTGGATGCCCTGCTTGAAGGCATCGAAAGAATGGACGTAAACTGTAAGGCTTCGCCAAGTAACGAACAGTTCCTGACGGACAAGGAGGTGTCGGCATGGCTCAAGGTGAGCCGACGCACCTTGCAGGACTATCGTAACAACGGGATGATTGCCTATTACCAATTAGGCGGAAAAATCCTGTACAAGGAGTCCGACATCGAAAAGCTGCTGATGAGCGGCTATCGAAATGCCTATCGCTTGGAAACGTAAATCAGAATGTGAAAAAACAAAGAAAGCCGATGGTTAGACAATTCACTTGTCGCCATCGGCTTTCTTTGCGTAATGTCATATCCTGACCACTAACACATACACCGTGGATTGGCTACGGACAGCGAAAAGAGCAAATGGACTGGCTTATCCCGATTGGGCGCATACAGCCTTTCCATGATGAACTTTCGGAAAGCCATTGCCTCTCGGTTTCGCAACCTGAACGCCACGGCTATCACCATTTCAAGACTGTACACGTCATAACAAATCTTGCCGTCCTGCCTGACGTGCCGCACCGTTTCTTCTTCCGCCAATTCATTGTTCTTGTATATGGCAGCAATAGCCTTACGGATGTAACAGCCGAATACATTGAACGCATCGGACATCTCCTGCTGCGTCATCCATACGGGAGCGGTCGGCATCGTGACCGCCCCGTTTTCAGTGATTATGATTATTCCTCTTTCCATAATTGTATCATTTTTCTCGTTGACCATTTGTTATTGCTTTCTCGTTTTCTTGCCTACATTCCTTTTTCCAGCCGCTGTAATTGCCGCACTTGAACACACGCGAGGGCATCCCGTCATCAGGCAGGGAGAACTTTCCTTTTGTGGTCTCGGACAGCACAGCCAAGTCACGGCTCACCTTCTGGTTGGTGATTTCCGCATAGATTTGCGTGGTGCGGATGGAGGAATGCCCCATCATCTTGCTGATGGTTTCTATCGGCACGCCGTTGTTCAGGCAAATCAGGGTTGCAAACGAATGGCGGCTTTGGTAGTAGGTAAGGTGGCATCCCAAATCACACTGTTCGGCTATCATCTTCAGGTTGCGGCACAGGCTCGAAGTCTGCGGAACGAAGAACAGTTTTCCGTCCTTTCCCTCGCCGCGGTACTTTTCGATAATTCGCCACGGTATGTCCAACAGCTTGATGTGGCACTCCGCTTTCGTCTTCTGCCGTGCGATGTGAATCCACTTGCTGCCGTCCTCCTTCGTGATGATGTTGTCCTCTGTCAGGTTCGCCAAGTCTGCCCTCCCGATGCCCGTGAAAGTCGAAAAGACGAACAAGTCCCTCGTATGGCACAGCCTGTACGTAGGCAGCTTGGCTTTCAACAGCTTCTCGAACTGCTCACTCGTCAGGTAGCGGTGGTTCACCGTGATTTTCTCTATCTTGTGCCCCGCGAAAGGGTCACGCTTGAGGATATGCCTTTTCAAGGCGAGCCGCGTCATCTTGTGCAGCAGAATGAGATAGTCGTTGTACGCAGATACTTTCAGCCGCAACACTGTGGAAAGGTAGAACGTGAAGTCGGTCATGAAGCGCATGGTCAGCGAGCGCAACGGGATGTCCTCCATACCGTACTTGTACCTCATGAAATTGTGGATGTGCTTGCGTGTGGTCAGGTACCGGATGTAAGTGTGCCTTGTCCTGTCAACGCCCACACGTTTGGCGTATTCTTCATTATGTTCGTCCATCAATGCGAGCAGGGTTTCCTTCACCTGCGACTTGCCCGTCACGGCGTTCTTGATGATTTCTGCCGATACGAAGCCGTAACTGTCCACGTTTTCCTTGTAGGCGGCACGGGCTTTGTATTCCAGTGCTGACAGGGCATCGTTCAGCCTGACCAGCTCCCTTTTCTTCTCGCTGTCAAGGCTTTCCTTGCGCCCGTCGGTGGAAGCCCTGCCCGTGTCGGCATCCCAGTACGCAGGCTCGACTTCCAGCCCCGTGGAATACTGGCTGACCTTGCCGTCAAGGGTTACGCGACCCATGACAGGGCATTTCCCGTTCTTTTTCAACTTCTGCCGGTTGATGTAGAACAATAGCTTGAACGTGCTGCGCATGGCTTACCCCTCCATCATTTGTTTGACAATCGCTTTCTGTTTCCTACTCGGATTGACCCTGCGCCGGGTGATGTCCTTATGAATCGGGGAAGGAGCCGAATCAATCCCGTACAGGGAGAACTTGCCTTCAATGGTTTCGCCCAGCCTGTCCACGTCACGGTCAATCTTGTCCTGCGTGACTTTCGCGTACCGCTGCGTGGTCTTGATGTGCTTGTGCCCCATGATTTTGCTCACCGTTTCGATGGGAATACCCTGTGACAGACATATTATGCTGCCGAAGGTATGACGTGCCTGATGGAATGAAATCGGGCGGTTGATGCCGCACATCACGGCCATTTTCTTCAGGTGGCGGTTCATGCTCTCCTTCGTGAGCATGGGCAGCAGCTTGCCGTCTGCGTCCATGCCCCTGTATTTCTCCAAGATGGCAAGCGGTATCTCCATCAGCCTCACGCATTCGGGAGTGCCCGTTTTCAACCTTTCCGTATGAATCCACAGGCTTCCGTCTTCGGCTTTTACGAGGTTCTTTTCCGTCAACGCCCTCATGTCGCAATAACAGATTCCAGTCCAGCACGAGAACAGGAACATGTCCCTCGTGAAATTGCGGTTGGGCGTGTCGTAGGTCGTGTTGGCGAACTTGGCCAGTTCCTCTTCCGTAAGGTACATCTGCTTGAACTCCGGCTTTTGCGGACTGTACCCCTTGAACGGGCTGAAAGGGATGATGCCGCGGAATACGGCGAGCATCATCACGCATTTCAGGCGGTTGATGTGCCCGACTATGGTTCTTGGCTTGAAACGCTTGACGGTGCGCATGTACATGTCAAAATCCTCGATGAAGTTCCCGTCAATCTGCTTGACGGGCATGTCCGAAAGACGGTACTTGTCTTTCAGGAACACGGCAAGGTGTCGGTAAGTGTTCGTGTATTGGTAATAGGTGTTCACGGCACGGTTCACTCCCACGCGCAAGGCGTAATCGCTGTTGTGTTCCTCAAACAGTTTCATGATAGTGTCCTGCGATTCCGCCTGACCTTGGTAGGCGTTCTTCACATCTTCTGCCGAAACAATCTCCTTGATGTCCTTTAGCTCGTTGAAACGCTGGCGCAGCAACAATAGCGTGCGTTCAATCTCGCGGTTGGCCATGACCGCCATCCGGCTCTTGCCAGTACACCGTTGAGCCGTGGCGTTCCACAACTTCACGTCCACCTTGAACTTGCAGGAGAACTGCGCGATGGAGTTGTTCTTACCCCTGACGGCTATCCTGCCCATGAGGGGCGACAGTCCGTCCTTGTTCTGTCCGCTGCGCTTGATGTAGAGCAGCACTTTCATTTCTGTCTTCATTTCCATGACTTTTTTGGTTGCAATATTAGTGATACATTGCCGACCGACAGAATTGGAAACGGTGCAGAACGGCGCAAACGGAACGGACGCTGTTAAATCTGCGGATTTGAAGCCCTTGCTACACGTATAATGCTTGTTTACAAGCATTAGGAACGCTGTATTTCTGGCTTCAGGCAGGTGGCATAACAGGTAATGACTTGGTAGCGGAAACCTTGCATTATCCTGCCTTTCCCTGCTGTTTGGCTGTAATGGCAAATAACTGCAAAACCTCTTGTTTACAACGAGTTGCGTTTGATTCTCTTTATTCCTATCTCCCTTGCTTTGATGCTTCTTTCGTGCTTCACGGGGTTGTCATACGTGGATGTAAAGAACCTTACCAAAGAAAATGTCTGTATTTCATTCGACGGGAAACAATGGTTGCGGCTGCACAGGCAAAAAACTTCCACTGCGGTCAATCTCCCCCTGCTGAAAACTCCTTTGGCAATATTGAAAAAGTACGAGGACAAACTATCAGACGGACGGTTGCTGCCTGTATTAAGCAATCAAAAACTTAACTCTTACCTGAAAGAAATTGCTGACATATGCGGGATTAAAAAGAATTTAACATTTCACCTCGCAAGACATACTTTCGCTACGACAACTACGTTGGCAAAGGGTGTTCCCATAGAAACGGTATCTAAGATGCTGGGACATACGAACATAAAAACCACACAGATTTATGCGCGTATCACCAACGATAAAATACGTGAGGACATGGAAATGCTTGCCGGGAAACTGGAGGGCATCGAAAACATTGCATTGCAAGCGGTAAATCATTGAACGGATTGTAACAGCGAAATGACAAATCGTCCCTGCTTATATGGAAAATTATATCACTTAAAAAATATATCTGTATGGCAAGAAAAGGATTTTTTGAGATAGAGCCTGCGCCGGGGAAACCGGAGGGGATTTCTGTAAGGATAGAACCGGGGGCGGACGGTGACGTGTGGATGACGGTAAACGATATTGTAAAGGCATACGGTGTGTTCTACCAGACGGTACGGGCAGGGCTGAAAGCCCTGAAAAAGTCCGGGGATTTTGACGAATACCGGGATGTAAAGATTGAGCGTTTCACCTACAAGGGAAAAACATGCAGCATAGAACTGTATAATTTGCGAATCGTTATCGCCCTCGGATTCAAAATGAACGGGCTGACATGTCAGCGGTTCAGGAAATGGGTGGCATCGCGACTTGCAGAATCCTACCAACGGAAACCATCTGCCTTGTTCCTATACATGGGAAAGGATACTTTCATAAGCTGAAAAAGATTCCCGGATTATGAATCTGAGTATATCCGGTCTGCTCCAAGTATAAACCAGTCCAGACTGGATGAACCATAAAGCCCTGTCCGTGCAGCAATGCCGGGCAGGGCATTTTTGTGCCCCGACCTTGCGTTCCGGGAAGAAAAATCAAGAAAATCATTATGTAGTATGTACATACTATATAATCCTCCTCTTGCAGATTGCACATCTTTGCAGCGTAATCAAAAACAAGAACGATATGGAAATAGTAACAATGGACCATGAAGTCGTAAAAGCGATGATGTCGAAAATCGACCGGATAGCGGCTTATGTATTCAAAAAAGAGAATGTGCCCAAAGAGGAGCCGGAAATTCTGCTGACCAGCGAGGAAACCGCCGACCTGTTGAAAATCAGCACAAGGACGCTCCAACGGATGCGCAAAGACCGCACTATCCCCTATGTGATGATGCGGAACAAATGCCGCTACCGCCTCGCGGATCTGGAGGAATGTGTACGGACAAAAATCGTGAAATGCAACCCGCAGACACTGGAAGAGTTCAGACGGAACTATCTGTTGAGCGGAAGGGATGGAGGACGGGAATATGATTGAGCGGGAATTGTTCGAGGCATGGATGCAACGCATCATGGAACGACTTGACCGTCAGGATAAAATCATCTCAGTGCTGATAAACAAGGATGCCGCCGGAGTGAAGTACATGGACGGTGAGCGCCTGTATGACAATCAGGACCTGTGCGAGATGCTGCGCACCAGCAAGCGGTCGCTGCAACGCTTCCGCAGCGAGTACGGACTGCGCTACCGGAAAATCAGCCGCAAGAGCTACTATACGGAGTCAGACGTGCTGGACTTCATCAACCGGAACATGGAGGAAGTCGTGCAAGGAGGGGTGAAAATTCTGAAAATGAAAGAGAATGCGGAAAAAAAGTCCCCGGTCAAGGCAAAAAGAAAAGGCAACGGGAAATGAAAACAGAAAAAACGGCGAAAGCCTGTGATTCTATAATTATTAAAAACATCGAAAATGGAACAGAAAAAGAAAAACGAGAAAGACGTGCTGGTCGTCCGCGACGAGAAGACGGGCGAAATCAGCGTAGTAGCCGGGCTGGACAGCAAGGGCTATCCGAAGACGGCTCCGGCAAAGGCGGAACACTCGCAGGACTTCCTGCGCTTCGACCGCCACGGGGACATGGTGGACAACTTCTTCAGGAATTTCTACCGCCAGTGCAAGGAGCCGACACGCTTCGGCTTCTACCGGGTGGCGGCGGACATGGCGGATGCGGTACTGCCGGTCATCAAGGATTTGCTGAAAGACCCTGCGGCAAACGCGGAAATGCTCGCGGCGCACAAGGTGGACACTTCGGAATACCGGAAGCAGGCGGAAACGGAGAATGTAAAACAAGAAAGCGACAATGAACCCCTTAAAAAGACAGAAGAAATGGAACAGAAAAAAGAAGAACAGAAACAGGAAGTGCAACAGCCTCAAACGGCTGAAGCGCAAGATGAGCAGCAACCGCAGAAACAGGAGAAGCCGAACCTGATAGCGGATGACCAAGTGGACTGGGCGGAATTGCGCAAGTGCGGCATCGACAGGGAAAGCCTTTCGGAAAAAGACATGAAAGCCCTGATGAATTACGGCAAGACGGGGCTGGTGACGGTGAAGCCGACCTTCGGCTACGAGAGCTATGAGTTGCAGGCCCGCCTTTCGTTCCAGAAAGCGGAGGACGGCAAACTGAAACTCACTCCCCACTTCGTGCGCCACGAACCGCGTCTTGACATCCCCCACAACGGCTACACCTTCACGGACGAGGACAAGAAGAACCTGAAGCGCACGGGCAATTTAGGCAAGGTGGTGGATGTGGCGGATACGAGAACCGGGGAAATGCGCCAGTCGTATATCAGTATCGACCGCCTGACGAATGAAATCGTGGACGTGCCTGCCGACAAGGTGCGCATCCCCTATCAAATCGGACAGACCGGCTTGACAAAGGAAGAAATGGACATCCTGCGTGCCGGGCTTGCCCTGCCCAAAGAAGTGACATTATCCAACGGGCGCAAATTTCAGGCATTACTTCAGGTAAGCGCCGAAAAACGCGATGTGGAGTTCGTGCCGGGGCAACGACGTCAGCAGCAGTCGCAGCGTCAAAGCAAGCAGCAGGACAATCCCGATGCACAGGGGCAGACGCAGGAAAACGGCGAAAGGCAACGGCGCAACCGCTCGTGGACGAACGAGGACGGAAGCATCCGTCCGATAAGCAAATGGAAAGATGACCTGTTCAACGAACAGCAAATCGCCGACTACGTGGCGGGCAAGACGGTGGTGCTTGCCAACGCGAAGGACGACCAAGGGCAGCCCTGCACGAAGTACCTGAAATTCAGCCATGAGAAAGGCCGTCCGCTGACCTACTCGCAGAATCCCGACCTCGCGCAGACCGTCGCCCCGTCCAACGAGAGCCGGACGCAGCTCGCCGTAAACAACGATGGCAAGACCAACGAGGCTACCAAGCACGTGAAAGAACCGTTGCAGCAAGGCCAGACCGCCCCGAAGGACGAAACGCAGCAGAAGCAGCAGACACGAAAATCCAAAGGCATGAAGGTGTCCTGATTGCCGCCACTAAATCCATCCGATAATAATCAACGGGTTGAAATGGGGGTTGAACACCGCCCTGTGCGCATATCCCACAAACAAGGCCGTGCCCCGTTTCCACCCCAACAAAAACAAAAG
>ERZ779850.1339-NODE-1339-length-24631-cov-3.029948_pt1 | contig 24631 bp, 19 predicted proteins | sample MGYA00511249_ERZ779850 | MGnify/ENA primary metagenome ERZ779850 (study PRJEB29588, sample SAMEA2162475) | human gut metagenome | biome: human gut; feature: human-associated habitat; material: faeces | place: Denmark | collected 2008/2010 ...
CTTTGACATTGACTCCGGTTGTTGCAGAATCTGTTGTGTTAAACGCAAAAGACATCAATCGCATGATCGATGCTCAGAAAGATGGTGCTGCCGGTTTCAACTTTATGACTCCGACGGGTATTGGCAATAGAACGGCTATGTCTCCGGAAGACAACAGCACATTAGACACTTATAAGTATATTGCTGTTGAAGACGAAACGATTGTAAATGCGTTATTGGCTAAAGCAGCAGCTTCGTTGACAACTGAGCAGAAAGAAAGTATTGAAATCGCATTTAAGTTGACTGATAATTATTATGACCAGTGGGCGAACAATAAGACTGGAGGTGACTGGAATAATGGCCAATCTCGTGAAACATTGACTGGTGTTGAGGAAGCTTATAAAAATTATGAAAAATCAAAGAGCTCAACATCTTTGCAGGATAGATTAACCTCGGCTTATAACTTAGCTGTTGCTTTATTGGCTGATTATACTGAATATTATCCAGAGCAGGCTAAAATAGATATCGATGGATGGTTGGATGCTGAAGGCGAAAAACTTGTTTCAGATTCTCGTTTGGATGCATCTAATTATTTGGTGTCAACGTTAACTGAATTACTGAAAATAGATGGCTTAGCAGGGCAATCTGCTTATCAGAAACAAGCCGAAATGGCCCGTCGTTTCCCCATCCGTTTACAGGCTCAGATCGATGCTGATCCGGCTAAGAACGATAAGTATTTGATGGTCGACACCGCTCGTTGGGAAGAAGCTACGGAAAACCCATCCAATTCTCCCGAATTATATTTGGCCAATAAGAAACCGGATATGAAGAACGGTCTGTATGTGGATGCTCGTTTCAATTTCCGTCTGACTTATTTCCCGACTGAAGACAGCCTACTTATCGAACCGTTGAACGCTTCAGTTATGACAGATGCAGAATATAAGGCCGATACGTATTGGAGAAATTCAATTGTCGCACGCCAGTTTATCTCTTCTTCTGATATTGCAACAGGCACAAAAGGTTTAAGCGCAATTCTGAGCTGGCTACAGAAGAGGAAGAAGGCCCCGTTGCTGTTATGCTGAGCAAACTGAACACGAAAGACGGTTGGGTGGTAACTGCCGGCGGTGTTGATTACATCAAGGGTGCCGTAAACGGTACTTTGCATACTTGCATCGAATTTGATCATTCTTATCCGTACTTGACTCGTACAACTTTGGATCAGGCTGTTTACACCATCCAGTTAGTAACAGATAAAGCTCCGAATTTGACCACTCATCGTGCAAATGGTGTGAATGTTGTGGCAGATATGAGCGGTCATGTTGTATATGATGAAAAAGAGGCTTCTCAGAACTTCGCTCACATGCCTGCAACGCAGTGGGTTGTTGAATATACAGGTTGTGAAGAAGATCCTGTTGCTCGTGTCAAAGTTGTAAACCGTGAATATTCAAATGTGGCATTCGAAGGCCAGCTTTATAAAGCTGATGACAATGTATTCATTATCAATCATAATTATGATAATACATTAGGACACCACAACAGTAAGTTCGCTTGCTCTGATACACTGAAGTTCACGAAAGTTGATCCGGTCAATACATTGGGTTATCTGAATCCGGGTGATAAAGTAATCGAAAATACATTCAAACTGAAACAGTTCTTCGATTATGGAACAGATCCTTATTATCTGAACGCTGTTAAGCAGGGTAAAGATACGCTGTTGAGAGCTCAGGCTGAAGGTTCTAACTTTGAACTGGTTCCGGTTAAAGTTAACTGGGATGCGGCTGCTTACGAATCAACGAACATACCTTACGGTTATACAAGCGAAGCTGCTGGTGCAACTCAACTTTACAAATCAGTTTATATGCTGAAAGTGAAGGATGCAGATATGATCAACAATGACCGTGTATTTGTTGGTATCAACAAGAATGGTAAATATTGCGTGGCTGATACTTTGGATCGTAATGCAAATTACACATTGGCTTATTTTACATTGAAAGAAAATAACCATTGGACTGCCGATAACGAAGAAGGCCATTATTATGCGTTGGTTCGTACTGAGTATCCTTCTGCTTATCCTGTAGATAAAGATGATGTGTATACTGACGATGTGAATAAATTTGCTGGTTGGAAATACGTCTTTGACGATGCTTTGGATAAACTGGCTATCGAACAAGGTCAACTGGATGCAAAAGTTGAAAACTTGTGTCAGGATCGTACCGAATCGTTCATCTTGGAGGCAGATACAATGCCGTACTATCGCAGAGTTGTCGGTCTGAAGACTGAAAAGTTCTATTCAACGAACAATGAAAACCGTACATTGGGCGAATCTGTAATCGATGGTGTTACTTATATGAACATCTTCAGTGCTGTTGAAGAACCGGAACGCAACAACGAGTTCTTTATCGATACAGCTCATGTAAATGTATCGAGCATGCCTACTTATCTGTTGGCTCTTGATGTTGAGGCTAAGAAAACAGCAGAATGCAATCACGAAGATCATCCGGCTATCGGTGACCATTATCAGGTGATTGATTACTTACAGGGACGTTACATGGTTGATGCTTCTGTCGATAGCGTAATTCCGGCTTATTTGAAGAACAGCGTTAAACCATTCGAAAATGTGTATACTCGTTATGCATTCGTAAATGCAATCCACTATCAGGATACATTGTACATCATGGATGCTGCTGATGCAACAATCAAGTATGACCGCGATTTGTATGACGGCAAAAACGTTGCCAAGAAAGTTGTTCTGAAAGAAAAGGCTTACGATGGAGCTTCTATCGCATTCCGTTTGAAAGATCAGAGTGATGACGAAAACTTCTATATCGAAACGAAGGGTAAACAGTATGGTTATGCAGCCAATGGTAACACTTGGGTGAAGGAACAAAACCACAACATTGTTTCTACCGGTCGTGGTTATAGTGAAACTGGAGATCATAATGGCAACTGGCATCAAAATGTTTATGAAGATATCTATCAGGCTTTGTTGCTGAATACGACAGCTCAAAGTGATGCTACTGCAAACGAAGACGTAGAAGTATCTTCTGTAACAGTCATCGCCGGTAACGGTCAGGTAACGGTTGCAGGTGCTGCCGGCAAGAAAGTTGTTATCACTAACATCTTAGGCCAGACAGTCGCTAATACAGTGGTTACTTCTGATAATGCTACTATCGCTGCTCCTGCTGGTGTAGTTGTAGTTGCTATTGAAGGTGAAGACGCTGTAAAAGCAATTGTAAAGTAATCTCAGAATAATAACATTACAATTATAATCAAATAATTCTAAATAAGATCGTGCGCCGTAGAGATGCACGGCTGTGCATCTCTACAAATAACGGCAATTATCCTGCGACAGGTGAACAAGCGATCGTATTATTAATACTAAAGTATTGAAATAAAGTTCTTCTGCCAGTAGCCTGTGAAGGTCGAAGGCAGTTAAAAAAACAAGAGGCTGTGTCGGAATACACTATGTGTATGGATACAGTCTCTTCGTTTGTTTAAGATAAGCATGCTACTTTTTATCCATCTATGCTCGGTGACTTGTAGTTAAAGAATTGTAAAGTAATCACTATCTCATAAATTATTCGTTCTTTTGCAGAAAAATTGGGAGGTGTGTTCTCTGAACGCATCTCCTCGCTTTATTTAATAACAATAAGGTTACGTCTAATGGCTGAAGGTAAAAAGGTTAGTTCTGTTTCTTTCTTTAATTCTCGTCTGACTTCCATTATAAGTATCTCATTGGTACTGTTTCTGCTGGGGCTCGTTTTTCTGATAGGGTTGTTGGGAAACAAACTTTCCGTATATGTGAAGGAGAACATTTCATTTTCGATCGTGCTGAAAGATAATCAGAAAGAGGCGGATATAAAGAAGATGCAGAAGACGCTGGATGCCTTGCCTTATATCAAATCGACCGAATATATATCGAAAGAACAGGCTGTCAAGGAACTTGAGGAGGAGTTGGGGGAAAATCCCGAAACGTTCTTGGGCTTTAATCCGCTACAGGCTTCCATTGAAGTGAAATTGCATTCGGAATATGCTAATGTCGACAGCTTGCAATTGATCGAAAAGAAAATAAAAAAATATACTTCCGTTTCAGATCTGCTTTACCGGAAAGACATGATGCAGATGGTGAACGACAATGTGAAACGTGTCAGCCTGATCTTGCTTACACTTGCCGTAATGTTGATGGCAATCTCGTTTGTGCTGATCAGTAACACGATCCGTTTGCTGATTTATTCCAAACGTTTTCTGATCCATACGATGAAGTTGGTGGGGGCTACACCTGGTTTTATCAGAAGGCCGTTTGTGCGGTACAATGTGGTCAGTGGTATTTTTGCGTCCATTTTCGCAATATTAATGTTGACGGGAGCGTTGTATTATTTACAAAACGAATTATCTGGTTTCGTCCAGTTGTTGGATATTAAAGTATTGATAATTGTTTATGCCGGTGTATTGATAATGGGGATCCTGCTTTCGGTTACGGCTACTGTCTTTGCGGTGAACAAGTATTTACGAATGGGTGTTGATAAACTATATTATATATAAATGTATGGCTAAGAGAGATTTTGCTTTTGGAAAAGAAAATTTTATTTTGATCGCTGTTGCTGTTGCTGTTATCGCGATTGGTTTTATGTTGATGAGTGGTGGCGGTTCGCAGGATCCGACAGGTTTTAATCCTGAGATTTTCAGTTCCCGCCGTATTGTTGTGGCTCCGGCTGTGACAGTGATCGGCTTCGTATTGATGATTTTCGGAATTTTAAAAAACAGCAAAAATAAGGAAGTAGCGGAATGAGTTGGTTTGAGGCTTTAGTGCTGGGGATTGTTCAGGGACTAACGGAATACCTGCCGGTCAGCAGTAGCGGACATTTGGCTATCGGCTCTGCTCTGTTCGGTATTCAAGGGGAAGAAAATCTGGCATTTACGATTGTTGTCCATGTGGCGACCGTGTTTAGTACGCTGGTGATTTTGTGGAAAGAGATCGAATGGATATTCCGTGGTTTGTTTAAGTTCAAGATGAATGCAGAAACTCGTTATGTGATCAATATCCTGATTTCTATGATTCCTATTGGTATTGTAGGCGTATTCTTCAAGGATACGGTGGAAGATATTTTCGGGTCGGGATTGCTGATTGTCGGTTGTATGTTGTTGCTGACGGCTGCGTTGCTCGCATTTTCTTATTATGCCAAACCCCGCCAGAAAGAAAGTATCTCGATGAAAGATGCCTTTATCATCGGTTTGGCTCAGGCGTGTGCCGTGATGCCGGGGCTTTCCCGTTCAGGAACAACGATTGCGACTGGTTTGTTATTGGGAAACAATAAGGCAAAACTGGCCCAGTTCTCATTTCTGATGGTTATTCCTCCGATTTTGGGTGAAGCGTTGTTGGATGTCATGAAAGCGGTAAAAGGCGAAGCGGTAGCAGGTGATATTCCGGCATTGTCATTGGTGGTCGGGTTTATTGCTGCATTCGTATCGGGATGTATCGCCTGTAAATGGATGATTAATATCGTAAAGAAGGGAAAACTGATTTATTTCGCCATCTATTGTGCAATTGCAGGTTTGGTTACGATTGCCTGTACGTTACTTAAATAAGAATGGATTTTATAGCAGGAGAAGTATTATATTTCAATAAGCCCTTGAAGTGGACTTCCTTTGACCTGGTGAACAAGTTCCGGTATAAATTATCGCGGAAGCTGAAGGTGAAAAAGATAAAAGTGGGACACGCCGGTACTTTGGATCCGCTGGCGACAGGGGTAATGATTGTCTGTACGGGCAAGGCCACCAAGAGGATCGATGAATTTCAGTATCAGACAAAGGAGTATGTCGCTACCTTGAAGTTGGGGGAAACGACGCCTTCTTTTGATTTGGAAAAAGAGATAGACGGAGTATATCCGACAGAACATATTACCCGTGAGGAAGTAGAGAAGGTGCTACAGTCGTTCGTGGGAACGATTCAGCAGATTCCACCTGTGTTTTCGGCTTGCAAGGTGGATGGTAAGCGGGCGTATGAGTTGGCTCGCAAGGGTGAAGAAGTGGAATTGAAGTCCAAGACGCTTGTGATCGATGAAATGGAACTGTTGGAGTGTGATCTGCCGGTAATAAAGATACGGGTGGTTTGCAGCAAGGGCACTTATATTCGCGCTTTGGCACGTGATATCGGTGTTGCCCTTCAGTCGGGTGCTCATCTGATAGCTCTCGAACGGACTCGTATCGGAGACATCACACTGGCCAAATGTATGTCTCCCGATGATATCGATACCTTTTTAGATGAAAATATCATAATCAGAAAGGATTGTGAGGATTGATAATGATAAGAATAAAATAAAAATAGAATTTATATTATGAAGCTGTCGAAATTCAAATTTAACTTACCGCAGGAGCTGATCGCTCTCCATCCGGCAAAGAACAGGGACGAGTCCAGATTGATGATTGTCAATCGCAAGACCGGAGAGATCGAGCATAAAGTGTTTAAAGACTTGCTCAGCTATTTTGGAGAAAAAGATGTGTTTATCTTCAATAACACGAAAGTTTTTCCTGCCCGTTTATACGGAAATAAGGAAAAGACCGGGGCTCGTATCGAAGTTTTTCTGTTGCGTGAACTGAACGAAGATCTCCGTCTTTGGGATGTATTGGTCGATCCTGCCCGTAAAATCCGTATCGGTAATAAATTGTATTTTGGTGAAGATGATTCGATGGTGGCTGAAGTGATCGACAATACGACATCACGCGGCCGTACCTTGCGTTTCCTTTATGACGGGAACCATGATGAATTTAAAAAGGCATTGTACGCATTGGGGGAAACTCCGCTGCCTAAATATATCGACCGTCCTGTAGAACCGGATGACGAAGATCGTTATCAGAATATTTTTGCGACGGAAGAAGGTGCAGTTGTGGCTCCCGCTGCAGGTCTTCATTTCAGCCGTGAGCTGATGAAGCGTCTGGAGATCAAGGATTGCCAGTTCGCTTTCCTGACATTGCATTCCGGTCTGGGCAACTTCCGCGAAATCGATGTGGAAGATCTGACCAAGCATAAGATGGATTCTGAGCAGATGGTCGTGAACGGAGATGTCGTGAACATCGTGAATACGGCAAAGGATAACGGCCGACAGATTTGTGCGGTCGGTACGTCCGTGATGCGTGCTATCGAAACGGCTGTCAGTACGGATGGCCACCTGAAAGAGTTTGAAGGGTGGACCAATAAGTTCATTTTCCCGCCGTATGACTTTAGTGTGGCGTCCAGCATGATCACAAACTTCCATATGCCGTTGTCAACTTTGTTGATGATGACAGCTTCTTTCGGGGGATATGATCTGATTATGGATGCTTATGACGTGGCGTTGAAAGAAAAATATAGTTTCGGTGCTTATGGCGATGCCATGTTGATCCTGTAAAAACGGGTACTTATGGCGATTGCATACCTGGGCTTGGGAACCAATATAGGGAATAAGCGACGGAACATGATAACAGCTGCAGCATTGCTGGCTGAAAGGGTGGGAGATATTCTCGCCCTTTCCGGTTTCTATGAAACGGAACCGTGGGGGTTCGAGTCGGAGAACTTTTTCTTGAATGCGGCTGTTAAATTGAAGACTTCTTTTTCTCCGTTGGAATTATTGCGGATAACCCAGCGGATCGAAAAAGAATTGGGGCGCGCGGAAAAAAGCAGCGGAGTCTATCATGACCGTATTATCGATATCGATATCCTTCTGTATGAGGACGAGGTTTTGCAGATACCGGAGCTTACCTTGCCGCATCCTCTTATGCATGAACGGAAGTTCGTGATGGAACCTTTGGCCGAAATAGCTCCGTTTGTCGTGCATCCTGTGTTGAAAGAACGTATAATAGATTTGAAAGAACGATTATGAATGATTTTGAAAAGATATTGACCGGTGGTGGCATGGTCTTTAAGAAAAAGGGAAAAGACGAAAATGCCGGAGAGAAAAAGATTAAGTTTTCGGACTTCTTGCGTGGTACGCATAAATCGGGTGCTGCCAAGATGAGAGCTGAGTTCAAGTATAAAAAAGCACTGCGTAACACTAAAAAGAAAAAATAATTGTCAATTATCAATTGTCAATTATCAATTGTTTCGTACTTTTGCATGCGAATTGATGTGGATAGATTTGTATTGCTTGCAACCACAGGAAAAAATGCTAAAAACAAGCCCTTTTTAACTGCCGTCCGGCAAAGCAAATTTCCCCTCGTCAATCCATTCATTTGATTTATTAACCGTCAATTGTAAATTGTCTGTTGGCTTTATTGGATCGCTCCATTACTTGTCAATTGTCAATTGTCGATTGTCAATTCAAAAAACAATGAGTTATTTATTCACCTCCGAATCGGTGTCTGAAGGGCACCCCGATAAAGTAGCCGATCAGATATCGGATGCTTTGCTGGATGAGTTCCTGGCTTATGACAAGAACTCTAAAGTTGCTTGCGAAACCCTTGTTACAACTGGACAGGTTGTCTTGGCTGGAGAAGTAAAATCAAGTGCTTACGTGGATGTACAGGATGTAGCCCGTAACGTGATCGAAAAAATTGGTTATACGAAAAGCGAATACCAGTTTGAAGCGAAATCATGTGGCGTGTTCTCTTCTATCCATGAACAGAGTGGCGACATTAACCGTGGTGTCGAGCGCGAAGATCCTTATAATCAAGGAGCGGGCGACCAGGGTATGATGTTTGGTTATGCCACTAACGAAACAGAAAACTATATGCCTCTGGCATTGGATCTTTCACACAGCCTGTTGTGGGAGCTTGCCGAGATACGTAAGAATGAAAACGACCTGATGCCTTACCTCCGTCCGGATGCAAAGAGTCAGGTGACGATTGAATATGATGATAACGGAAAACCGCTACGCATCGATACGATTGTTGTTTCTACACAACATGATGAATTTATCACTGCAAAAGGTATCACACAGGAAGAAGCGGACTTGGCTATGCAGAAAAAGATCGCAGAAGATGTCAAGAGTATACTGATCCCGCGTGTAAAGGCTCAGTATCCGGCTCATGTTCAGGCTTTGTTCAATGATGATATTATCTATCATGTGAATCCGACTGGAAAGTTCGTGATCGGTGGTCCTCATGGAGATACCGGTTTGACAGGTCGTAAGATTATTGTTGATACATACGGTGGCAAGGGAGCTCATGGTGGTGGAGCATTTTCTGGAAAAGACCCCTCGAAAGTAGACCGTTCTGCTGCTTATGCTGCTCGTCATATTGCAAAGAATTTGGTTGCCGCTGGCGTGGCTGATGAAATGCTAGTACAGGTTTCGTATGCGATCGGTGTGGCTAAGCCAATGAATATCTTCGTGAATACATTCGGCCGTGCTAACGTGAAAATGACAGACGGAGAGATTGCAGAAAAGATCTGGAATCTGTTTGACATGCGCCCGAAAGCAATCGAGGAACGTTTGAAATTGCGTAACCCGATCTATCTGGAAACTGCATCTTACGGTCATATGGGACGTAAACCGCAGGTTGTGACAAAAACATTTACTTCTCGTTATAATCCGGAACCGACCGTTTGCGAAGTGGAACTGTTTACCTGGGAAAAACTGGATTATGTCGATAAAGTAAAAGAAGCGTTCGGCCTTTAATGTAAATATAATCTTTGTACGAGCATATATTAGCTCCTATCCGAAAAAATCGGCTCTTGTTCTGTTTTTTTTCGGATAAGAGCTATTTTTATTTTAAATTGCATATATTTGACGCATGTAATTATCTAAATCTAAAATTTATGCGTAAAACGATTCAGTTTCTTCAGTTAGCCTTTCTTCTCCTTTTGGCAACTGCATGTGCAGAGACTTCCCCGTTTAAATACGAGTCGGTCCCGAACGATCCTCTGAAAGCCCGTATCTATACTTTGGATAACGGCCTGAAAGTGTATATGACTGTGAATAAAGAGACCCCACGTATTCAAACGTATATTGCCGTTCGCGTGGGAGGTAAAAACGATCCTGCCGAAACGACCGGTCTGGCACACTATTTTGAACACTTGATGTTTAAAGGAACTCAGCGGTTCGGCACGCAGAATTACGAACAGGAAAAACCGATGCTCGATCAGATCGAACAGCTTTTTGAGGTGTATCGTAAGACTACTGATGAGGCAGAACGCCAGGCTATTTATCATCAGATCGACAGTGTTTCTTATGAGGCTTCGAAATTGGCAATTCCGAACGAATATGATAAATTGATGTCTGCTATTGGTGCAACTGGAACAAATGCGTATACCGGCTTTGACCAAACGGTCTACGTGGAAGATATTCCTTCCAACCAGATTGACAACTGGGCCAAGATACAGGCGGACCGTTTTGAAAACAATGTAATCCGTGGCTTTCATACGGAGCTTGAGACTGTGTACGAAGAAAAGAACATGTCTCTTACCAGTGATGGCCGTAAAGTGTATGAAGCTGTTCTGACCGCTCTTTTCCCCGATCATCCATACGGGACGCAGACTGTTCTCGGAACACAGGAAAACCTGAAGAACCCGTCTATCACGAATATCAAAAACTACCATAAAACTTGGTATGTCCCTAATAATATGGCTATCTGTCTGTCCGGTGATTTTGATCCGGACCAGATGATCGAGACGATCAATAAATATTTTGGCCATTTGAAACCGAACCCCAATCTGCCGAAGTTGCCAGTAACGCATGAGTCTCCGATTAAAGCACCGGTTATAAAAGAAGTGTTGGGTGTCGATGCTGAAAATGTGACTTTGGGTTGGCGTTTCCCGGGAGCTGCTTCTCCTGACCAGGATTTGCTGAATCTGACAGGCGAAATTGTTAATAACGGTAAAGCAGGTTTGTTGGATATCGATTTGGTTCAGCAACAGAAAGTACTAAGTTGTTATGCCGGAACATACGGAATGTCCGATTATAATGCATTTGTTATTAGTGGTCGTCCGAAACAGGGACAGACTTTGGATGAAGTAAAAGACCTATTCCTGGCTGAAATTGATAAGCTAAAGAAAGGTGAGTTTGACGAAGGCTTGCTGGAAGCTGCTATCAATAACTATAAACTGATGCAAATGTACCGGATGGATCGTAACGACGGTCGTGCCGATATGTTTGTCTCTTCTTTCATCGACGGTGTCGATTGGAAAGATGAAGTCGCTTCGTTAGATCGCATGAGCAAAGTGACAAAGCTGCAGATCGTCGATTTTGCCAACAAATATTTCGGTGACAACTATGCGCTCATCTATAAAAGACAAGGTAAAGACCCGAACGAAAAGAAGATCGACAAACCTAAAATCACTCCGATCGTGATGAATCGCGATAGTTCAAGTCTGTTCTTGAAAGAAATACAAGCTTCAAAAGTGGCTCCGATCGAACCGGTATTCTTGGATTATAGTAAGGATTTGCAAAAACTGACCGCCCAATCCAATATTCCGGTATTGTATAAGGAGAATACTTCCAATGATCTCTTCTCTCTGATGTATGTATTCGATATGGGTACGAATAACGATAAGGCAATGGGCACCGCTTTCGAATATATGAAGTATTTGGGCACATCTAAAATGAGTCTGAAGGAAATCAATGAAGAATTCTACAAACTGGCTTGTTATTTCAATGTATTCCCAGGTTCAGACCGCACATATGTGATGCTGGAAGGTTTGAAAGAGAACATGCCGAAGGCAATGGCTCTGTTTGAAGAGATCTTGGCCGATGCACAGGTTAATAAGGAGGCTTATGGAAACCTTGCAGGTGATATCTTGAAAAAACGGACTGATGCTAAATTGAATCAGGGACAGAATTTCAACAAACTGATCCAGTATGCTATCTGGGGGCCGAAGTCTCCTGCTACAAATGTACTGACAACTGCCGAGTTGCAGCAGATGGACCCGCAAGAACTGGTCGATCGCATTCATAAGATCAACTCATTCGATCATAAGATCTTGTATTATGGTCCGGAAAAACCACAGGCCGTTCTGGACATCATCAAACAATATCATAATGTCCCTGAACAGTTGCAACCGGTTCCGGCAGCAATTGAGTTTAGCCAGCAGGAAACTCCTGAAAATAGAGTTCTGCTTGCACAGTATGATGCTAAACAGATTTATTTCTCTGCTGTCTCTAACCGAGGTGAAAAGTTCGATCCGGCTATCCAACCTACATTGAATATGTATAACGAATACTTCGGTGGCGGCATGAACGCGATCGTATTTCAGGAAATGCGTGAATCGCGTGGGCTGGCTTATTCTGCAGGAGCTTTCCTTATTACTCCGTCCAAACTGAAATATCCGTATGTATACCGTACGTTCATTGCGACTCAGAATGATAAGATGATTGATGCGATGAAAGCTTTCGATGAAATTATCAATAATATGCCGGAATCAGAAAAAGCGTTCAACTTGGCTAAAGATGCTCTCATTACCCGTTTGCGTACGGAGCGTATTACCAAATCGGATGTTCTTTGGTCTTATCTGAATGCCCAGGATTTAGGTCTGAACACGGACGGTCGTAAAGAACTGTTCGAGAAGGCGCAGACAATGACATTGCCTGAAATCAAGGCATTCCAGGAAAAATGGGTGAAAGGGCGTACCTATATCTATTGTGTATTAGGCGATGAAAAGGATCTCGATCTGAAAGGTTTGTCACAATATGGTCCGATCCAGAAACTGACACAGGAAGAATTGTTCGGATATTAATCCGATGCCTATCTCTTTCCGATCCGATGCCCATTGTTTTTTTATCCGATGGGCATCGGATAATTTTTTACTTTGCTTTCAGTTCTTCTTCTTTTAACTCTTCTTCCTCGACTTCTTTAACCTTGCGGAACAAGTCTGAAGCGAAGATAAAATCGTTCAATGCTTTGTTCTTGGAAGTAATAACCTCTTTGCTGTTCCCCTGCCATTCTTTTACGCCTTCTTTGATGAAGATAATGTTTTCACCGATATTCATGACGGAGTTCATGTCATGTGTGTTGATGATAGTCGTCATTTTGTATTCGGCGGTGATATCGTGGATCAGGTCGTCGATAATCAGCGAAGTCTTGGGGTCCAGGCCGGAGTTCGGTTCGTCACAGAACAGATATTTCGGGTTCAGGGCGATGGCGCGGGCAATAGCGGCACGTTTCATCATACCGCCACTGATCTCAGAAGGATAGAGGTGGCCGGCTTCCGACAGGTTCACACGATCCAGACAGAACTGGGCACGTTTCAGGCGGTCTTTGTAAGTGTCGTTTGAGAACATATCCAGCGGGAACATGACATTTTCCAACACCGTCATGCTGTCGAATAAGGCCGATCCTTGGAACAGCATACCCATTTCACGGCGCAACATGTTCAATTCGTGCTTATCCATCGATGTCAAGTCACGGCCGTCATACAAAATCTCTCCCGAATCCGGACGCATCAGCCCGATAATATTTTTGATAAGAACCGTTTTCCCGGAGCCGCTTCGCCCGATAATCAGGTTTGTTTTTCCCGTTTCGAATACAGCACTGATGTCATTCAGGACAACGCGTCCTTCAAAGGACTTGGTGATATGTTTTACTTCTACCATTTTTTATGTCAGCATTAAGTTGGTTAAGATCACGTCGGCCAGCAGAATCATGATACTGCTCATAACGACCGCGTTCGTACTGGCTTTACCTACTTCCAGTGCACCGCCTTTTACATTGTAACCGAAGTAGGCGGCTATGGATGAAATAATAAATGCATACACAACGGATTTAATGATGGAATACCAGATGTAGAACTCATTGAAATAGAACTGTAAACCATATTCGAAAGAAGCGGGTGTCATACCTGTTCCTGTGGAATGGCTGGCTGCGATACCTCCCAAAATACCGGTGAACATACTGAAGATAACTAATACCGGAATGAAAGTCATCATACCGACCATCTTTGGCAGGATCAGGAAGTTGGCGGAGTTAACTCCCATGATTTCCATTGCGTCGATCTGCTCCGTCACACGCATGGTTCCGATCTCGGAGGCTATGTTACTACCGACTTTGCCTGCCAGGATCAGTGACATGATGGAAGAAGAAAATTCCAGCAGGATAATTTCACGCGTTGTATATCCTATCGTAAATTTAGGAATGAGCGGCGAACTGATATTCAGTGAAATCTGGATGGCAATAACCGTACCGATAAAAATGGAAATGATGACAACGATCCAAAGGGAATCGACTCCTAATTTATATATTTCCTTTATCAACTGCTTAAAGAACATGCTCCACCGGTTGGGTACGGAGATGCATTTCCCCATCAACATGACATATTCACCTACTTGATGTAATGCTTTATTCATTATTTTATGTTTCTATTCAATTACAGTCTGCAAATATAACGCAATTCTGGGAACAACTGTTCATTTCAGGCTTGATACTTCTGGTTTGTATTTAATCTAAACTGGGCTGTAAGTCAATAAAAGCGTAGTGAACGATTTGTATAGAAGGAATTAATTCCGTTTCTTTGTGGCAAAGATTTTGGATATGGCAGACGAACAACAAATGGTGCTCCGTACGGAGGACCTCGTTAAAAAATATAAGACACGTACCGTTGTAAATCATGTTTCGATCAATGTGAAGCAGGGAGAGATCGTGGGATTGCTCGGCCCTAATGGAGCTGGGAAAACGACTACTTTCTATATGACGGTAGGGTTGGTGACTCCCAATGAAGGAAAGATATTCTTGAACGATATGGAGATCACGAAGTTTCCGGTGTATAAACGCGCTCGTAATGGTATTGGCTACTTAGCTCAGGAGGCGTCTATTTTCCGTAAAATGACGGTGGAGGATAACATTCGTTCCGTATTGGAAATGACAGAGACAACATCCGAATACCAGAAAGAAAAATTGGAGAGTCTGATTGCCGAATTTGGTCTGAATAAAGTGCGGAAGAATTTGGGCGACCAGTTGTCCGGAGGTGAACGCCGGCGTGCGGAGATCGCTCGCTGTCTGGCTATCGATCCGAAATTTATCATGCTTGACGAACCGTTTGCCGGGGTAGACCCGATTGCCGTACAAGATATCCAGAGTATTGTCGCAAAGCTGAAACATAAGAATATCGGGATTCTGATCACAGATCATAACGTATACGAGACTTTGAGTATCTGTGACCGTGCCTATCTGCTGTTCGAAGGGAAAGTGCTTTTTCAGGGAACTGCCGAGCAGTTGGCCGAAAATGAAATTGTGCGTGAAAAATATCTGGGTAAGGATTTTGTTCTCCGCAAAAAAGACTTTTAAGAATTAAGATTAGACGATCTGATAATTTTCAATTTCCGACAGCAACGGACAAAGAAAAATAACGCAACGATCGCCACGATTGTGTAGGGCAACAAATTCTGTGTGGAAATATCTCCGGTAATGAATTCGTTGTCTCTTAATTTGGCATCCGACATGCTGATGACAGCAATTGCATTATTAACGAAGTGGGCAAATACCGGTATCCAGATGTTCCGGGTCCAATAAAGTAAATATCCGAAATAAGCTCCTAACAGCATACGTGGAAGGAAGCCGAAAAACTGCATGTGGAAGGTGCTGAAAATGATGGCAGCACTCCAGATGATGATATGATGATTGTACGTCCATTTCCCGATTATCCGTTGCAAAGCGCCCCTGAAAAGGAATTCTTCCGTAATGCCGGCAGCTACCGCGATAACGATCAGGTTAAAAAACAAAGTTATGATCCCTCTTCCGGCCAACAATTTCAGAGTCAGTTGTTCGGCCGTTTCCTCTTGTAACCGCATCCAGTTTTCTATGGGTTCCATAAAAGATGGCAGTTCCATCTGCTTATTCAGTATTCCGGTCAGGCTGATGGAAGGAGTGATCAAAAATATGCTGAGAAATGTGAGAAGCAATATGTGTCCTTTAGGCATTTTCCCGATCGACAGATATTCTTTCGGATTGTAGCTGCACAGCCACGCAAGTGCCAATGCAGGAAAGAGGAATGTGCCGAGGGCTGAAATAAGTTGCAACAGGCGCATCATGTCCGAATACTGCGTAATATCGGCGTGCAGACCATAGATCATATAGAATAATCCCATTGCAATCAGCGATGAGAAAATTGCGCCTGCCAGAATCAGGAGAAGCAGGACGGTCAATTGGAAGATGGCCGGTTTACCGGCATATATACCTTTTAAGAACATATTTTTGAGCATAAAAAAACTTCTGCTCAAAGATAAGCAGAAGTTTCTTATTTTTTCCCGGAAAAGTAATTATTTAGGACGAGCCTCTTTTATTACTATCTGGCGGCCTTCATATTCAGCTTCGTTCAACTCCGCGATTGCTTTTTTCGCAGCTTCATCGTCCGGCATTTCAACGAAACCAAAACCTTTTGATTTGCCTGTTTCACGGTCTTTGATGATCTTTACGGATTCAACCGTACCGTATTCTTCCATTACTTGTTTCAAATCATCTTCCCGAACACGATAGTTCAGGTTTCCAACATAGATGTTCATAAAAATAGAAATTAAAAAATAAAATTGTTACTTCAATGAAAGTAGTAAACCGGAATTTCGTAACAGTGAGAGATATTCGACAAGTAACGAGTAAATGAAGAAATAAAAAACAATGTTAGGTACGTTCAAGGTTAATGCCCTTTCACATCGCAAAGGAATACATTTATTTTAGATAAACAACAATTTATCCTGAAAAAAATAATATTGCTCCTAAATTCATCTCGGTTATAACAATTTAAGCAAACAATTTGCGAGATTAAAAGATTAAGTCTAATTTTGCACCCTAAAATTCGAACAAGACTATTAATTAAATAAATCATTCAGAATGAACGTTTCGCTTAAAAACATTGATGCTACAAAAGGCATTGTGAAATTGGAAATAGTGAAAGCTGACTATGCAGACAAGGTTGAAAAGAGCCTTCGCAGCTTCCGTCAGAAAGCAGAGATGCCGGGTTTCCGTAAAGGGATGGTCCCAATGGGTATGGTAAAGAAAATGTATGGCAAGCATGTGTTGGTCGAAGAAATCAACAAATTGGTTTCTGAAAACCTGTACAACTATATCCGTGAAAACAAACTGAACATTTTGGGCGAACCGCTGCCTAACGAAACTGAACAGAAAGAAATCAACTTCGATACTCAGGAAGACTTCGAATTTTGTTTTGATGTAGCGCTGGCTCCGGAAATCAAGATCGAATTGTCCAAAAATGACAAGGTTCCTTATTACCAGGTGAATATCGACGACGAAATGATCGGCAAACAAGTCGAGGCTTACCAGGCTAATTTCGGAACGTACGACCAGGTTGAGGATGTAGAAGAAAAAGACTTGGTGAAAGGTACGGTAGCCGAACTGGAAAACGGTTCTCCGAAAGAAGGCGGTATCGTTGTTGAAGAGGCTGTTTTGATGCCGATGTACATAAAGGATGAAGCTGAAAAAGCTAAATTCATCGGTGCAAAGAAGAACTCTGTGATCGTATTCAATCCGAATAAGGCCTACGAAGGTGCAGAAGCAGAAATCGCTTCTTTCTTGAAAGTGAATAAGGAAGCCGTCAGTGGTATCACAGGCGATTTTAGCTTTGAAATCACGGAGGTGACTCGTCATAAGAATGCAGAGCTGAACCAGGAATTGTTCGACAAAGTCTTCGGTGAAGGCGTTGTTACCAGCGAAGAAGAATTCAAGAACAAGATCCGCGAAGCTTTGGCTGAGCAGTTCACTCCGCAGAGCGACTTCAAGTTCTTGGTCGATGCCCGTGACCTGCTGGTTCAGAAGGCCGGTGAACTTTCGTTTGCCGAAGACCTGTTAAAGCGTTGGTTGCTGGTTGCCAATGAAAAGAATACGAAAGAAAAGATCGACGAAGAATATCCTCGGATCATAGAAGACTTGAAATATCAGCTGATCAAAGAAAATCTGGTGAAGGAAAACGGATTGAAAGTTGAAGATGCTGATATCGAAGGCTTCGCTAAACGTGTAGCTAAAGCCCAGTTTGCCCAGTATGGAATGCTTTCCGTACCGGAAGACGTATTGGCTAACTATGCTAAAGACATTTTGAAAAACAAGCAGACGCTGCAGAATATCATTGACCGTGCAGTTGAAGAAAAACTGGCAGGCTGGTTGAAAGAACAAGTCGAACTGGATACCAAGGAGGTGACAGCCGACGAATTCAACAAACTTTTTGAAGAATAAGACTACCTGAAAAAGCGGCAGCAGCAGCTTTTTTATCTAAAAAGGGCTTTCTCTCGAAAAAATATCTTACCGGACAGCAAATAAGTTGTTTCTTTCAGAAATTTATTTATAACTTTGTTATTCCGATAAGTAAGAGAGGAATCCCTTTTTTTATGACTTTTCGGTAACACAATAAGACTATAGATTATGGAAGATTTCAGAAAGTATGCAACGAAGCATTTAGGGATGAACAGTAATGCGCTGGACAGTTATATGAATATAACCAGCAGTTACATATCTCCGACGATTATCGAAGAGCGTCAATTGAACGTTGCTCAGATGGACGTTTTTTCACGGTTGATGATGGACCGTATCATTTTTTTAGGTACACAGGTTGACGATTATACGGCAAATGTAATCCAGGCACAGTTGTTGTATCTGGATTCAAGCGATCCGGGCAAGGATATTTCAATTTATATCAATTCTCCGGGTGGCTCTGTTTATGCAGGATATGGTATTTATGACACGATGCAGTTTATCAGTAGTGACGTGTCGACTATCTGTACGGGTATGGCAGCTTCTTTTGCTGCGGTATTGCTGGTCGCCGGAACGAAAGGCAAGCGTATGGCGTTGCCCCATTCTCGTGTGATGATTCACCAACCGATGGGTGGGGCACAGGGACAGGCCTCGGATATCGAGATAACGGCGCGTGAGATTCAGAAATTGAAGAAAGAACTTTATACGATTATCGCAGAACATTCTCATACCGATTTCGACAAGGTGTGGGCTGATTCCGACCGTGATTATTGGATGACGGCGCAGGAGGCCAAAGAGTATGGTATGATAGATAGTGTTTTGGTTCGTAAGAAACCGGAATCGGCTAACGATGTCCTTAATCCGTAAATGCAATGGCGATGAAGAAAGCATGTTCTTTTTGCGGCAGGGCGGAGCGCGATGTGCCTTTGCTCATTACCGGAGTGAATGGTTTTATATGCAGCGACTGTGCGCAACAGGCTTACCGGATTGTGAAAGATTCTTTGCCCGTGGAGCACAAGGAGAAGGATGATTTGGGGTTCGATTTGGCCGAGTTGCCCAAACCGCGCGATATTAAGGCTTATCTGGACCAGTATGTCATCGGGCAGGATGATGCCAAGCGTAATCTTGCCGTGGCGGTTTACAACCATTATAAAAGATTGGCACAGCAGACATCGGACGATGGAGTGGAAATCGAGAAATCGAATATAATCATGGTGGGAAGCACCGGAACGGGAAAAACCCTTCTGGCCCGTACCATAGCCAAATTATTGCATGTGCCTTTCACGATAGTGGATGCTACGGTGTTTACCGAGGCCGGCTATGTAGGGGAGGATGTAGAGAGTATTCTTTCCCGTTTGTTGCAGGTGGCCGATTATAATGTACAGGCTGCTCAACGGGGTATTGTCTTTATTGACGAAATCGACAAGATAGCCCGTAAGAGTGATAATCCTTCCATCACGCGTGACGTGAGCGGGGAAGGGGTACAACAGGGGCTGCTGAAACTTCTGGAGGGTTCGATGGTCAATGTGCCGCCCAAGGGGGGACGCAAGCATCCGGATCAGGATTACATCCATGTGGACACGCGTAACATCCTGTTCATCTGCGGAGGAGCATTTGACGGTATCGAGAAGAAGATAGCCCAGCGGATGAATACGCATGTGGTCGGTTATAACTCGGTGCAGAATATGCAGCATATCGACAAGTCTAACCTGATGAAGTATATCCTTCCGCAGGACTTGAAATCTTTCGGGCTGATTCCGGAAATCATAGGCCGTTTGCCGGTGCTGACCTATCTGAATCCGCTCGACCGTATGGCATTGCGCAATATATTGACGGAACCGAAGAACTCCATTGTGAAGCAGCAGGTCAAGCTCTTTGAAATGGATGGCATTAAGCTGTCTTTTGACGAAGATACGTTGGAGTATATCGTGGACAAGGCCGTGGAGTATAATCTCGGTGCCCGCGGACTGCGTTCCATCATGGAGAGTATCATGATGGATGCGATGTTTGAAATCCCCTCCAAAAAAGTAAAGACGTTCAAGGTGACGTTGGAGTATGCCAAAAAACAATTGGAGAAGGCCAATCTTTCCGGTTTGAAAGCAAGTTAACAGGAGGACGTTCGTGGAATTTTGAGTTAAGAAATGAAGAAATCCTGAAAATAGTTTCCCAATAATTTGCAAATATGAGGTATTTGTTTATAACTTTGTTAGGGGCAACAATGTTAAACCTGAGTTTGATTTTATTGGAAAACTATTGATATGGATGCAATGCTGAATTTGACAGAACCTCTTAAGCGGTATTTTGGCTTTGAAACCTTTAAGGGCGACCAGGAAGCCATCATACGCAATGTGTTGGCGGGCAGGGATACTTTTGTTCTGATGCCTACCGGCGGAGGAAAATCGTTGTGCTACCAGTTACCGTCTCTTTTGATGGAAGGTACGGCGATTGTCATATCGCCTTTGATTGCTTTGATGAAAAATCAAGTGGATGCAATCCGGGCGGTGTGCGGAGATGACGGCGTTGCCCATTATCTGAATTCGTCTCTGAACAAAGGGGCGATAGATATGGTGAAGAGTGATATTCTGCACGGGAAGACCAAGTTGCTTTATGTAGCTCCGGAATCGTTGACGAAAGACGAGAATGTGGATTTTCTCCGGAATGTGAAAATTTCGTTTTATGCGATAGACGAGGCGCATTGTATATCGGAATGGGGGCACGACTTTCGGCCGGAATACAGGCGGATTCGCCCGATAATCAACGAAATCGGTGCGGCACCGGTGATAGCCTTGACGGCTACGGCAACCGATAAGGTACGCGGCGACATCAAAAAGAACTTGGGGATGACGGACGCCAAGGAGTTTAAAAGCTCTTTTAATCGTCCGAACCTGTATTACGAGGTAAGGAACAAGACCAAGAATGTAGATAAGGATATTATCAGGTTCATCAAACAACGTCCGGGGAAGAGCGGTATTATTTACGCTTTGAGCCGTAAGAGGGTGGAGGAGCTGGCCGAAATACTCCGGGCGAACGACATTAACGCGAGGGCCTATCATGCCGGAATGGATTCGGCTACCCGGTCGCAGACGCAGGATGATTTTATCATGGAGCGCATTGATGTCATTGTAGCTACCATTGCTTTTGGCATGGGGATAGACAAGCCGGATGTACGCTTTGTGATTCATTATGATATACCCAAGAGCCTTGAGGGGTATTATCAGGAGACCGGTAGGGCCGGGCGCGACGGAGGAGAAGGTTTGTGCATAACTTATTATACCTACAAGGACCTTCAGAAGTTGGAGAAGTTCATGGAGGGTAAGCCTGTGGCCGAACAGGATATCGGGCGCCAGCTCCTTTCAGAGACGGCCGCTTATGCGGAATCTTCCGTGTGTCGTCGTAAGTTCTTGTTGCATTACTTCGGTGAGGAATATCATGAGGAGAATTGTGGTAATTGTGATAACTGTTTACACCCGAAAAAGAAAGTGGAAGCAAAGAATCAATTAAAGGAACTGCTTGAGGTTGTACAAGCAGTGAAAGAGAATTTTAAGGCAGATTATATTATAGATGTATTAGTTGGTAAGGAGACAGACGAGGTTATCGCTCATAAGCACGCTGATCTGGATTGTTTCGGATGCGGTGACGAACATGAGGAAAAGTTTTGGAATGCTGTCATCCGGCAGGCATTGATAGCCGGTTATCTGGAGAAAGAGATTGAGAATTACGGCATCCTGAAGTTGACGGCAAAGGGGCGTAAGTTCATGAAGAAGCCGGAATCTTTCATGGTTTCGGAAGACAATGAGTTTGAAGATGACGACGAAGAGGTGGTAAGCCGTTCCGGAGGAGGTACAGGCGTGACGGATCCGGCGTTGTTCAATGCGTTGTTGGACTTGCGTAAAAAGATGTCCAAGAACTTGAATGTGCCGCCCTATGTCATTTTCCAGGATCCTTCGTTGGAGGCGATGGCGACGATGTATCCGGTCAGCATAGAGGAACTGCAGAACATACCGGGAGTCGGTGCAGGGAAGGCAAAACGTTACGGAAAGGAGTTTTGCGATTTGATACGCCAGCATTGCGAAGAGTATGAGATTGAGCGTCCGGAAGACTTGAGGGTTCGTACGGTGGCCAATAAGTCGAAGTTGAAAGTGAGTATCATTCAGAGTATCGATCGCAAGGTGGCGTTGGATGATATTGCGTCGGCTAAGGGCATTGATTTCAACGAGTTGTTGGATGAGATAGAGGCGATTGTTTATTCCGGAACGAAACTGAACATCGACTATTTCCTGGATGAGGCAATGGATGAAGACCATTTACTGGATATTTATGATTACTTCAAAGAGTCGGAGACAGACAGCTTAGCTGTTGCCATGGACGAGTTGGGGGACGATTATACAGAGGAAGAAGTCCGTTTGGTGCGAATCAAATTTATTTCCGAAATGGCAAATTGATAACAGACAAGACGATTTTTGAAAAAGATAAAGCTGTAAGGGTGTAGACAAATGCTGTTTACACCCTTTTTTTTGTGGCATATTGTTTCGCAGAATAATTTGGTAGTTCGGCAGAAGTTGCGTATCTTTGTCGTGCAGTATTATAATAAATAGATTTATGAACCAGCAAACCCTAATATATCACATGTTGCGAGACGTAAAAAGGATTTCTCCTTTTTGCGAGCGTTTCCTCGTGCATGTGCACTGGTTCAGTGGCTTTATTTGAAAAGGGTAAGTTCGGAATAATTTTCTAATGCGGTGCTGTTCGTATGAAGGGCACGTAGGACGCTATTCTTTTTCCGAACATTTTCATCGTGAGATTTTTAGAGAGTACGGCAGGTTCTTTGCGAGAAGGGCGGGCTGGAATGTTTTACCCTTTTAATGTGTTTCGTGTATGTTTAAGATTATATCTATTATGTTCGTCGGATTGGGAGCCGGTTATTTGTTGCGTGACTTGAAACTCATGCGAAAAACGGAGAAGACCATTCCGTTGACTGTTTTTGCTATGCTTTTTATCTTGGGGATATCGGTCGGGTCGAACAATTTAATCGTCAGTAATTTGGGAAGATTTAGCGGACAGGCGGCTTTGCTGGCTTGTTTCAGTGTGTTGGGCAGTATCATAGCAGCTTGGTTGGTATATTATCTTTTTTTTAGGAAGGGAGGAGAATGATGAAAGGAAGTATGATTGTTTGTTTGTTCTTTTTGTTAGGTTGTCTGATAGGTTTTGGGGCCCACATACAACTCGATACGCACAATCTTTCGATGTATATATTATATGTATTGATGTTTCAGGTGGGTATCAATATAGGTAGCAATGAGAACTTAAAGGGGATGCTGGCTCATTTTACTCCGAAAATGTTGATCATTCCTTTGGGGACGATTGTCGGAACATTGCTTTTTTCGGCGTTAGCCAGTTTGTTGTTAAGCCAATGGAGTGTGTTTGACTGTATGGCGGTGGGGAGTGGTTTTGCTTACTATTCTTTGTCTTCCATTTTGATTACCCAGTTTAAGGAACCGTCGTTAGGGCTTCAGTTGGCAACGGAATTGGGGACTATCGCATTATTGACCAATATATTTCGTGAAATGATGGCCTTGTTGGGAACTCCTCTTATCCGTAAATGTTTCGGGAGGTTTGCTCCGATTTCGGCAGCAGGAGTCAATTCGATGGATGTGCTGTTGCCTTCTATTCTGCGTTATTCCGGTAAGGATATGATGCCGATCGCGATTCTACACGGCGTTTTGATAGATTTGAGTGTTCCCGTATTCGTTTCCTTCTTTTGTAGCCTGTGAGATGTGAAGGAAAAAGGTAAGGCGGCCATATCGTTTTTGAGGCAATGAGGCCGCCTTTTATCACAAAAAAAACAAAAAAAGGTCGCTGTTTCATATAAAATGCGTATATTTGCATGCAATAAATTTAAAGCCTATGTCATCATTTATTGCAGATAAAATTGTAATGGATGGATTAACTTACGATGATGTATTGTTAATCCCCGCTTATTCAGAAGTTTTGCCACGTACGGTGGAGTTGACCACAAAGTTTTCTCGTCACATTGAATTGAAAGTGCCTTTCGTCACGGCTGCAATGGATACTGTAACCGAGGCTCCAATGGCTATTGCCATCGCACGCGAAGGAGGTATCGGTGTGATTCACAAGAATATGTCCATAGAGGAACAGGCTCGTCAGGTGGCTATCGTGAAACGTGCTGAAAACGGTATGATTTATGATCCGGTGACGATTAAACGCGGACGTACGGTGGGAGATGCGCTGAATATGATGAGCGAGTATCATATCGGAGGTATTCCCGTTGTAGACGATGAAAACAAATTGGTGGGTATCGTTACGAACCGTGATTTGCGTTTTGAGCAGAATCCCGACCGTAAGATAGATGAAGTGATGACTTCAGAGAATCTGGTCACGACACATCAGCAGACAGACCTTTCGGCTGCGGCTAAAATCTTGCAGGAAAATAAAATTGAGAAATTGCCTGTGGTGGATAAGGATGGCCGGTTGGTTGGTTTGATTACTTATAAGGACATTACAAAAGCAAAAGACAAACCGATGGCTTGTAAGGATG
>ERZ779850.1340-NODE-1340-length-24627-cov-6.706943_pt1 | contig 24627 bp, 25 predicted proteins | sample MGYA00511249_ERZ779850 | MGnify/ENA primary metagenome ERZ779850 (study PRJEB29588, sample SAMEA2162475) | human gut metagenome | biome: human gut; feature: human-associated habitat; material: faeces | place: Denmark | collected 2008/2010 ...
GTTGCAGCCGCCGCTTCGGTTTCACGCTTCAGATCGCGTTGCGGATGGTGTTTCCAATCGCGTCCGCTGCGCTCTGTTTCATCCCCGGCGTTGAGTGAACGTAGGTGCTGAGCGTGAACCCTGCGCTGAAGTGACCCAGCGTTTCCGATAGTGTCCGCACGTCCACGCCGCTTTTCAGCGATAACGTCGCGAATGTGTGACGCATGTCATGAAATCTCACATGTTCCGCGCCGATTTCTTTGATGATCCTGTCGTGCAGCCTGCGAAATCCGTCCGGATCCCACGTCTCCCCGGTACGCGGAGATGGGAATAAATATGAATTTGCAGGGTGGCGTTCATGCTCTTCCACAAGAAGTTTTACTGTATCAGCTGGGAGCAACACCGTTCGGATGGAATTCGGCGTTTTCGGCGTGCTGATAACCAGTTTTCCGTTCTGCCGCGCGACACTTTTGTTAATCGAGAGGGTACGGTTTTGAACATCCAAGTTCTCCCACCGCAGGGCCAGCAATTCGCCGCGCCGCAGACCCGTTGTCAGCTCCAGATACAGCGGCGCAAGGATTCCATGCTCTTTCGCTGCACTCAAATATGGTCCAATCAACGCTTCCGGCAGAATTTTCATTTCCTTGTGGGTATTTTTCGGAATTTTGCATTTCTTTGCTGGATTCGCAAGGATCAATTTTTCCTCCACCGCATGCTCCAACGCTTTGTTCAGCACCACATGAACGCACTGCACCATGCGAGGACTCAGCCCGTGTTCTTTCAGCTCAGGCTGGTTTTTCTTCTGCACGCGACCGCTTTTGAGCAATTCGTTATAAAACTGCTGGATTTGCAGCATCGTCAGCTTTTCCAGCTTCACATTTCCGAGTTTCGGAATGATGTGATGGTCGATGCCATTGTGGTAAAACTCTTTGGTCGAATATCGCACCTGCGGCTCAACGTAAACGGAGTACCAGAGCTTCAACCATTGTTCGAGCGTATAACTTCCAGCCTTCACCGGATCGAGCTTCTTGCTGTCCTCAATGGCCGCACGCAATTTATCTTTGACTTCTGCCTGCGTCTTGCCAAGCACATTTTTCGTGATCGCCTTTCCGTTTGCATCATAGCCCGCCGTATATCTGCCTTCCCAGCGTCCGTCTTTCCGCTTGCGTATATTTCCTTCGCCGTTGGCGCGTCGTTTCGGCACCGTATTTACCTCCTTCGTTTTTGGTCAGCACACACGATTACCACAAGCACAGCCGAATAGCAAGTCCGATTTTCCATCAGGCGCATTTTTGTTCCTCACCCTGCCGGTCCAGCCATTCGAGAAATTTCTCACGCGAAACGACAATTCGTTTGCCAATCTGGAAAGCCGGAAAGTCTGCGCTGTGCGCGAGCTTGTAGGCTCCGGCTCTGGAAATTCCAAGGACGGCAGCAACATCTGTCATGTTCATCATCAGGGGCAATTCTTCCGGCGAGTGATATTGTTTCTGGTTCATCTGTCTTCCTTTCTCCCATTCTGGGAATCGAAATTGGTTTTTGAATGGCCGAAAAGAATCACCCAAGTAAAATTTATTGTTCTGTTTTCTTCACGCCGCCACGGCGGGCAGACGCGGCGTTTGTGTGGCGCAGACCTGCACGGATGCGCGGTTGGCCCATAAAACCGCACACATCGGCACAACGCGCCCCACGTCGCGGAGCAAATGGCTGCGCCGATGTGCGTTTCTGGCTTGTGCCGTAGTTCAACCGTCAACTTTCCGCCTGCAGGCGGCATTGGGGTCAGGGTTCGCCCTGCAAGCTGCGTTTGGTACCAAAACGCGATGCTTGCGCTTTTCTTGCGCGGCAAGAAAAGCCTAAAACGCAGCCTGATCCTCATTCCGTTTAGAAGAATTTATTGATTTTCATTTTGTACAAGCCATGAAATCCAAAATTTTTGCGCTTCGGATGCCGTAGTCGCTACATTAGTCGCTATGTAAATTTGAAATTCGGATTTTTGCCTTTTGTAGTCGCTAGTATAGTCGCTATGGTTTTCTTACGCCGTATTTGCAGCTCGCGCCCCGGCGATGGGGAACAGCGCGGACAGAGCTTGGCAGCTCTCACAGCTCGTGGAAGGGGTCTTGACTGCTTTCAACCCCAGCCACGGCAGCCTGTCTTGCGTCAAAACAAACTGCGTATCTTTCGCTTCCGCGCAAGCGCGAAAGCTCAACCACTCCGTTTGTTTCTCCTTGCCCCCACGAAGTAGGCTACTTCGTGGGAACCCCAACTATGGCCGGACATTGTGTGTCCAAACAGATTGGGCGGCATGATGCAGCCTGCCAGGGCTGCCCACGGTGCGTTTCTCGCTCGCCGGAAGCTCACTGCTTCCGGGTCGTCGCGCGCGCCATGCGCGTTTCCTAACCTGCGGTGTTATCCGCGTTGCTGGCTATTCAGTTGTTTGGGATTATGATCCCACCCCCATTTCCCCTAAAGAGCACCAAAAGGAGCGCTGCGGCCATTTCTCGGTCGCAGCGCTCCTTCATTACGTTTCATGGTGCGCTTCGGAATATTCTGTTGTCGGCAGGATTTCCTGTCACGGTTCACATGATAGCATTAGAACAAATGTTTGTCAATAATCTTTCGCAGAAAATTTTTCTTGCTGACGCCGCTTCTGAATCGAATCGATTCTATCAGTAATTTATATATCTTTACTTAATATATCTTTATTTTATTGCGTTGGATTATCCAACGTAGGTTTTTCCAACATTGGATAATCCAACGTAGGCAAAACCAACAGATTTAGCGGAAGCCGTTCATTTCTGAAGCTGATCCAGACTTGCTGCGAGTTTCTGATTGCCGGTTTCGTAATCCTGGACTGCGTCGAGTATTTGCGCGCAGGCTTCGCTGTCGCCGGTATGGGCGAGCTTATGTGCCAGCTCTTTGAGTTCGTTGGTGTGCGAAACATTGTGACCGACCATGCAGCGCATCAGAGCAATCAGCTCATCGTGCGGCGCGGCTGTGTGCGAATGGTCATGGGCGTGTTCCAGCTCATGGGTGTGCGGATGGTCATGGGTATGACCGCAATCGTGTTCGTGTTCCAGATGCATGACGTTTCCTCCTGATGTTCAGTTCCAAACAAAAACACGGCGTTTTCTTCCCCAAGAAACGCCGCGCTTTTGTTTTAGGATTGGATTGGGTTGAGCGTATTAACCGATGGCTGTATTGTAGCAGACCGCAAGCCCATTCGGAAGCTCCCCCCGGGGATGCTTTTGTACGCATATCGCGTGTTTTCATATCCCCACATGGGGTTTTGAACATAAATAGGTGCTGATTTTCTAAAGACAAAACCTCCTTATGGGGTTCTGAGTTACGTCGTTTATCAGCAAACCGCACAAGAAAAGCACAGCATATTTTTATAATTCCTACAAATGTTTTGCGTTTAACCTCCCCGGGAGCTTTTTCTTGCCTATAAATTTGAGATATAATCTTTATGTTTATTTTAAGTTGGTGAAAAACACAACGAGAAAAGAAAGGAAAAGTTATGAAGAAATATCTCGCATTATTGCTCGCAATGGTTTTAACACTTGCCTTATGTGCCTGCGCTTCAGCGCAGGTACAGCAAACCGAACCTGCAAAGCAGGAGGATGCAGAATCCGCTCTACCGCAGGAACAACCTGAATCCGAAGAACAGAAAGTAGAATCTTCAGGAAAAATGGTCACTGTCAATGGCTTTACGTACGATGACACGGCCTTCCATGCAGAAGATGCTGCCAACCGTACCATTCACGTCAGTTATGGCGGCGGAAGTCTGTGTACCAGTCCGATGGCCTTAGCTTATTTCCTCGGCTACTACGAAGCGGAAGGGCTTGATGTAGAGATTATTTCTGTAGAGTCGGACAAAGAAGCGCTTGCCAGTGGGAAGATTGATGCAACCGGTGGATTCCTTGCATCGTGGCTTCCGGCAATCAGTAATGGCGTCGGTTTCACATTTACGACAGGTATTCATACCGGTTGTGGCTCCGTTGTTGTTCTGGCGGACTCTGATATTCAAAGCTATCAGGATTGCGTTGGCGCGACGATTGCTGTAAGCGGTGGATTTGGAAGCGGTGTTCATAATTATGGTATGCGCTCCGTTATTCACGAAGGCCTTTCTGTTGAAGATTTTAAGTGGATCAATTTCGACGCATCGCTCGGCCTTGAAGTGTTGAAAAAGGGTGACGCGCAGATTCTTGTTGCAGCTGACCAGATGGTCCAGAAATGGATTGACGATGGTTCCGTGCGCCGAATCCATTCCAATACTTTCGATGAAGATTTCAAAGACGAGCCCTGCTGCGTTTTCGGTTTGTCCAGCGCATTTATTGAGAATAATCCGATTTGCGCGGAGAAAATGACGCGTGCGGTGTATCGAGCCTGCCTCTGGGTGGATCAGAATGACGAGAATAAATATGAGGCAGTTCAGATGTTGGCTGACAACTATGGCTTCAATGTGAACCCGGATTATGCAGTGAAGCTGATGAAGCTTTGGAAGTTTGGCGTTTCCAATGCGCAGTGTGAAATGTGCCTTGAAAATTCTGTTGATGAATATGTTGCCGCTGGAATTATTGATGCGTCCGCTGATTTGGAGCATCTGAAGACCGTTGCATGGAAAGCCTTTGACTTATCCAGCGTTGATGCGGAGTTTGCATCTTAACTGTTCTGCGAACCGTTTACCCTCACGCACCTGAAAGACCACAATTAGGTTAAATCTATGAAGAAGATTAAACGGATGACATGCGGATTGCTTCCGCTTTTAGCTGGAGCGGCCGTCCTGATAGAGCATTACACTGTTCCAAATGCACAGGCTGTATCTGGAACGCTTCCTGTATTCATCGGCATCCTGATGTGCGGCGTCCTGATTTTAACACTGTTATCCATCCAAAGCAGCTCTGTATTGAACTGGCTTCGAGATCGTTCTGCGTGGTATACGGCTATTTTTCTGATTTTTCTTGTGCTGGACGTTCTGACACAGAAAACAGGCATCTTTGGTCCGCCCATGTTTCCAAGTCCGGATCGGCTTCTTGCAGAGTTGGTTTTGGATCGGAGCATTCTTCTTGACTGCGCCGGAAATTCGCTCAAGCTGCTGTTTACCGGTTACTTTTGGGGGATGCTGATCGGATTGCTGACTGGTATCCCAGCAGGACGCTCCCGAAAAGCGCGATATTGGATTGCACCGATTCTTCGCGTGCTTGCGCCAATTCCATCCGTTACATGGATGGCACTGTTTTTTGTGCTCTCCAAAAGTCTGTTTCAAGGCTGCGTTGCAATGGTCGCGTATTCTGTATGGTATCCTGTTGCGTCCGGAATCATGCGTGGGATTTTGCAGGTGGATCATGCATATATTGAAGCTGCGCAGACGCTCGGGGCAAGTAGCGAATGGAAAATTCTCCGCTATGTAACATTGCCGAGTGTTCTGCCCTGCTTATTTCAGGGTATGATCAGCGGTATGTGCGCTGCCTGCGGCTCCCTAATGATTGCAGAGATGATGGGCGTAGAATCAGGCCTTGCGTGGTATATCACATGGCAGCGCGGCTGGGGCAATTTTACGAAAATGTATACAGCGATCGTTATGATCTGCATTACATTTTTATTCGTCGATGCGGCGCTGGGCCTGCTCCGCAGGCGGATTTTACGCTGGGAGGAGAATGCCGATGCCTGATACCAGAAGTGGATCAATAGAAGTCCTGCATCTGTCAAAACAGTTTTTACAGCGGGAAACCGGTCTGACACTGGATGTTTTGAATGACATATCCTTTTGTGCAGAGCCAGGAACATTTCTGGCACTTGTTGGCGAAAGTGGCTGCGGAAAAACGACGCTTCTGCAGATACTGGCTGGATTAGAATGCGCTGATCACGGAATCGTCCAAATCAATGGAAAAGCGGTTTCGGGTCCAAATGCAGACTGCGGCATGATGTTTCAGCAAAATGCGCTGTTTCCTTGGCTGACCGTCAGAGAAAATATCGAGTTTGGTCCCAAAATGCTGAGAAAAAGTCAACAAGATCAAGCAAGGATCAATGAACTGCTGCAAATTATGCGGCTGGAAGATTTCTCAAATGTTTATCCTGCAAAGATATCTGGCGGAATGCAGCAGCGTGCTGCATTAGCCAGAGCGCTGGCAAATGATCCTTCCGTACTGCTTCTGGATGAACCACTCGGCGCATTGGACGCGTTTACAAGGATGCGGCTGCAGGACGAGTTGATACGAATTTGGCAGTGGCAGAAGAACTCCATGCTGATGATTACACATGACGTTGACGAAGCGGTTTATCTGGCCCAAAAAGTTATCATTTTGACGCCGCGTCCAAGCCGAATCCAAAAAGAACTTGCGATCTCTCTGCCATATCCAAGGGATCGAACCAGCAGCGAATTTGTCGGATTACGGAACGAGATTCTGGAGACGCTTCATTTTGTGTAGAGGAGTTTATCATGAACAAAAGGAACGAACAATTACAGACAATGAGCTTTGAGCAGCTGCATGCACGAAGCGTGGAATTTCATGGTCATAGCTGCCCGGGACTTATCATCGGCATTAAAGCGGCAATGTATGTGATGGAGCTATTCCATGAGGCATTTTCCGAAGATGAGGAGTTAGTTTGCGTTGCGGAAAATGATGCCTGCGGCGTGGATGCGATTCAAAGCATTCTGGGATGCTCCGTTGGAAAAGGCAATTTGCTTTTCCGGATGCGCGGAAAACATGCATACACATTTTATTGCAGAAAGACAGGACAGAGTGCCCGACTGGTGCTGCGACCGCTTGTCGATATGACGGCAAAAGAAAAGAACGACTATCTGTGCAAAACAGCAGCCGCGGATCTTTTTGAAATTAAGCCTGCGCAACCGCTTCCGGAAAAAGCGCGGATTTTCAAAAGCATTACCTGTGAATGCTGCGGCGAACAAACGGCAGAGTATTACACAAGAAATGAAAACGGAAAGATTGTATGTCTGGATTGTGTTCATCCGTACAATCGTTTTCTGCTAATTTGAGGAATTGATATGGAACGAACTTGGGAAACCTGTATTGCTTTTCATGGGCATCCGTGCCCTGTTCTCGCAACTGGCTATCGCGCTAGCGTAGAGGCTCTGCGCATTTTACATATTACAGATTTACACCGGGAGAAACTGGCCTGTATCGCAGAAAATCAGGTTTGCGGTGTGGATGCGGTGCAAATCATGTTGAACTGTACGCTCGCAAAAGGAAATATTATCATTCGGAATCATGGAAAACAGGTCTATACTGTCATTCGCCTTTCGGATGGAAAAGCTGTCCGTCTGAGCCTACGCAATGAATTGGCTCTACCGTGGCCTGATCCTGACGTTTGGCCGGAAAATGCTGGATGGGAGGAGTTGACGGATACCATTCTTCACGCCCCAGCCGAACAGGTCTTTAAGATTACTGAAGAAAGCATTTCACTGGAACTTCCGTTCGTTGGTCATGTGTTTCAGTATAAGACTTGTTCTGGCTGTGGAGAACTTGTTTCTGAATATGCGGCGCATATTCAGAATGGAAAATGCTATTGCACGGATTGCTATCATGCAGAGCGACCGAAGCTGAACGGACTTTACCTCTGAATACCGATTATTTCTCCGCAGACAGCGTGCAGCCGGAATCGGCTGCACGCTGTCTCTATCCCCCGATGTGGATATTCTTCCATATTGTCAGCTTTTTGCACAAAACTATTCTGAGTTTTTTGGACAATATATCTGATTATCTGATCTAATTATGGAAGATGGTACGAATTATAGCCTATGACTGCACCCTTTACCCCCGGAGGGGGTTCTGATTTCTGTGCCGCGCACAAAATTTCATCCCCCGGGGAGGCTTACGAGCCAGCGCGAAATTTTGTAAAATACAAAAATGAAAGGTGGCGGTATGCGTGGACGAACTGGAACAGGAGCATTTTCATGAACATGAACACACGCATGACCACGAGCATGCGCATCCGCACGAGCATGACCATGCGGACGGACACAAGCATCCGCACCATCATGAAAACACGAAATATGTTCAGAACCGGCTGGCAAGAGCCTCCGGGCATTTGCAGCACGTCCGCGCGATGGTAGACAGCGGAGAAGACTGTTCGGACGTTCTGATGCAGCTTTCTGCCGTGATTGGTGCGCTGCAATCCATCGCCAAGGTGATTTTGAAAGACCATCTCGACCACTGCGTTGTGGACGCGGTGCAGTCCGGCGATACACAGACGCTCGACGATTTCAAAAAGGCCATTGACCGCTACATTCGCTGAGGAGGAACGCTATGATCGACAAGAATTTTGACCCGTGGAAACGAGTCCGTGACTTCAGCCCCGAAGCGCTGCTTCAGGAAAGCAGCGACCTGGTGCAGTGGCCAATCAAGCTCTACAAAGCGCCGAAGCTCTCGCCCTATTACCATCACGGCCACCTGCTCATTGCGGCGGACTGCTCGGCATTTTCCTATCCGGGCTTCCATGACGCCCTGTCCAAGGGACGTGTTCCGCTGATCTGCTGCCCGGAAAACGACTTTGATATTACCGTGAAGCTGGCGGATATTTTCAGCCTCAACGACGTTGCAAGCGTCACCATCGTCACGATGGACAAGCCCTGCTGCGCCGAGCTCAAGGATATGGTGCTTCGCGCCGTCAAACAGAGCCGGATGCCGATTCCTGTGCAGATCACAAACCTCTTTGTAGATGCTGAGGAAGTGGACTAACGGAAACGAGCATGACATGCGAGAAAATATCCTGCGTGGACTTGGATTTCTGAAGGATGCGCCCGCCATATCGTATTCCCACACGATGGTACAGAACGGCCGGTATTTGGATGCACCGGCAAGCGGCTGTTGGTATCCGAGGAAAAAGCCCGGCGATCAAATCCAAAAGGGAGAACTTCTGGGCGAGATCCGGAGCATTTTCAGCGAGCCGCTTTGCAGGATTCACGCAGAAACTGACGGCGTGGTGCTGTATCAGACAGCGTCTCTTGGAATCGAGACAGGAGCGCCCATGATCGCATATGGAGAATTGGAAAAGGAAGTATGACAATGATTTCTGCAATGGAGCAGCGCGTCCGGCACTATTGGACGCTGCGCTCGCACGACTTTGGGGCAGTGCGAAAAAATGAGCTTGAAAATGAAATGGGGCAAAAATGGCTCCGTGAGATAGAAAGGCTTCTGCCGGAGAAGGAGCATTTGCGGATTCTGGACGTCGGCACAGGAACCGGCTTTTTTGCGGTGCTGCTGGCACAGACCGGGCATCAGGTAGAGGGCATTGATCTGACGCCTGCCATGCTGGAGGAAGCCAGATCGCTTGCCGCACAGCGAAATCTCGATATTGTATTCCGGGAGATGGACGCGCAGGCACTTTCCTATGCGGAGGAAAGCTTTGATGTGGTTCTCAGCCGCAATCTCACATGGACGCTTCCGGAACCGGAGAAGGCCTACCGGGAATGGTTCCGGGTTTTGAAGCCTGGCGGCTGGCTCCTGAACTTTGACGCGGACTACGCCGCGAATGTGCGCAGCCACAGTATGCAAAACTGCAAGGTCGCGCCGGACAGCCCGTATGGACATATCGGCATGACCGACGCCTTGCAGCAGGAAAACGACGAGATCACCTTGACCATGGACATTGGGCAGCTGCGCCCCGCGTGGGATATGCGTGTTTTGCGCAGGATCGGTTTTTCCGACTGCCGGTCAGATGCAACAGTCGGGCAGCGAATCCTTGGAGCGTTGGATTTGACGCACGCACCGATGTTCGGCATTTGGGCAAGGAAAGCATAACGCTGCACGAGAGAGGATGATACCATGAAACAGTTTGCAACCTATGAGGAAGAAAATATTCACTACTGGACGAACCGCGCTTCCGGTTATTCTACAGTCAATCAGGAAGAGCTTGCCTCTGACCAGAAAACAGTCTGGCGCGGCGTGATCTCCGGCAGAATTACTGCACGATTCCCGGATAGATGCCCAGAGGAAATCCGGGTGCTGGATGTTGGCACCGGGCCGGGCTTTTTCGCGATCATTCTGGCAGAGCTCGGCTATCAGGTCACAGCGGTAGACTATACGGCGTCGATGCTGGAAGAAGCGCGGCACAATGCCGGTGCACTGGCAAAGCATATTCACTTTCAGCAGATGAACGCGGAAAAGCTTGCCTTTCAGACGGCGTCCTTCGATGTACTGGTCACGAGAAATGTTACATGGAACCTGCATGATCCGGAAAAAGCCTACGCCCAATGGATGCGCGTCTTGAAACCGGGCGGCGTGCTTCTGAACTTTGACGCGAACTGGTATCGCTATCTGTGGGATGAGGGCGCACAGCTTGCCCACGCGCAGGACAGAAAAAATCTGCAAAGCGCTGATGTTCGGGATGAAACGGCGGGAACAGATGTTTCTGCGATGGAAGCGATCGCGCGGCAGGCACCGCTTTCCGCGCACCAGCGTCCTGCATGGGATTTGCGGGTGCTGCGCGGACTAGGGATGCAGGCTGCCGCGGATACGGAGATCTGGAAGCAGGTCTGGACAAAGGAAGAGCGCATCAACAACGCCTCAACACCAATGTTTCTGGTGGAAGGGCGGAAATGTCCGCTGCTCCAGTAAGGAGACACTTTGAAAAAATACATTCTCAAACGATTTTTACAGCTCATTCCGGTCCTCATCGGCATCACATTTTTGTCCTTCGCCATGATGCGAATCGCGGGCAGCGACGCGATCACCGAGCTTTACGGCGACAAGGGCGCGGTAGCGCAGGAGATCATCGATGCCAAGCGCGCAGAGCTTGGACTCGATCAGCCGTTTTTGACGCAGTATCTGGCATGGGTTGGCGGGATACTGACCGGAGACATGGGCATCAGCTACATTTCCGGGCGCGACGTGTTTCAGACCTTTGTGTCCAAGCTCCCGGCGACGCTTCTGCTGACGGTTCTGGCAATTTGTGCAACAGTTATCATCTCTATTCCGCTGGGCGTTTTGGCGGCGGTGCGGCATGATAAATTCACGGACTATTTTCTGCGCGTTTTCAGCTTTATCGGGAACTCCCTGCCCAACTTTTTTGTGGCGCTGCTTCTGATGCAGGTGTTCTCTATCCACTGGAGCATCTTCCCTGTGATCTCAAACGGGACGACTGTGCAGAGCGCCGTACTGCCGACGCTGACGCTTGCCGTTGCCATGTCCGCCAAGTATATGCGGCAGGTGCGCGCCACTGTGCTGGAGGAGCTGAACAAGGACTATGTGGAGGGCGCAAAAGCGCGCGGTGTGCGCGGACGGGTGATTCTCTGGAAAAGTGTTCTGAAATCCTCCATGCTGACAATTATTACGCTGCTGGCGCTGTCCATCGGAAGTCTTCTCGGCGGCACGGCGATCATTGAAAGCATCTTCATGTGGGACGGCGTCGGCAAGCTGGCGGTGGACGCGATCACGATGCGCGATTATCCGCTCATTCAGGCGTATGTGGTCTGGATGGCAATCATCTATGTGATGGTAAACTTAATCACCGATCTTCTTTACCACGCGCTCGATCCGAGAATCAGGCTGGGGGTGAGCGAGGTATGAGTCAGCCGACGATCCGCAAACAGAGAATCCGGCGCAGCAGCGTCAAAGTCCGACTGATCGTGTTTGGAACGCTTGCCGTGCTGCTGATCCTGTTTTCTGTATTTCCAGAACAGCTTACTCCATACGATCCCTATTTGCAGGATCTGAGCAATGCCAAAGCCCCGCCCTCGGCAGAACATCTGCTGGGTACAGACCGCTATGGACGAGATATGCTCTCCCGCGTCATTGTGGGCAGCAGAACCAGTATTTTTTCTACCCTTCTGCTCGTGGCGGTCATTACCGTGCTGGGAACCGCCGTCGGTGTATTTTGCGGCTGGAACGGACGCTGGATGGACACGGTGCTGATGCGCATTTCGGATATGTTTCTCGCCTTTCCGGGACTAGTGTTCGCATTGGCCGTGGCCGGTTCTCTGGGCGGAGGACTTCAAAACGCAATTCTTGCGCTGGCAGCGATCTCGTGGCCGAAATATGCCCGTATTGCCCGCAGTCAGACGCTTGCGCAGAAGGAAACCGTCTGGATGAGGGCAGCGAAGCTGTCGGGAAGCAGCTCCGGCAAGCTGATTTTCAAACACATTCTGCCGAATATCATCGGTCCGATTCTGGTGACGGCCATGCTGGATATCGGCACGATGATGATGGAGCTGGCGGCGCTGAGCTTTCTTGACCTTGGCGCGAAGCCTCCTACAGCCGAATGGGGCAGTATGATGAGCGATACGCGCAGTCTGATGACCACTTCGCCGTGGATCACGTTTTCTCCCGGCATTGCAATTTTTATATCTGTCATGGTCTTTAATCTGCTGGGCGATACGATTCGGGACTACGCGGATCCCAAAAGCCGTGGGAGGTGAGCCAATGGAAGAATTACTGCGATATGACCATGTGGACATTTCCTACAACGGAATTCCGGCAGTACAGGATGTGAGCTTTACGCTGCGCCCCGGCGAGATTCTCGGAATTGTCGGAGAAAGCGGCTGCGGGAAATCCACGCTGCTGAAAGCTGCCATGGGGCTGCTCGGAAGCAGCGGCATGGTGACACGGGGCGACATCTGGTATAAAGGGAGGAACCTTCCAGATCTGCCTGCAAGAGCGCTGCGGAAGCTGAACGGGCCGGAGCTTGGCATGATCTTTCAGAGCGCAGGCAGCTCCTTCTGCCCGATCCGCACGGTGGGCGCACAGCTTTACGAAATCATGACGCAGCACGGCTCTGCGACAAAAAAGGAATTTGAGAACTGCGCATTGGAGCTTCTCGAAAAGCTCGGCTTTGAAGACGGCAGACGTATTTTGCGCAGCTATCCTTTTGAACTGTCCGGCGGAATGCAGCAGCGTGTCGGCATTGCGGCGGCGATGCTTCTGCGTCCCGGCGTTCTGTTTGCCGATGAACCGACAGCCGCGCTGGATGTTTCCGTGCAGAAACAGGTTTTAGAAGAGCTGCTCCTGCTGCGCAAGACCTACGGAACCGCAATTGTACTGGTTGCGCATAACATCGGCGTCATCGGTGCGATGGCAGACCGGGTGCTGGTCATGCAGGATGGAAGAACCGTAGAGTACGGAGAAACGCAGACGGTCCTGCATGAACCGCAGGCAAGCTATACGCGCATGCTGCTGTCTGCCGTGCCGCGGTTAAGGAGGGCGTGAGATGGAGCCGATTCTGCGCGTTCAAAATCTGACAAAAACCTTTACCCGCAGCGGACAGAGCAATTTGACCGCTGTAAATGGCATCAGCTTTGACCTGCTGCCCGGCGAATGTCTCGGCATCATCGGCGAAAGCGGCAGCGGCAAGACAACGGCGGTGAATCTGATCACGCGGCTTCTAGATGCGACAGAAGGAAAGATTTTTCTGGATGGCGAGGACATTACGCTGAAAACGGGAAAATCACTCCGCGTGATCTATCGGAAAATGCAGATGGTTTTTCAGACACCGACAGATTCCTTTGACCCACGCCGCACATTGGGTGACGGCATTGGGGAAAGCCTGCGAAACTGCGGGATGACCCGGCATGACGCAGACGCGCAGGCAGCGCGGCTTCTGGAACGGTGCGGACTGCCTGCCGCATTTGCTGGGCGGTATCCGCATGAGGTCAGCGGCGGACAGTGCCAGCGCGCAGCGATTGCCCGCGCCCTTGCTGTAAAGCCGAAGGTGCTGATTTGCGACGAAGCAACCTCCGCACTGGATGTGACAGTGCAGAAAGAAATTCTGGAACTGCTGCATACGCTTCGCAGCGAGCAGGGTACTAAGCTCTCTATCCTGTTCATCTGCCATGACATTTCTCTGGTGCAGCGGTTCTGTGACCGGGTGCTGGTTATGTACCACGGGGATATCGTGGAACAGGGAACCCCGATTGATGTAATTTGCCATCCGCAGAATGATTATACACAGCGTCTGATCGACAGCATTTTGTAAGGTTCTATGCAAAAACCGGCTTGACCGGAATCGAATTTGAAATTTGAAAGGAACAGAAAGATGAAAAAAGCAGTATCTCTTCTTCTGATCGTATGTCTTGCAATCACACTGCTGACCGGGTGCAGCGGCAACGCCAATCCCCCGGCAGCTGAACAGCCCACGGCACAGGAAACAGGTGCTTCGCAGACGGACGCGGCGCAGAACGATGCGGCAGAAAGCGCGCCTGCTGCGAAGAAAACCATGGTCATCGGCGATACGACGTTCAACTCGGAAAACTGGGAAGAGACCGTTGACCCCCACCGTACCTACAACGGCTGGGCCTGCATCCGCTATGGCATCGGCGAAACGCTGGTACACTATACCGACAGCATGGAGCTTGAGCCGTGGCTGGCAAAATCATGGGAAAACGACGGCAACCTCACGTGGACGATCACGCTTCAGGACAATGTTACGTTCTCCAGCGGGCGAGAGATGGACGCGGAAGCCGTAAAGCAGTGCTTTGAGCATCTGCTGGAAAACCACGACCGCGCACCCGGCGACACCAAAATTGCCGACATGCAGGCGGACGGTCAGGTCCTGACCATCACCACCAGCGAGCCGAACCCGGCACTTATGAACTATCTGGGCGATCCTTACGGCTGCATCATCGATGTAGACGCCAGTGATTTTGACGTCGGCATTGTCGCCGGTACCGGTCCTTATGTTGTGACAGACATGGTCACGGACGATCATCTGACGCTGACAAAGAACGAAAATTACTGGAACGGTACGCCGAAGATCGACGAGCTGATCATCCGCACGCTTTCCAACGGCGATACCCTCTCGGCGGCTTTGCAGGCCGGCGATATTGACGCAGCTTACGGCATGGCGTATGAAGCATATCCGAACTTTGAAAACGGCAATTATCAGTTCTCCAGCATCCAGACCTCCCGCGCGTTCTTTGCCTCCATGAACATGACAAGCCCCATCATCCAGGATGCGGCCGTTCGTAAGGCCATTGCTATGGGCATTGACAAGCAGGGCTTTGTCTCCGCGCTGCTGGACGGTCACGGCGTTCCCGGCAACGGTGCGTTCCCGGATGGATTTGCGACCTTCGGCGGGGAGAACGTGACGACCGAATCCTATGATCCGGAAGATGCGAAAGCAGTGCTGGAAGCCGCGGGCTGGCTTGATTCCGACGGCGACGGCATCCGCGAAAAGGACGGCGTGAAGCTGACGATCCGCTGGCTGACCTACCCCAGCCGTCAGGAGCTGCCGCTGCTGGCGGAGTCTGCGCAGGCGACACTCAAGGACATCGGAATTGACGTTGATATCAACTGCACAGCGAATCGCCGCGAGTTCCTCGCTGATATGACAAGCTGGGATATTTACGCTTCTGCGATGGTCACAGCACCGTCCGGCGACCCGCAGTATTTCTTCACATCCTGCTGTGTACCCGGCATGAGCTATAACTTTGGCGCATATGAAAACACGGACGTGAACGCCATGATCGACGAACTGGCAACAGAGTTTGACACCGAAAAGCGCGGCGAGCTGGCCGTTAAGCTCCAGCAGACGATTCTGGACGATAACGCCTATGTGTTCTGCTCGTTCCTCCAGATGAACATGATCTCCAAGAGTACCGTCACCGGCTATACCGCCCACGCCTGTGACTACTATCAGGTCACAGCCGATCTGGATATCAACGGCTGACCGGCGATAATTTTAGCTTTGCAGTATCTCTGAAATGCAGAATCCCTCAAAAATACCCGGCAGCAGTCAAGTGACTGCTGCCGGTTGTTGCTCTAAGCGATTTTTTGTTGTCCTTATGCGTGTTCACCTTTCGGGCGGTACGGTTTTTCTGCGCGTTAACAGCTTAAACGAAGAAATTGTGCAAAATATATATTTTTCTGCGGATGTATTGACAAGAATCTGTTCAACTTGTAAGATAAAAGAACCGGCAGTGTGCGGCGGCGCGGTTTCGGGTGCGGGCGCACACTGCGGCACATCGAATAAAAGGTGGATAGGAAATGGTTGAACTCAACGGCACGGAACTGACGATCGAGCAGGTCATGGCGGTTGCCAGACACAAGGAACAGGTGCGGATTTCCGAACCGGCGAAGCAGAAGATCGACCGGGCGCGGGCGTATGTAGACGAGAAGCTTGCGCAAAAGGCAGTGATTTACGGCCTGACGACCGGCTTCGGCAAATTTTCCGATACGTTTGTCCCAGAACAGGAGACAGCCGCGCTCCAGCGCAACCTGATCATCAGCCATGCCTGCGGCATGGGTGCGCCGCTGCCGTGCGAGGTGGTGCGCGGGGCGATGCTGCTGCGCTGTAATGCGCTTGCACGCGGCAATTCCGGTATCCGTCTGTCAACGCTGGAAACGCTGCTGGCCATGCTGAACCGCGGTGTGCACCCGGTGGTACCAGAAAAAGGTTCGCTTGGCGCGAGCGGCGATCTTGCGCCGCTGTCACATATCGTGCTGGTCATGCTGGGTGAGGGCGAGGCGGAGTATCAGGGAGCCGTCATGCCAGGAAGACAGGCGATGGAGTCAGCAGGCATTTCACCCGTTGAACTTGCGGCCAAGGAAGGACTCGCGCTTATCAACGGCACACAGATCATGGCCGCCATTGCCTGCGGCGTAGTATATGACGCTGTGCAGCTGGCAAAAACGGCGGATATCGCCGCTGCCATGACGTGTGAGGCACAGCTGGGCATTCTGAGCGCCTACGACCCGGAGGTGCATGCGCTGCGTGGCCAGCAGGGGCAGATGCTCACGGCGCAGAATCTGCTGCGGCTTCTGGACGGAAGCCGTCTAGCACTTACACTGAACCCGGATAAGGTGCAGGATGCCTATTCGATCCGCTGTGTTCCGCAGATTCACGGCGCCAGCCGTGATGCCATCCGCTATGTGTGGGATATCTTGAGCCGCGAGATCAACGCTGTAACCGATAACCCGCTGATTTTCCCCGGGGAAGATAAGGTAATCTCTGGCGGCAATTTCCACGGCCAGCCCGTTGCGCTTGCAATGGACTTTTTGGGGATTGCTCTCAGCGAGTACGCCAATGTGTCTGAGCGTCGGCTGGAGCGCATGGTGAATCCCGCGCTGTCCAACGGGCTTCCTGCATTTTTGACGAAATACGGCGGTGTGCATTCCGGGTTCATGATCACGCAATACGCGGCGGCCTCCATGGTTTCGGAAAACAAGGTTTACGCCCACCCTGCGTCGGTGGATTCCATCCCGTCCTCCGCTAACCAGGAGGATCACGTCAGCATGGGCACGACCGCCGCCAGAAAAGCGCGGATGATCCTCGACAACAGCCAGAAGGTCATCGGGATCGAACTGCTTGCCGCAGTGCAGGCGCTGTGGCTGCGAGGCGAGTCGCTCCTTGCGCCCGCGACGGCGGCAGTCTATCAAAAAATCCGCCAGACCGTCCCGCCGGTCGATACCGATGTTGTCATGTACCCGCAGATGGCCGAACTTGACCGGCTGGTCAAGTCGGGTGCACTGCTTGAGGCTGCAGAGCAGGTCTGCGGCAGACTCCTATAGAAGAGAAAACTGCCGCCTCGGGCCGTGCATGGATACACGTCCGGGGCGACAGGTGGTTTCTCTTACAAACGATGATTCTCATATGAATAGAAGGAGAAAGTACTATGGCAAAGCTTGTTGAATGCGTTCCGAATTTCAGCGTCAGCCGGGAAACGGACCCGGCGGTGTTTCAGGGACTTGTTGACACGGCGAACAGCATTCCCGGCTGCTTCGTCTTCGATGTGCAGTCCGACGGCAGCCATAACCGCTGCGTCTTTACGCTGCTCGGTTCCCCCGAGGCAATGACCGAGGCGGCGTTCCAGCTGACAAAAAAGGCAACCGAAACGATCGACATGCGCCGGCATACGGGGCAGCACCCGCGCATGGGCGCAACGGACGTTATTCCCTTTATTCCGACCATGGACACGAGTGTGGAGGAATGTGTGGAACTGTCCAAGCGCGTTGCCGCGCGCATCTGGGACGAACTTCGCGTGCCGTCGTTCCTGTATGAAGACTCCGCCTCGCGCCCGGAACGCAGAAATCTGGCAGCGTGCCGCAAGGGGCAATTCGAGGGCATGCCTGAAAAGCTGCTGGAGCCGGACTGGGCGCCGGATTACGGCGAGCGGAAGATCCACCCGACGGCGGGTATCATCGCCATCGGCGCACGGATGCCGCTCATCGCCTATAACATCAATCTCGATACCTCTGATCTCGAGGTTGCGAAGAAGATCGCAAAAGCCATTCGGGCCAAGGACGGCGGCTTTGCCTGCTGCAAGGCCATCGGCGTGATGCTCGAAGGACGGAATATCGCGCAGGTGTCGATGAATCTTACAAACTTTGAAAAAACGCCGATCTACTATGCCTTTGAAATGACGCGCCAGCTGGCCGACCGCTACGGCGCGCGGATCATCGGCTCCGAGGTGGTCGGGCTGACGCCGGCGAAAGCGCTGCTTGACTGCGCGGAATTCTATCTGAAGCTTGAAAATTATGACTGCCGCAAGCAGGTCATGGAATATCATCTGATTGGGATGGAATGAGAGGTGTGACACATGGAACTGGCAGAACTGACGGTACGCGGCTTTACGGAGGAGATTGCCTCCGCATCTCCGGCTCCCGGCGGCGGCAGCGCCGCAGCACTGGCAGGCGCGGTAGGCGCGGCACTGACCGCGATGGTCAGCGGTCTGACGCTCGGCAGGAAAAAATATGAGGCCGTGCAGGAACTTGCGCTCCGCGCGCAGGCGCAGGCGGACGTACTCCGTAAGCGGCTGCTGGCCGCGATGGAGCAGGACACGCAAGCGTTCCTGCAAGTCAGCGCGGCCTACGCGATGCCCAAGCAGACGCTCGAGGAAAAGCAGGCGCGCAGCAGCGCCATCGAACAGGGCCTCAAGGCCTGCACGCAGCCGCCGCTTGCCGTGATGCAGCTGTGCGCGGAGGGGCTGGAACTGCTGGAAAGGCTTCTGGGAAAGACGAACGCGACGGCGGCCAGCGATTTTGGTGTCGCCTGCCTCAGCCTTCGTGCGGGACTGCAGGGCGCATGGCTGAACGTGTGCATCAACACCGGCTCTCTGTGCGACGCTGCGTTTGCCGCCGATGCGCGTGCAGCGGGGCAGAAACTCCTCGATGCTGGTCTTCCTCGTGCCGAGCGCTGCTACGCGGCAATGTTGGGTGCATGCAGTGAAGAATGACGCAGGAATTCCTGCATTCGCGCAAGAATGAATTGAAAAATGCAAACGAAGCTGATACAATATCATCAATGAGGGGAGATCATCATGCAGCTGGAACACGCGGAAACCCTGGTACTCGATTATGAACTTCCGGAATACCCGGAAATAGACCCGCGCTATCGCCGCGCGCCGCGCCGCGAATCGCATTTGAGTCGGGCGGATCAGGCGCTGGCAATCAAAAATGCGCTGCGTTATATTCATCCCGACCACCATATGCAGATGGCGAAGGAATTTGCACAGGAGTTGGCCGAGCATGGCCGTATCTACGGCTACCGCTTCCGTCCTGCGGGCGCGATCTACGGAAAGCCAATCGACGAATATAAAGGCCGCTGCATCGAGGGCCGCGCGATTCAGGTCATGATCGACAACAATCTGGACTTCGACGTTGCGCTGTATCCCTATGAACTGACGACCTACGGCGAGACAGGCCAGGTCTGCCAGAACTGGATGCAGTACCGTCTGATCAAAAAATATCTCGAGCAGCTGACGGAAGAGCAGACGCTCGTCGTTATGTCCGGCCATCCGCTCGGCCTGTTCCACAGCCACCGGCTGGCCCCACGCGTGATTATTTCAAACGGCCTGATGGTCGGCACATTCGATGATCAGGAGAATTTCAACCGCGCCGCCGCGCTGGGAGTGGCGAATTACGGCCAAATGACCGCGGGCGGCTGGATGTACATCGGCCCGCAGGGTATCGTCCACGGTACGTTCAATACGCTGCTCAACGCAGGCCGCCTGATTCTCGGCATTCCCAACGATCAGAATCTGGCCGGACGGCTGTTCGTCTCGGCAGGCCTTGGCGGCATGTCGGGCGCACAGGGCAAGGCGTCGGAGATCGCCGGCGCGGCATCCATCATCGCCGAGGTTGACGAGTCCCGCATCGATACGCGCTTCACACAGGGCTGGGTCAGCCACAGAACGGCAGATCTGGCCGAGGCGGTCAAGATCGCGCTGACGCGCCAGAAAAACGGCGAGCCCTGCGCGGTCGCCTACCATGGCAATATCGTCGATCTGCTGGAATATCTGTACGAAAAGCAGGTGCACGTCGATCTGATGAGCGACCAGACCTCCTGCCATGTGCCGTACGACGGCGGCTACTGCCCACAGGGCCTGAGTTTTGCCGAGCGCACGCGGATGCTGGCTGAGGAGCCGGAGACGTTCCGCGCTCTGGTCGATAAAACGCTGCAGCACCACTATGAGATGATCTGCAAATTCCACGACCGGGGCACCTATTTCTTCGATTACGGCAACAGCTTCCTGAAGGCGGTCTACGATTCCGGCGTGAAATCGGTCTGTAAAAATGGCGAAAACGATCTGGATGGCTTTGTGTTCCCGTCCTACGTCGAGGATATCCTCGGCCCGTGCCTGTTTGACTATGGCTACGGCCCGTTCCGCTGGTGCTGTCTGAGCCGGAAGCCGGAGGATCTGCGAAAGACCGACGCGGCCGCCGCAGAGTATATCCGCACGCACAACCGGCGCTATCAGGACTATGACAATTATGTCTGGGTGCGCGACGCGGAGAAGAACCGGCTTGTCGTCGGCACGCAGTGCCGCATTCTCTATCAGGACGCGATGGGACGGATGAATCTGGCGCTTAAATTCAACGAAATGGTCCGAAATGGCGAAATCGGCCCGGTCATCCTTGGCCGCGACCATCACGATACCGGCGGCACGGACGCGCCGTTCCGCGAGACGTCCAATATTAAGGACGGCTCGAATATCATGGCCGAAATGGCCACGCAGTGCTATGCGGGCAACGCCGCGCGCGGCATGAGTTACATCGCCCTGCACAACGGCGGCGGCACGGGCATTGGCCGCGCCATCAACGGCGGCTTCGGCATGGTGCTCGACGGCTCGGAGCGCGTCGATACCATCCTCCGCATGGCAATGCCGTGGGACACCATGGTCGGCGTCGCCCGCCGCAGCTGGGCCTGCAACGAGCACGCTATGACGACAGCGGCGGAGGATAATAAACTTTATGCCGGACAGGATCACATCACAATGCCCTATGTGGCGGACAGCGCCGTCGTCGAGCAGGCCGTGGCGCAGCTGGAGCGCTGATCAGAAAGGAACAGACAATGAAGAGAACGCTGATCACCAACATCGGTATGCTTGCCACACCGCAGGGAACCTCTGCGCGGGGCGGCAGGGCACAGGGCGAGATCTGCATTCTGAAAAACGCATGGATATTCATTGAAAACGATGTGATTGCGCAGGTCGGAACCGGCACAGCGCCTGCGGCCGTGGGCGTGCAGATAATCAACGCCGGCGGGAAGCTGGTCACGCCCGGTCTGGTTGACGCGCATACGCATTTGATCTTCGGCGGATGGCGGCAGAACGAGTTGGCGCTCAAGCTGTACGGCGCGGGCTATCTGGACATCCTCGCCGCAGGCGGCGGCATCCTGTCCACCATGCGTGCCACAAAGGCGGCAAGCGAGGAACAGCTGGAGGCAAAAGCCTCCGCCGCGCTGGATGAAATGCTTCGCTTCGGCACGACGACCGCAGAGGCCAAGAGCGGCTACGGCTTGTCAACCGAGGAGGAGTGCAAGGCGCTGCGCGTGATTGGAAACCTGCAAAAACACCATGTGATGGATATTGCTGCGACCTTTATGGGCGCGCACGCCGTGCCGGAGACCTACCGAGACAACCGGCAGGGCTATCTGGATCTTCTGTGTGAGGAAATGCTTCCGGCGGTACAGGAGCAGGGCATTGCGGAATTCTGTGATGTGTTTTGCGAAAAGGGCGTCTTTTCTGCCGAGGAATCCCGCCGCATTCTGCTTACCGGCAGACAGTACGGGCTGCTGCCCAAAATCCACGCGGACGAGATCGAAGCTATCGGCGGCAGCGAGTTGGCCGGCGAAATTGGGGCCGTCTCTGCAGAGCACCTGATCGTCTGCCCGCCGGAGGGCATTGCCTCCATGGCCAAGGGCGGCGTCATCGCATGCCTGCTGCCCGCGACGAGTTTCAACCTCGGCGCGGTGTTCGCGCCCGCGCGCGACATGGTCAAAGCCGGCGTGCCCGTTGCAATGGCGACGGACTTCAACCCCGGCTCCTGCCCGTGCCTGAACATGCAGTTTGTCATCAACCTCGGCTGCCTCAAGTACAAGCTGACGCCGGAGGAGGTCCTCACGGCTGTCACGCTCAACGGCGCCGCGGCGATCGACCTTGCCGACAAGGTCGGCTCTGTCGAAGAGGGCAAGCTGGGCGACCTTGTCATCTGGGATGCGCCCGACCTCGACTACATCTGCTACCGCGTTGGCAGCAATCTTGCAAAAACCGTCATCAAGCGCGGCGAGATCGTGTAAGAGAACGGTAGAGGGAGAACATGATGGATCGGACTGACTACCAAATCCTCAACCTCCTCCAGGACGACAGCCGTTGCACGCTGCGCCGCATGGGAGACCTTGTGGGGCTGACGCCGCCCGCCGTGTCGGAACGCATTCGCCGGATGGAGGAAAGCGGCGTGATCCGCGGCTATCACATCGACATTGACCGCACGAAGCTCGACTGCAACATCACAGGCTTTATCTCTGTTGCGCTCGAGCCGGACAAGTACGACAAATTCTGCGATTTCTGCGCCTCGCAGAGCGCCATCATCAGCCACTATCACGTGGTGGGTGAGTTCAACGCGCTGCTCCGCTTCGCCGTGCGCGACACACAGCAGCTCGACCAGCTTCTCTCCCTCATCAAGAAGTTCGGCGACTCGCGCACCTCGATCGAGCTCAAGACGCTCTTCGACAGCAAGGAGATCCCGCTGCCGTAACACAACATTCCCTTTGCACCAAGCAGGGCAGCTTTGGCCGACTCCGCATAAGAAAACATGCGCCGTAAAAGGCAAATTTTGCACGGGCTCCTTCGTTGCGCCGTCTTGCCATGCGTCAGCATGCCCGCGCCGTCGCGCCTCAGCTCCGCACAAAATTTGCTCTTTTTCGGTGCAAAGCAGTTTTGCCAATGAATTTTTGAGATGAAATCAGCTGAAAAAATCTCCCCATACTGGCGTATGGGGAGATTTTTTCGGTTGTATTTCAGCCAAAAAGGCGCAGGCAAAACCGCATGTTTTCTTATGCGGAGTCGGCCTTGGGCCGCCCTGCTTTTTTGCGCGATCTGAATGCCCCCTTGCTTTTTTGGGGACATTCCCGCGCATCTGTGTATTGCGAAGAAAGGCGAAAACTGCTATACTTTAATTTACTGAATGAGCATCATTTGAGGAGGGAATCTATCGTGCAGCTTGAACAGAGGCAGACGCTGAGCCAAAAGCTCGTGCTGACGCAGACGATGCGCCAGTCGCTCGACTGTTTGCAGCTCTCCGCGCCGGAGCTGAGCGAATACGTGCAGGAAGTCGCGCTCTCAAACCCGCTGCTCGACGTACAGTCCCCCACCTATTACGAGACCGAGCTCCCCAGCGAGGCCGCTCCCGCCGAGCGTGAACCGCTCGAGGTGCGCGAGGCGGACTCATGGCGCGGCGTCACCTCCTCTGGCATGGAGGATGTGCAGGACTTCACCGCCTTTTTGACGCGCGAAAAGACGTTCCGCGACCACCTGACCGAGCAGATCGGGCAGATGAAGCTCGTCGACGACGAGCTTCTGCGCCTGTCCCGCTTTTTGATCGACTGTCTCGACGAGCGCGGCTATCTCGACTGCCCGCTCGAAGAGCTGTCACGCGAATTCGACATCCCGCTCTTCTCGCTCGAGCAGGCACTCTTCGCCGTGCAGATGCTCGACCCGCCGGGCGTCGGCGCGCGGAACCTGTCGGAATGCCTGACGCTCCAGCTCGCGCAGGGCCGCTCGCTCGACCCGCTGGCGCTGAAGATCTCGCGCGATGGGCTCGAACTGCTCGGCAAGCGCAACTTTTCCAGCCTTGCCGTTCTGCTCGGCGTCAGCGTCGGTGAAGCCAGGGCCGCTGCGGCCAAGATACTCGCGCTCAACCCGATCCCCTCGCGCAGCTTTGCCGGCAGCGAGCAGATCGCCTACGTCGCCCCCGATGCGGAATTTTCCGTGCAGCAGGGTCAGCTCGTCATCGAGCTCAACGAGCGTATTCTGCCGCACCTGTCCGTCAACGCCGAATACGCCGCGCTGATGAACACGAGCGACGACCCCGAGGTCCAGCGCTACGTGAAAGAAAAGCTCTCCGAAGCACAGGCCCTCATCAAGGGCGTCCACACCCGCTGTGACACGCTCGTACAGATGCTCACGCTCATCGGGCGCGAGCAGCACGGCTTTTTCTGTGGCGGCGAGGCACTGCTGCCCGTGACGATGCAGCAGCTTTCCGAAAAAATGGGCGTCAGCACCTCCACCGTGAGCCGTGCTGCGCAGAATAAATACATTCAGTTCCAGGGCAGGATCATCCCCGTGCGCAGCTTTTTCACCACGGCGATCCGCCCCGACGCGGCAGTCTCGTCCCACGCGGTCAAGCAGCGGCTGCAAAGCCTCATTCGTGCAGAGGACCCGGCCGCGCCGCTCTCGGACGAGGCGCTTCGTCTGGCGCT
>ERZ779850.1354-NODE-1354-length-24415-cov-5.714614_pt1 | contig 24415 bp, 21 predicted proteins | sample MGYA00511249_ERZ779850 | MGnify/ENA primary metagenome ERZ779850 (study PRJEB29588, sample SAMEA2162475) | human gut metagenome | biome: human gut; feature: human-associated habitat; material: faeces | place: Denmark | collected 2008/2010 ...
CCGCAAGTCTGCATGAGAACGATATGACCGTAACCGGCGATGACCACCTTCTGACGCTCATCACCTGCGACCGCACCTACGGCGGCGCGGATGGACGGTTTGTCGTGATGGCGGTTCGAGAGGATTTATGACGTATTCGTATTTTACCAAACCTACTGGAGCAGGCTAAGCCTTGTAATGCGTTTTTCCTGCTGTACATCGCCTATTGACGCATTTGATTTCTTCGGCGTATAATATAATAAAGTAAGGAAAATATGAGATGTAAGGAGATGGAGATATGGAACTCGCACGAATGACCAGTAAGGGTCAGCTTACTATTCCGGTTTCTATTCGTAAGAAGTTCGGCATCGGAACAGGCGACCAACTCCTCTTTTATGAACATGATGGACACATTATTCTTGCGCCTGTAACGCCTGCTTCTCTTGCTGCTGCACAGGAAGCTGCTGCCAAACAGCATATCTATACGCTTGATGAAATTCGAAGCATTGCGCTACCGATCGCAGAACGCTATCGGCTTAAAAAGCTGGCGCTTTTTGGCTCTTATGCGCGTGGTGAAGCAACAGAACAAAGCGACCTGGATTTTTTTGCTGATATTCCCGATGATTTCGGCCTGTTCCGTATTGCCGAGCTGCAAAACGATCTGGAAGATGCTTTTCATAAAAAGATTGACCTCGTTACCAGCGGAATGTTGAACGATTCTCTCTCTGCCCAATTTTCACAAAATATTGAGGAAGATGAGGTGCTTTTATATGGCGGCAGCAAATGAGGCTCAGCGTGATTTGGATCTCCTTCAACACATTCGCCGCTACTGCAACGATGCAATAGATGCCGCACATCAGGCAAACACAGAAAGTGCTTTTATGGAAGGCCGTTTGTATCAACATGCCGTTGCTATGTGCGTATTGGAAATTGGAGAATTATCCAAACACTTATCCGATTCTTTCCTTCGAGATCATCCTGAAATACCGTGGCGTGCGATCTGCCGAATGAGAGATATGTATGCACATCATTATCATAGAACCGACCCTCATCAGCTATGGATGACAGCTACGGCAGACCTGCCTGCGCTCCAAGAATTCTGTGATAAATTGATTGCCAATTAGATTTTCTTTACCCGCTCTCCTCTCGGATGAGCGGGTTTTCCATTTCAAAGGAGGTTGTGATATGCGCAAACCCCATCGAAAACAACTGCTCGCGTGGCTGCTGACAGCCGTGCTCCTGCTGACCCATCTTCCGATTTCCGTCCTTTCGGAAGAAATCGCTGAAAATCCCATTCAGGCGGAAGCCACCGAGCAGGACGAGCAGGGAATCGCCGAAGAACCCAATCTTTCCGATTTCCCGACCGAAGAACCAGACGAGCCAACCGAACCGCCCGTTTCGGAAGAACCCAATGAAACGCCCGAACCCAGCGAGCCATCAGGAACTATGGAAATCCCCGCTGACGAGAATACTCCCGATATCCCCGATCAGGATAAATCGGAAACGCCCGAACCATCCGATTCAGATATCGAGGAAACCCCTTCTCCCGAAGTCCCGGAAGAAATGCCTGATACAGACTCGACGGACGAACCGCCTGCTGAAGAAGTTCCTGCCGAAGAAACGCCCATCCCCGAAGAAAGCCCGCTTCCCGACGATGAGGAAGCGTTTTCTGTATCCGAAGCGATTTTGGAATACGGCTATGCGTATGCCGCTGCTTACGCAGAATCCGTCATATACGAAGATGCCGCCCTGACCGTGCCGCTGTTCACCTTGAAAGAGGACGGCGGCGTTTTGCTTATCACCGAAGAAACCGAAACGGCGTTCAAGGTCTGGTGGCTCACCTATGCAGACGAACCCCTTTCCGGCTACATTGCCAAATCGGATATAGCCGATATTTCCATTTCCGAGGAAAAACGCCAAACACTGAAAGAACAGCGTCCCTGCGGCTTCATCACCTCCGACATCGGCTATATGGATGCATTCGTTCTCCTTGGCGAGCTGACCATAAGCGAAGAAGCCCCGGAAGCAACGCCTGCGCCCGAACCGCAAGCGCCGTTTCTGCAAACCGGGGATTACGCCGCCGTCACCACCGAAACCCGCGTTTATCTTTCCATCGACGAAACCATGACGGAAGATGATAACGGCGACGATTGGCAGGGCGTATTCACCCGCGATGCTGTTGTTTCTGTGGAATCCGTTCAGCAGGACGCTTTGGGGCGCGACTGGTGCGAGATACGCTATCTGTACGGCGCGGACGATGCAGACGGCAAGCTGATCTGGACGGACACCGATAGCTCCAAGTGCCATCACTCAGCGGATTACCAATGGCGTCATAGGAGATCGCCTTGCCGTCGATGGAGGCCATCTTGTCCTTCCAATTTGTATCACCGTAGACATAATTAATGGTCTTTGTCGCCGTGTCCAGCGTGCCCGTGGTGTAGGCATATTCGCTGTACTAGGTCATGTTGCCGTCGCGATCATGCGGGTACATCGTGGACTTGTTCGCGTGCTGCCAGACTTGTAAATGAATTTGCGCATAATATTTGACGGTACCTTTGAGATTGATGATCTGCTTCCCTGATCAAATGAAATGAAGTCGTGGTTCTCAGAAGTGTGAGTGCCAGGAACCACGACTTTTCTGTGCCGGGGAATTATTGAGCGGTTACCTTTATTCCGATATTCTCCTAAAACAAATTCTTACCATAATTTTGATGTACTCAGCACTATGGCAAGAATACTCCACTATGGGGCTATCCCGAAACTACCACTTCAAACATCTAGATAGCCAAATTCTTCCTTCAAAAAAAATAACCATTCTTCATCATTCTTTGCCTTATCAAGGGAAACTTGGTACAATCTTCTAAGTACGTCAGTAGGCAATTTTTTCAGTCTTGATACGATATCCATTGCGCCTGGCCAGTTCAAATCTTGAAGCCATTCAAACATTTCTAGAGCAACCTCGATTATCTCTTTATCCGACCTAGCACAGATTACCTTGGCACAATTAGCCCAACAATCTTTTTTTCCAAATGGCATAATAAGCTCTTTAAGATCAATATCTCTGGAATTTGCTAACTCGGATACAGCTTTTTCTTGCTCGTCAATAGTATTCGACCAGCTTAGTTTTTCAATTTCCATATTCTCTCTCCTTACCAAACCAATCCTTTCAGCAAGACTGTATAAGGATGCGGCTTTTCATTTGCGGTTTCTCGAGAGTCAATCCAGCCTTGTAAGGTAGTCATGATTCCCTCAACACGGATAACTAAGAACATTAGTATGTTTCGAATACCATCGTATATACGCTGCTAATCAGTTTCTAAGTTACAATGGAAAACAGATCGACAGTGTGAACAAGTCAATGAAATCCAAATCCAAGTGAATGCTTTATCAGGTCTAGATATACCTAAAATATCAAGCTCATTTAGCTCAGGATATTCGAAGTCAAAATGAAGTTGAAATTCTGAACTTTGACATTTGGGACAAACAGCCAAAGGGAGGAATGGATGGGTACAGTCAAATTGAGATTCTCCCTCATCCAATGAACCATAGCCGTCTTTTCTACTATCAAACAAGGGAATGGAATTTCCGTTTCGCATGTGCAGAGAAATTATTATTACACCATCTTTAGGTAGGATTTGATTTCGACCAACAATAGAGAGCTTTAATCTCCCGTGTAAACCGATGCAAAGGTTCATACTATCATTTGACGAAATGTCGCAACTAGATTTACATTCCTTTTCAATCCAATTAACTGCATATGGTTTCAAATTAAGAGGAAGCATGTGATAATCCTCCCGTTATCATATTTTATCGTTTCGTTCATGGTTTCGATTAAATCAGAGGTTCCTTAGATTTTTTCTCTCTTAGAATGTTCGGAATTATCCTGACAGCCCCAATCTACTTTTTATCAGTGATTCTGCTTAGCAGGTAATTCACCAGATATGTTTTAATCAGGAAAATCAAACAAGTCAAGCAACTCTTGATCAACCGCATTGGCCTGTAAATTCCATTCTGCTATTTCATTGCGAATAAACACTACTTCACTTTTCTGCAACTTTGCTTTCCATGAGGTATCAGCCTTTTGAAACAACGGAATAAGTTGAAATAACTTACTGTCCGGAAACAGCTTGTCTGCCTGGTCTAAAAGCTGATTTAATAGATCCTTAGCCGATCCAAGTTGAATAACTTTACCATACAGAAAATGGTAGGTTGATATACCCGCAAGGTAGTAGCACAACTGCCATAGAAACATTTTACTTTTGCTATGGTATTGAATCCCATATTGAAGAACTTCTTGCAAAAAAGCAGCATAACATTGATACTCATTCGCATTTTCTGATATAGCCCACGGCGATTCAAGTTCAAGCAAAAAAGAAACCATTTGCTGAATAATTAAAACAGACAACTGAGACGATTCGGGATAGCACTTCCACTGTTCTTTTAAGTATCTGTAGATATCTAATCGTTTTTTGTCCTTTTCCATTTTAGAAATGGTATCCTTAATTTGTTTAATCACGGTTATTCATCCCCCCGTTTACGGTATTGGGTACGCATCCGAAATTGAATATTGACCACCGTTGTTAAAAAACTTAAGGATAATGGAACAAGAATATTGTTCAAAACGATAAATATAGTATTCCACGTTTGGAATAGGTTTGGTCTGGTTCGGATTATTCCATTTCTGTCCTTGATCGGCAACAATTTTCAAAAGAGGGAGTAGCTTATCCCATCCTTTAGGATCGTTTGGGCCAATTCCAAATGGACTCCAGTCATGACAACCATGGTATTTAGAGCATCCCCAAATATGGTTCTTATCACCAGATTCCCAATCGATTTTTTTGCTTAGTGCAGGTACAGTGGTAGGGGAATTGAAAATCGAATTATATATGCTGATTCCTGCATCCACCAGAGATAGACATCCGGCTGCGATAAACGCCCCTGCAACGATAGTATCACCAATTGGAAGCATACCATCAGCCATGGCATATTGAGCACCATTTTGTTTAATAAAATCCCACACAGGTGCAGCCAACGACTGAGTGCCTGCTTCATCAATTCTGAAGACAGGATTGTTAATGCAATAGGCAAACTGATTACATCCGATATATACCGTTCGGTTTTCAACGGTGTCATCTGCATTGACAAACCTGCACCAAGTCGGATTGTAATACCTGCTCCTCAGGTAATAGAGCCCCGTCTCTTCATCATAGACATATCCACGATACCCGAAAGGCTGCACCGTACCGAGAGTGCTGGCGAGGGTACCCGTCTTGCTGATCGGCTTGCCTCAAGCATCGTACTTGTATTCTACTACCTTGCTGCCGTTTGCGTCAACCAGCGCGATGACGTCGCACTGGAGTCTGTATGCGCCAGCGCAAGGATCCTACAAGGAAGGCAGCAAAAAATCTAGGCAACGTAAAGATTGAGGCGACAGCCAGTGATGGTGCGGAAAATGCGAGTGATCATTTTGTCACGTCCTTTCTTGTGTTATGGGCATAGAAAAGGCGGAGCTTCGAAAGAAGCTCCGCTGATGAGAGAATATACGATGTTAAGTATTGGAGAACAACACGTATTGGAGACCTACAAGGGTATGGGGAGTACGTTCAAGATACAATGTTAAGTCATTAACTGTAAGTATGTCAGAAAAGAAATCAATCGCCTGTTTTAGAACCGAAAGAGATATGTTCCTGTCATTTTGCGATTCATCCTCACACCGCTTTCGTACATGCCACCTTGTTACTGAAGGTTTGGGTCCAACAATTTCCTCTATTGCGATACCAACCTCAACATAGTAATCATTAGCATCCCATTGAGAACTTTGAACATAGACACAATAGACGAGCTCGCCATTAGAAAGAAACCAATAACTCTTATTTTTTCTATACCCAAATGCCTTGAGATACTCGTGCACAGCTAAGAGAAAATCATTTTTATTCATTGAAATCACCTTTCAACATACTTAGTAAAGAACCAATACTTGTGTCCATTTGCCGCCAAGCATGTTTGCATATTGATCCAATTGCTTCCAACCTCGAGCAATGGCACGTGGATTGTTCGGCTTCAATTCATAGATAATCCTATTTACTTTGTCGATGCCATCAATCCGTCGAACAACCTCCTTGCCATTTACCATTCCGCGAATAGTATACTCTTTCTTGACTCCTTTACCGAAATTCCAATTTTTATGGGTTTCTCGACCTTTTTTTGCTGCTGCTGCAACCTTTTGATTGCGCGAACCCATACATACATTATGCACCAAATAGGAGGAAGCACCAACGAAATATGTATGGAACTCTTCAACTTCGAAATTGTAGACCTTAACAGGTTCATCAAGCGATTCTAAGTTGACGGAGTCAATGTAAGCATCTCCGCCATCCAGTAGCTCAAGCCTATCGTTTGCCTGCAGATCCTTTGCAACAACCCAGCCCTTACCCGGCACATAGAAGGGGTGCTCGGTGGTACAGGTGATGGTTTCACCGTTGACCTGAACATGAACCAGTTCATACTTTTCGTTGCGGAAAAGACAAACAACACGCTTCAGGGCGCGTTCGCCAGTCTCGGGATCTTCAGCCCATACCAGCTGATCAGGCTTGATTTCTTCAATCGGAACCAACCCATCCTCGGTATGGATCAGCGTACCCGCCACAAAGCAGTGCTTGCTGGCAATGCCGCCAGTGATGAAGCCGCCAATGGCACCACCAAGGAAACCATCTGCAGCACCGTCAACAGCAGCTTCAAGCGCTCCGTCCCAGCTACCGGTTTCAATACGGCTCTGAATAGTGCCAGTAATTGCACCACCGATAGCGCCAGAGACCGCACCCTTTGCAGCGCCAATGGCTGCACCGGCAGCGAAGCAGGCAACACCGCCCGTAGCTACAGTAGCAACAACGGCAGCGCCAACAATCAGGGCTGCACCGATGGCAACCTTAGCCCAGTTGGGCAGGGACCAGGAACCGGCTTCATCCCTGTTGTTGACCGGATCATTCATACAGTAGATGAAGAGCTGGTATCCGTTGATGTCGCCATCAGCACCCAGAGCTTCCACATCGTCTGCATTGATGAACCGACACAGATTCGGGTTGTAGTACCTGCTGCGCAGATAGTACAGACCGGTTTCTTCATCAAAGATGTAGCCGCGATACCTGAAGGGGTTCAAGGTACCCAGCGTATTGGCCAGAGAGCCAGACTTGCTGGTGGGCTTGCCCCAAGCATCGTACTTGTATTCTACTACCTTGCTGCCGTTTGCGTCAACCAGACCGATGACATCATCCTGCTGGTTGTAGAGGTAAGCGTAGGCAGTACCGTTGAACTCAACGACAGCAGGCTTGTTCTGCGCGTCATAGAAGAAGTGCAGGTTGTTGCTGCCATTGGTGAGATGTACCAGGTTGCGGCCATGCATGGAATACTTGGTTGTGCCGGTGGAAGTTGCAGTCTTCTGAACACGGAGGCCATCCGTGTTGTAAACAAAGCTGACCGTTTCGCCACTCTTGGACATGCTCTGCAGCTGACGTCCCTTAGCCCAGGTATAGCTCCAAGTACCATCGGACAGCGGGTTACCAATTTCATCATAGGAGATGCCGACGCCATTGAACGCAGTCAGCTTGTCCTTCCAGACAGAAGCACCGTAGGTAAAGGTATTATTCTGTACGGCGGAACCAACATTGCCGGTGGTATAGGCATAGGCAATCTTCGACTGGATATTGCCGCCAAGATCATACTCGAACACCCAAGTGGTACCGTTGCTGCCAGCGGTGGTATCATAGGGATCATTGGCGCGGGTCAGCTGGCCAAGCAGATCGTACACATAGGAGATGGTCTTGCTGCCATCGTTGATGCTGGTAATGTTGCCGGTTTCGTTGTAAGCATAGGTCAGGGTAGTGCCAGCCTGAGTAAATGTGCGAACGAGCGGAGTGGTGCTGTTGGTACCATGAGCGCCAGCCAGATACCCGAAAGTAGTAGTTACTGCAGTACCACCGGCATTCACAGTACGCTTGGACACGCGACCCAGACCATCATAGGTATACGCCACCTGGCGAGTGCCGCCAAAGTTCATCAGGGTAGGACGGTTCTCGTTGTCATGCGTAAAGGAGGTCGTATAGGCAGTGCGGCCAGTGCCAACCTGTTCCTTGAAGGTTTTCACATTGTCAAACTCATCATAGACAAGTTCGCCAGTGTAGGAGTGAGCGGTACCTTCCAGTACGGTTTTGCGCTGTGGACGGTTGGCAACGTCGTATTCGCTGACAACAGTTGTGCCACGAACATTATCCTTCACCTGTGCGATCTCACCATTAGCACCATAGATGTAGGAGAAGCGATCGGAGGTATCGCCATCGTAGCGAGTGCCGACAATACGCTTGAAGGCATCATAGGTGTGAGCGACCTTGTCATTATTGCCATAGGTGACGTTTGCGATGGTGCCGTCCGCATTGTAAGTGGTTTCGACCAAGGGCTGAGTGCCGACTTTCACATTTTGGAGGCGACCAATCGCATCATATCCGAGGGTGTAGGCAACATCATCGGCATCAGAAGCGGAAGTGTTGTGCTTCACCTGAGTCAGCTTGTCTTTGATATAGGTGAACTCATTTGCATACTCCTGACCATCAATCGTGGTGGCCGCCTTGGTAACCTTGCGATTCTGATCATAGGTATAGTTCAGAACCTGACCACGAGCGTCCGTAACCGACTTGAGAGTATCCAGGGTGTTGTCAACATTACGGGTTTCTACCATGCCGCGAGCGTCGATCTGCTGTTTTACGTGGTTGTTATTGCTGTTGAATACAGAGGTCGTCTGCATGAAGTTGGTACCATCGCTTGTCTTGGCCGTCAGCTGATTGCCATAGCTGTCGTAGGTGTACTCGTTCACAATGCCCAGCGGACTGGTGGACTTGCGCAGCAGATGCTTCTTCTTTTCGGCATCCGTAGTTCCCCACTCCATGGTGGTCTTTACCGAGGAAGACCGGCCGGGCTGGTAGTAAGTCAGGATGTTGTCAAAGGCGTCATAGGTCGCGCCGTCCTGCAGGCTGGCCGCGTTCTTGGCAGAGAGCACATTGCCCTTGCTGTCATAGGTATACGTCTGGCCGAACTCCTCCTTATGCAGGAACAGGCCGCCGAATTCGGCGTAGTTGATGTTCCGCTCATAGTCCACATTGAAGCGGATGGCGGTGTAGTTGCAGGGAGCCACCACGGGGCCAGCAGCGAACTGCCAATCCGTCCATTCCTCGCTCCATTCAATGGAGGGAGTATTCACACGGGTAGAAGAGGTGCCGGACTTCAGGAAGGCTACGCGGATGTTGTAGCGGAAGTCCTCGCCCTTGCGCGGTTTAGAGTAATTGAAGGACCAGCCGCCTGCAACGAACACATCGCCCTGATTGCCGGAAACAGGAATATCCTGATAAATACCAGCATACTTCGTGCGGCCAGTACCGTACATGCGCATGGTGTTGGCAGACAAGCCTTCAGGCTTGGTACCGGTGCAGGTGGTATAAACAATGTCGGAAGCGTCGTTGGAACTATTTTTGCTCCAGCCGGTGGGATGCGCGCCGGAGTTAAAGGTGAAGTCACCGTTGATCAGCATGTTGTAGCGATTGGCAACAGGGCCTTCCTCCAGCTGGACGTTATCCACCCATGCAGTGCCATTGCCGCTGCCAATGCGAATGCCGATATATACGCTGCACGTTCCGCTCGTTCCCGGAACGATAAAGCTGTTCTGGTAGCGCTGATACGCAGAGACTGCCTGAACAGGAGGCTTTTCAAAGACGGTCCAACCCTCATCCGAAGTATAGGTTTCCAGCCAGACGCGCATGCTGCCCGTACACTTGGCGTAGTAGGACGCCGTATAGGTCTTGCCTCTTTCCAGCGTAACCCATTGCTGCATATCACAGCGGAAACCATCGACAACGGTGGCTTTGACACAGCGGGTTCCCATGTGTGGAGAATCGATGGAATAGTCGATGGTATTACCGGCTGCGCTATGGGCGTTGGTGAAGCTCCATCCATCGCTGGATTCAAAATTGTGATTCTTCAGGAGGTTTACCACCGAGCGCTGCATCTTGGAAATGGTTTCAGGATGGTTGACAGGGTTGCTGTCGGAGTATTTCGCAAAAGCGGCATAACCGAGCTGGTCATTGACAGAGATGCAGTTGCCATAGTCGTTGAAGTGATAGAACAGCTTTTTGCCGCTCAGATTGTCGGTAACCACGGTCAGGCAATCCTTGTACTCATAGGTACGGTCATAAGCACACAGGGTTCCGCCAGTGATCCTCACGCGCTTGACGCGGAAAGGTTCACGGGTCGTGTAATATTCGTAGGTCACCTTTACGCCGTCGCAGTTGGTAGCAGAAAGCAGCAGACCATTGGCATCGTAGGTGTAGTACACGTTCTCAGTGCCGGGCTGACCAGCCAGTTCCCACACACGGGTCAGGCGACCGGAAGCGTCATACTCGAAGCCGCAGGCGCCGGATTCGCCGAAGCCGGGAGAATAGATAGTGCTTACGTGGTCACCATAGTTGGAAAAGCCGGTATCGCGCCCGATACCATCCTGTACGTTGCTGACAATGAGACCGCTGGCGGTGACCGTCATGGTATTGCCGCAGGCGTCAGACAGAGTCTTGAGCATCTTGACATTGGCGTAGTTGTTGTTGAACTCCACCGTAGGCAGATCAAAGACCATCGTGTTATGGCCCTTATCGGTAATGGTGGCAGTGCTGCCGGAAATCGTGAGCTTCATGCCCAGGCCAGACTGATCCTTCCATTCGCCGGAGACGGATTTAAAGTGATGACGGGTTCCGTCTGCATCCATATAGACGTAATACGTCACATTGCCGGAGCTGTCAGTCAGCGTTTCCTTGTGTAGCGTCTGCTGCACATTCATCTTCCAGCCCTTGCCCGCACCGAAGGCAGTGACATTGCGATAGCAGGAATTATAGATATGGCTGATAGAAACCGGCATGCGGCTGCCGCTACAGGAAGAATCCTGACGTTCGAAAACCAGATTACCGTTATACAGACTGACATGACCCATGCCAGCGCGGCCCACATCCTGATCCTCATAGACCAGATAATCCTCCAGACCGGCGAGAGAAACGTAGTTGATGGTCACATACGGCTTGTTGTAAGCATGATCGCTGGTGTATAGTTCAAAGTAGGTACGGCTGCCCGCTTCAAGAGCAAGGCCATAGTTGGTGCCGCCATACCGCTTGCGCACCAGATTGGAGATGTCGTAGGTATACCAAGTGCTGTTCGCGGACATGTACTGATAATCCAGGGCCTTATCGCTCAATGCCGGCGCATTGTTATAGGTAATGGTCTGGCTGCTCCAGCTACCCAGCACTTCCTTCAAAAGAATGGAGGCGGCCGTGGTGGGCGCGCTCTTGGTCATGACAGAGAAGTACGCCTTGGTGACATAGTACGAAGAGTCGATCTGCGGCAACCCGGAATCAAGGAACTTGACAAAGGCCTTACTGGTGCCCCAGTTGGTACTGCTGTTGGAGATCGTCATACCCGTACCAGCATAGGGCTGCACGGTGGACGGCTTAGCGCTGGTAATAAAGTTATCCTCAATGGCAGAGGAATGTTTCTTGCTGATGACAGCAGGGTCCAGCGTTACCGGGAACTGTGCGTTGGCAAGCCACGCTTCATCCGGCGTATAGGTCATATGCCAGATGCCCGCTTCGCCAGAGGGAATCAATTCGCAACGAACTGCGCCATGGATACTCTCGGGCGTGCTGTCCTTCATAAACGGGGCAGGGAGAACATAGGCGGTTTCACCCGTGGGAGCGATAAATTCAATATCGCCATTCTCCGCCTGTTCAGGAGCAAGATCGGGAGCGGCGAGAACGAAGGTTACAGGCCGGACAGACTCTTTGTTAGAGAAGATCAGTTCGTCCTTAAAGGACAGCGCCTGAACACGGCAGAGAAGATCAACGCCTGGGAAGATGTTGCGATAGATCGCCTCATCCTCAAGATGCGCCAGCACGTCGCGGCGAAGATCGCAAGCATCATGCTCGCGGCAGGGTCTGCCTACACGCACAGGAGTGACATCCTGAGCGCCTTCCAGACGCCAAGCCAGCAGACGGTCATTGTCGTCCTGCATCAGGACGGTGGCTACATCACAGGTGGAATGAAACTCAACGTTGAGCTCGTCATTGGCACGGTTGGTCAGATACACGCCGCCGGCCGCGTCGGTCACAGGGATGAGGGTGTTGTCGATCTCCTCCCACTGACCGGTAGCCTTGCTGTGGTAATGCACGGGATCGGCAAAGAGTACCGCCTGGTGCAGGCCGCGGCCAAGGTCGAAAATCTTGCCGGCACGAGTGCGCTTTTCACGGTTTTCCCGACCGGGCATGCGTTGCATTTCTTCCGCGCTGATGGGAGCATCAAACGCCTTGGAAACAGCAGACGTCTTATGGTTCATATTTTTCATCATTCAAAATTCCTTTCTTGGTATTGTGATTGTATAGGTATAATTAAAAAAAGCGGATTCCGCTCAGGTTTTGCCGGAAGCCGCGGGTGACAGGGCATCCAGACGATTCTGAATATCCTCAATGCCATCGGCAATGTCATTGCTCAAATGATCAATCATCTGCTGGTAGCGTTCTTCCCGCGTCGCGTTTTCCTTGAGCATGCGGAAGAACAGGTAAATGTACAGCGCTGCCCAGATTCCCTGCTGCAGCGCCGCCTCCATAATGGTCTGCAGACTTGCGTCCATAGGTTCACCTCCTTTCCTTGATTCGCCCATAGAAGGGGGACAAAAAAGGCGCCGTGATGACACGGCGTCGGACCACATAACAAAAGGCCACTCAGTTGCCTGAGCGGCCTTGCCGGTTTCTATGAGGCTTTGTTGTCTGGCAGCACTGCGTTCCTTGCACAGAGCATACCATTTGTCGGTCGTGCATGCGTGCCCGCTTAGTCTCGCGGGTAGCTTTCACTCTTTCGACGCTACCAGTATAGCACAGTGAAAATCAAAAATCGTCCGCGATTTTAGACACCCCTATGAATGTAGCATCAAACAAATACACGTTATCAGCAATACAAAAGATACATTGGAGTTACCTTTACAAGGCTACAAGAATGTGATAAACTTTTTTTGTGTTCATGGACCATGCAGAAACGGAGCATCGCTGGCTGCATATTGAGTGGAATGCTCCGCAAGCAAAAATATCTGATTCTCGCTAAGATAAGATACAACCACTGCGTACTGCCGCCAGGAGGTCATGCTATGAAACATCGGTATCATCAAGCCGTTACTTTGTTATTGCTGCTTATGCTATTGCTGCAGATGGCTTCATCTTCTTCCGCTGAAACACTGACCAAGTTAGGAAACTCTGCTTTGCGAAAAGCAATCAAAGACAGTGTTTACGCTGACTGGCACATCTATCAGCCGACAGATATGGAAATCTCGGGAAAGAATGTTTTTAACACCTTTCTATTCAAAAAAGGCAGTTCTTTTCCACTTGTCGCAGAAAAGAACGGTGTATACTGCCTGTTGGTTATGAAGAAGCAAAAAAGCGGTTGGGTTGTGGGCGATGCATATTCCGATCTGTTATTTAAGGAAGGATATCTTGTTACGCGCTTTGCCATTGACTCTGGTTTTTTTGACGCGGAATATACGACCGGCGATATGCGCATATGGTTACGGAACAATGACGGCATAGAATGCTCAATCCTGGTGGATTGGGACTGCATGAATGGCGAGAGCACAGTGAGGGGCATTTTTGTGAATGACCCAAACTATCCCATTATTGACTGCACGACAAATATGTTTGTAGGCACCTATCAGAACGGTGCGTATATCTTCGAGTATCAGAATGCGCAACTGAGCGACTTTGTGTCTTACAGAATTGACAGCGATTCTGCATACAATGACTTTTCCCGGTTTCAGTTATCTTGTGTCCCTTTTTATCCGAATGATGTCATGGAAACAAGCGTTTTGCATGATCTCCTTGGTGTTGTAAATCGTCCAGCTGTGCTATTTCTGGATTTGGAAAAAAGTATTATCCTTTGCGATATACCGCCTGAAGCTGAGATTCGTTATGCATCATGTACGGATGATCGTGCTTATGTGATCGAATACAACAGTCACCTTGGCTATGTCTTCCAATCGGAGTGATATAGCCAAAGGTGACTGTTGGGCACATTCTTATCAGAACGTATCGTTAATTACCGTTGCTTCATTGCCGGACACGGGAATAGATACTCTACGCTCGGTGCCTCCAACAATAACCGAAGTACGCACACGATAGATTTTCACCTTTCCAGCCACGAGCTTCTTCGTATCGCCATAGTCGCCGTTCTGGTTTACAGAGTGACCACAAATATAGCAGCCGCCAATGGCACTGGAATAATTGCTGGTTGCAATTGTGACATGGGTGTATTGCTTTCCTTCAGCCTGACTGCTGTCGAAGGTATAGATAATATCACCTCGCTGCGTCTTGGTAGGATCACCAATTTCGTAGATGCGGTCTTTACCAAGCAGCTTTTGGCAACTACTGTAAGTAAGCTTCCATTTGCTGTTTCTATTCCAGCCGGCTGGAATATTCGTCAGAGGGTAAGACCAACCATTGAACATAGGCAACCCACCTGCGCACAGGCATTGGCTTACAAAGTTGGCACAGTCATTGGTTGTAGCATTTCCGAAGACGGTGTTGCGCTTAGGATCAGCGCCGCTTTTGCCACCGCCGGTCGAATGATTCAACGCATATCTGACTGCAACGTCGGGATTGTATTGGACCGAAATGTCGGGGTGGGTTGCAGCTTCAACATACGTCTTCATTACATAACCGACTTTTCTGGTGTCATTATTCCAGTAAGTTTCATACCAATCGGTGTTACCGGAAATCTCTTTTACCTGAATTTTTGCTCCATCAGCAAACTGTCCCCAGTAAGCCGCAGATTTGCTTGGCGACTTTCTGCAATACAGTCTTCCGCCGCTGACGATACCTTCCATCCAGTTTGAACTCATAATAATACCTTCTTTCTTTGACGCTGTTATTTGTTGTTTGTGCTTTCGGAATACCGGCGCACACATTGTTATTAGAATAGATATAGAAGAAAATCGCCTCAATTCGGGTAATAAGTCCATTTGGATTGACCTTACCATGCAACACTGGCGTGAAACTCTTCCTGAGATTGGAAGGAACCACGCCATGTGATCATAAAAAATAAGTTTTGAGGCAATCCTTTTTTTGAAATGTGGAGCCTTTCTGCTGGGCTAAATCATACTAATTCCTCCTTTTGTTTACTTAACCATGAGAAGATATAAGAAAAAGCCACTCAATCTTTTTGAGCGGCTTCAATTATTTCCTATGGTTTTTGCGAACTGCTGTGTGTGCCTTTCCCTCGTCAAGGAGATGCTGATTCATATCTTCTAATCGCACTCCTTTGACAATACCAGCATATCACGGAACAAGCCCAAAATCATCCGCGATTTTTGACATGCGCTTACTTGCCATAGAGCAGGAGGGTAAGGCGAGACAGCGCGCGATCCTTCCTCTTGTACGCCGAGGTGCGTTCAATGTGGAAGTGTTCACAGATTTCACCTACGCTGTCCACCTGCTTGGATTCATCATCCATATAAAACCGGCTCAGAACAAATTGCTCCTGCTCGGAGAGCATCTGCCATGCTGGAAGAAACCATGCCATGTATTCTTCTGCCCGCCGGTACCGTTCGTTCAGGAGGCTGATGGAATCCATCGCCTTAACGATTCGGATTTCTGCCGCATGAGGGTCACGCGATCCTTTGGGCATGTCAGACAGCGCAGGGCTCCTGATGCCTGTCATGCACTCCTGGGTTGCAGCGATTTCAGATGGCGCATTTTGGATGATATAGTTCATGCCCTCGTAATCCTTGAGCGCGTTAATAGCAGCGTTGCGCTTGTCAAGATACAGCCACGCAATATTCATATCAGTTACCTCCGCAAGGTCATGATTCAAAACGCAGGGATCTTCGCAGGAATCCATGCAAGAATCGCCGGGTATGGCTTGCGAATGCTCTGGCCGGGAGCGCCGCACCGGGTAGCCTTATGATAACGGATATATCTGTCCATGGCCACGCCACGGCGTGGCGCGTTTTGGCTCCATAAGCCCATGCTTTTCAGAGCTGCAGCAGCAAAAAGCAGGAAAGCCAAAGCAAAGGAGCACGCCACCGGCTGGCGTGCTCCTCAAAAATTTTACAAGATGACAGGCTATGAATTGATGCTTGACAAACGCAGCTGCTGGCAGCCTGATTCGGCCAGGAATTTTTGCGCATCACTGACGGAATCCATAAACAGACAATCCAGGATAAATTGGTACGCCAGATGCTGCTTGGTAGGGCGGAGGATAAAGCCGGCACGCTGAATCATTTCGCGCGAAAGCCATGGCGGCAGATGGAGCGCGACGCAGATGGCAATCACCTGATCCAGGGAGTAGTCGCGCCGCTCCTCCGTGCGCAGACGCGAAATGGTGCGACGCGACAAAAATGCCTGTTCCTCCAGCTCTTCAATGGTGATGTGCGCCTGCTTCATCAGATGGGTCAGCGCATCATGAAAAGAGCCTGGCAGTGCATCCAATGCCCTCGACATGGCGAGCAGCTTTTCCTGATCTGACAAGGTATTATCGCTATGAGCAAACACAAAGTAATGGCGATTGTATTCCTCGTCGCTGTTTATGGCGCCGAACCGATAGTCTGCTATGCCGCATTGTTCGTAGATATGAATAAAGCGCAGACAACAGGCATCCACATGGGCATTGGCCCACGGTGTCAGCCGCAGACCTTTGGCAGTGCGACGGACGTACCGCTCATCGTTGAGGACGATATGACCATCCGCATAAACGTACCGCCCGCTCTCCATATCTTCACGGAAACGATCATTGGTTTCATAGATGAAAAAAGAGTTCTTTCGATCAATGACAAAGCTAAAGTCACCGCCGCCATTCCCCAAAGAGAAGGCAAAAGGCTCAATATAAGCTCCATCCACAAAATTGAGAGCGCCCTTGGCGGCAATATACCCCATCTGAATCAGGCGGGCGCGCACGCGAAACTTTGGCAAATCGCGTTCTCGGGCAATTGCGCGAGCCACTCTGTCCAGTTTCTGCCCTGCATGCAGACTGCGCTGATGCAGATCTGACAGGTGCTTCTCAATCTGCGAGCGCATCAGTTCAAGCGGCATCATCAAGCCAAAACTTCCACGCCGGGCCTGCCACTCCATCCACTTCAAGGGATTAGCAGGTACTTTGCCGTTGGTTATGACAACATGTTTGGTGCGGAGCTTATTGATATCGCTGTTGTGCATGTCCTGCAGGCGGAAAAACATGTAGTGCCAAGCATAGTGGATGCATTCGTGATAGATCTCCATCTGGCAGCAGTCCTTATGAACCGCGTTGGTATTGATGACAATGGTTCCCGCTGGAATATTGACCTTGCTGACATATGCGGATTTTTGCCGATCGTCAGCGACTTGAACTGTACCAACACAAAAGAACAGGATACTCAGTGTTCCCTGCTGGTGAAACAAGGGAAGATGTTCTACATGCAGACCCATTTTGTCCGCAAGGAGATAGGCGTTGTGTTCTTTGTAATCGGTAAGAGCAGTTGGACAATACTGCAGCAGGAGATCCTCGGCACCTTTTTCGATTTCATCCTTGCGTAACAAGGGAACGAGATGCGTACTGAGCATCCAAAAATCGCGCTGAGGCTTGTTTTCCAGCAGTCCGGCTTCACCGCAGGTAAAGCTCATTCCTCTGCGCATATCGACCCAAAGCTCACAGTACAAGTCATACGCATATGTTTCCCCCGCAACGGAGACGGCGACGTGAACGATGACGTCCACTAGAAGGGTATGAGCATTGTAGCGCCAAAAGGCCATGTCGTCAAAGGTACAGTTAGAAGCCTTGAGAAATACGAACTCAGGGCAGTCGATGGAAAGGCCGTTTAGCAGGCCGGAGCGAATCTGCCGGTTGAGTTCTGAAAGCACCATGCGCTTATGATGTTTTAGGATGTACTCCTGCATGGACTGTATCCGAGGAACCAGTACGCTCCGGGAAGATAATGACGAAGATAAAAGAATGTCTTCGTCGATCTCATCGATATGGGAGGATACTTTATTTGCAGGGCTACCCATGTATTCAGGACAAGTACCCAATAGTCGGCTGTCAAGCATGCTTCGTATCCTCCTTGCAATGTTGTAGAGCATCAGCGACTGGCATCAAAGTACGGATGTCAGTCGCTGAGTACATTATACAGAACATATGTTCGCATGTAAAGACGATAGGCATAAAAAGTATATAATATCCTGTTAAGAGATGGATGATCTTCACCTGCTAATAGATAGCCTCCGGGTATCGCGACAAACTCCGGAGTAGATGTTTTACCTGACGGACAATTACAAGCAGAGCGATGCTGTTCTTAAAATCTGTGAAACCTAACAATTTTTTCATGTGCAAAAACACCTTTCTTTTCCATCATATTCTTTCCCTTTCTATTTTCTTTTGATTTAATATTTCGCTTTCGTTTCCTGCATTTTATAAAATCAGTTGTTGATATTCGTAAAACGCCAAATGTTATGTTCAACATTATATTCTTAATTATATTTGCTTTGCATTATAAGTCATTGTGTATTTAACAACATTTGCACATTTGTTTGTTCCATCCCATAGTATTCCACGGATAAATGTCCCACCATCATTGTCAAGAAATTCATAATATCCATTCTGTATGTCTTTCAAATACTTTATGCACTTCCCATCCCATTTCAGCAATGTAAAGCACAGTTGACGTTGTTCATAATCATGTTGCACAAAAACAATCCCCTCTTGAATTATTGCCGCCGTAGTAGAATACCATGCCGAATAATGATCTAACGGAATCTCTTTGAAGTTCAGTGTATCATTCCCTAAATCAATAGAACAAAGAAGCCATCTCAAGCTATCATCTCCGCTAGTAAAAAGCCCATATATTTTTTGATCTCGAATCCCAGCAAAACACTTGAATTCCAAATTAACGTCTCCATTTCCGTTAATGAGACGCTGCTCTCCCTGTTGATCAATTATTTGAAATACCACATTATCTTCATTTATCGTCGTACAAACCAAAAGTTCTTGACCCACTTGCCTAAAATAATGGAACCCGTATGGTATAGTGATTGCTGAAACTTTGTTATTCTTTTTTGAAAGGATTTCTGCTTGATCATTCGTATAGAACTCCTTCACTGTATACATCGAAAAATCATGCACGCGTTGACGCATATCGTCCAAAATTCTGACATTTTTCTTGCTTTTCACTGTTCCATCCCATTTCATAATAACCTCACTATATTCCAGTTGCTCTCTGTTATCATAAACATCTATTTTTATTTCTAAGTCATTAACACATACATCAACAGCCGAATCAATTCCAGAATCTATATCATATTCATGTATGACGTATTGCCATTTCTCTTTTCCATATTCTGTAAAAAGAGACATTCGACATTGCCCCTTTTCATCATCTTCTGTTCTATATAGAATCAACACGGAATTGTCAGGAGCTTCTATCACTTTGGATACTGAAATTGGTATATTCTGAAATTGTAATATTATATCATTTTGCATTACATAAAATAAATCAGATATTGAATCCTGCTTTTGTTTCTGAGAGTTATTTCCAACCATAACTTTTTCATAATGTCCAATGGAATCATACGAGTGTACAGACTGGATATTATTTTGAAATTCCGCCCTCACATAGACTGTATTGCAAATCAACAAAATAAATATCATAGAACATTTTTTGTATTTTATAATATTTTTCTTTTTCATAATCCAACTTCCTTTCACGATATTTGCATCATAATATCACTTTTATTATTGACATGGCATTGTTAAAATATGAGCTGCAAGATATTGATGGCCATCACTTGCAGATAACATAAGGAGGCAAAACAATGTCTTATCCTACAATTATCGGTAATGGACTCAATTCTGGAGTAACTCTCTCGCAAATTCATCAGGGAAATGCGTCCTTCCGAAAAGATACGAGTACTAAGCACGACCAAATCATGCTACTTCAAGAAGTTCTCAAAGAAAAAGGATTCTATTCAAAAGACGTAGATGGCAAGTATGGCGATGGTACATTCAATGCAGTGAAAGCATTTCAGCGCAAATACAGTCTAACTGCTGATGGTGTCTTTGGACAGCGCTCTCTCGAAAAACTGGAAGAAAAGTTTTGCAGTGGTCATTTGGACAAGAGCGATTATGGGTGTTCGGAACCGATTGAACCTTCCGATGCCGGTCCTGAAAATGATGATCCGTTCATTAAATCGGAGCACAAAAATCCCGATAAGTTTCCTTTTACGAAAATGTGTGCCGCGCGGATTAATCATTGGAATGTTTCTAATGACAGAATTCGGAATTATAAACCTCCAATGACTGGAACTCTATCTGCCAAATCCTATTTGACCAATCTAATGGCTAAGGCAAAAACTTCTACTGACTATGATTCTCTTGACTGCTCCGCATATACGCTTTGGGCAAGGAACAATAAGGGCTATTCCGGTTCTACAACTGATTTCTGCCAGCACACAAAATACTACGGTTATATTTCCGACCTTGGTGGATACAATATGCTTTTGCCGGGAATGCATCTGTATCAGGCTTGGAAACACGAAAACGGAAAGTATACCACAGAACATGTAGGCGTATACGCGGGTCGCTATGATTTCGGAAACGGCCTTGAACATGCAGTGTATCAGTCGAGTCCATCCTATGGGTCTTTGGGGCGGATGAACAAGAGAAAGAGCAGTGGTCCTAACCTGACCTCCATGAATAACAAGTGGAACTACTGGGCATGGTCAAAGTACATCTATGCAGATGCAACTACTTGCTATAACTATCGGGTATTGGGTTAAGTATATTACATAATGTATTTCAATCTGTCCTGCATTTCAATAATTGTGTTGTAAATATCGAAATGCAGCCGAGGCGGTAAGCGGTTTTCTGCTTATCGCCTATTTATTTTTATAAGGAGGGTATACTAATGTCTATTGATTCTATGACGAATTTTATTGAACATTTTAAAAATCTCATAATTGGCAGCTTTCTTGATGGTTGGGACAACGCACTTGAGATCTTGCTAATCATTATGGTCTTAGATTATATTACAGGTCTAGCTAGCGCATTTAAAAAGAAAACAGTTAGTTCGAGCATCGGCTATACCGGAATTATTAAGAAGGCTAGCATCTTTATAATCGTAATTTTAGCTGCCCAAATGGATCGAATGATTGGAGACGGAAGTCATCTGTTCCGAAATGGCACCGCATTTTTCTTTTCGGCTAACGATGCAATATCTGTTCTCGAAAACATCGGGCAAATCGGAATTAAAATGCCTTCATTTTTAAGAAAAGCACTGATAAACTTAAAAGATACTTATGATTCATCTCCTTCTCAATCTAAAAAGAACGACAATGAGAAATGAATTCACTTAAGCTCGTACTCTCTAATAATATTCACTCATGTTGATTCTTTATTCCTTAAGTCTTCACAAATATAGCACTGTTTTTTCACTTTTTTCAAATCGTATAATGCGTTACTATATCATCAGCAAAGGGATAAAGGTGGCCACCTCAGAACCTAATGCACAAAATATAAATGAAAGGAAAATAAATTATATCATGGCAACTTGTATTGTTAAAACTGGCAATGACAATGGCGTTAATATTCGCCCGTCTAAGAGCACCAGTGGTAATAGACTTGGTGTAATTAATAACGGTGTATCAGTTAACGTTGTTCGATGCGATGGCACTTGGGCTACGTTGATGTATAACGGCACACCCGCTTTTGTACAGCATAAGTTTCTCCAAAATCCTCCGACTATTAATGGTGACGGTCTCTCCGTGAATGATGCCGCTGTTAGTAATGGCGACAAGGTTAATATTCGTGATGCTGCAAATGGCAATCCAACTGGTAAACAAATGAAAAAAGGCGACAATCATACAGTGTTGGGAAAGTCGTTGGTAGGCAGTTTTTATTGGTATAAAATTAACACGAATCAGTGGGTACGAGGCGATTATTTGACTCCGGGAACTTCTAGCGGTGGGAACTCTGGCGAAAGTACAGGTGGCGGCAGCGGTGGTAACACCGCAACATGGGAACAGGTTCTTGCGGGAAGTGCTGTTTATAAAAAGGAATCCAGTAGTTCTGCCGTATGTGAAGGTGTTAAAACTCTTCAAAACTTGCTAAAGGCAATCGGTTATGGAGCGCAGAATGTTGGTAATATTGTTGTGGATGGTAACTTTGGAAGCATTACCGAATCAGCTGTAAAGCACTTTCAGAAGGAATGTGGCCTTACTGCAGATGGCGTTGTCGGCAAGAACACCGCAAACAAGCTTGTCACTGTACAGAACAACACTTGGTTCACCCGTAGTGAATATTATCCTCTGAAAAAGGAACTGATGACTTATTCTGCGTATCCCAAGATGGGCTCTAATGAAGCTAGCGAAAGAAGCATTGTTATGCGAGCAATTGCAAGCGAACATGGATATGCAAGTTCCACTTCGACTGGTCACAAAAACGCTCGTATTGGTGTTGCAAAAGTGATGCTTAATCGCACTCGTAGTGACGATGTAACTCTCGCAAATCCTAAAGATCATTCGTTCCGATCCGTCTATCTGTGCCGTGATTACACATCGAAAACCCATGAAGACGCACTTTATCTGCCCAGAGGCTATTCCGAAACTATGCAACAGATGCATGATGTTGCTACTACCGTGGTTGCCGGTAATTGGCCCAGTGGAGCTGAAAAAGTCACGACTGCTCATCTCTTTCAGAAGGGCGCTGGTGCGTACGAATCGAAGTACGACAGTCACCCCGGATATTGTCGCTATCCTGAGACGGGTAATCAGTTTAGTTTCTTCTACATTAGTTAATAACTTTTCTAGGGGGACTGCTTAAGCAAGTCCCCTTTTTAAGTTGTGAAAAAATAATAATGTAACATGCGGAATCCATCTTCTTTTTTCTATATTCTTCTTTTAGTTTTTCTGGCTCTGTTTTCTACTAGATTTGTCAAATATCCTAATCAAAAATGGGAATTATCACCAAGTCCTCAAGGATTTCTCCTCCCGAAGCCCATATAGGCACTACCACAAGCGAAGTAGTTTTATCCATGTGCGGTAGTCGAACGTTAAAGTCATCCTCTTCGGAAAGAATATACCGTTTATCTCCATTCACATAGATTGCCAGACCCATAAGGTCATCATTAACTGTGTATCGCGGTGTATACTCAAATTCAGCTTTGATCAAGTCATTTTCAAAGTCATCGTGCAAAATTTGAATGGTAACAATGGCGCCTCTTACATCCGCTTTATAGATACATGATGTTGTAGTCGATGCACTGTATGAATTGCCACGCAAAATTTCTATCGGGACATAACCGTATTGCGAACCTGTTTGGATAAAGCAAATATCTCCATAGCTCCCCAATATACTAGCAAATTCCCCTTCCTGAACGTCACATAAAACATGTGTACACCCACTGTCTTCATACACGGAATATGTACTTTTTACGTCAAGTTGCTCAATTCCGCTCATCAAGAAGCGATTTTTTCCCTCGTCAAAACAGAGGTCTTCTATCCGCATATAACCCCACAGCTCTGCTTCCCTTGAGCCGACACCAATAGCCGCCCATCCGTCCTCAGTTGTAAAATATACTGTTAGCTTTACTCCGTCATATATTTTTCCAACGATCGTATTCGTCGAAAAAGGCGTATCATAAATATATCCATTCAGCGATATCTGCACAATCGCTGAGACATTCATTCGCTCAATTTCGCCGTCTAGTAGATCAATCCTATATGCCTGCTCGCCATTGGCATTATTTTCCACAACTACAATACTCACTTCATTCATCGTTTCTCCAGAAAATTCCGTAACCCGATAACTGTAATCCACTCGGCTACCAGAATCGTATTGATCCACATACACTTCCTCAAGTGAATATAGCCTACCATTGATTTTAAATTCCTTGACAAACATTTTTCCTAATGAGCCCCATAATTGGGACATCGGATACTGTACATGGATTCTCACATCAAGATAACCATACTCCTCAGATACTTTCGCTGCAATGATAGCTCCACTTTCACAGGGAAAAATCCGATAAAAGCAATTTTTCTCCTCCGCAAACGAAACTGTCAAACAAGTCATGAGCAGCACTCCGCAAAGCATTATCTCTCTAATAATATTCTTCATCGTATGTTCCTCCAACATCAAAATTCATCTACTTAGCTTGTATTATCGCTTAATATACAGTTGTGTACTTTTTGAGCCATTGCATTGCATTCCCTTATAAACCAGAAAATTGATAACCAAATTAATACTGCTTTTCTAATTTCGATAGCGCCTTAAACCCAAATCACGCTTTTTCTTATTTTAGGTACCGTCAAGTATTATGCGCAAATTCATTTACAAGTCTGGCAGAACTCAGTCT